>JAESGK010000017.1_pt1 | contig 95250 bp, 90 predicted proteins | sample 9269681 | NCBI WGS metagenome assembly JAESGK01 (sample SAMN14515347, study PRJNA621673) | algae metagenome | isolation source: Timaviella obliquedivisa GSE-PSE-MK23-08B and co-occurring heterotrophs from... | place: USA: Grand Staircase Escalante National Monument, Utah | collected 2006-08-15 | reverse complement strand
CACGCTGGAGCGCCTGTTTCCAGATGCCGCCGGTGTCGATCAGGCGTGGCGCGAGCTGCAGAGCCTTCTGGAAAAGCGTATCGACGAAGGACTGGCGGGGGCCGTATCGACCAAGAGCATCGGCGAGATCCTCGATGAGGAACTGCCGGAGGACCGCGCTTGAAGCCATATGTCCTTGCCGCTGCGGCGGAAGCCGACATGCGCGACATCATCCGATACACGCGCAAGCAATGGGGAGACGAACAGGTCCGTCGCTATGTCGCGAGGCTCGAACAAGGCATTGCCGACCTCGCTGCCGGTCGAGGCAGGTTCAAGGATATGAGCGCGCTCTTTCCGGTGTTACGGATGGCACGTTGCGAGCACCACTACATCTTTTGCCTGCCGCGCGAGGCTGCGCCGGCTTTGATCGTCGCGATTTTTCATGAGCGCATGGAAGTCATGGCGCGGCTGGCCGAGAGGCTGGATCGCTGAGGACAGCGTGTTGCGTCACGCCGTATCGCACTGGCCAACGTGTCGGCCCCGGCAGCGCCGAAAGGCGAGCGGCGGCTGACAGATCACCGCGCCCAGCGCACGATCTCGATCAGCACCTGCGAGAGCGCGCGGTCGAGCGCCTGGGCTGCGGCCGGGCCGTCGCTGGCGCTGGACGGCACGCGGGCGGAAAAGAGCCGGGCGCGCTGGACCTTGCCGGTGCGGTCTCCCACCAGCTTGGCGGTGATCTCGACCACGGCCGCGCCGCTGGCCGCGTCGATGTTGAAGCTGCGGATGTCGGTGTTGAGCTGGAGATCAGGCACGATGCGCTCGCCGGGCCTGGCGACCGAGCCGAGGCGATTGCCGTTCTCGAAGGTCTGGATCAGCCGCGTCTGCACCAGCCTCGGCACCCGGTCGGCCCATTGGCCGCCGCCGAGGAAGGAGAGCGCCCCAGTGGAATCCTTGACGATGATGCGGTCCGAATCGAGCGTCTGCACCGTCGTCGGCTCGACCACGATCAGCGCCGCGCGCGAACCACCGACACGGCCGAAGCCCGAGGGCGCGGAGAGGTCGAAGGTGGTCGGCGTCGCGCCGCCGCCGCAGCCGGCGAGCAGCGTCGATGAGGCAAGCAGCAGGGGCAGCGCCAGCCGGCGCAGGCCGGCCGGGAAGATCATCGTGTCGGTCATGAGCTAGCGCGCGCCATTGTATTGGGGGAGCGGCGGTTTGCCGCCGAAGATGAACTGCTGCGGGTTGCGCTCGAGATTGCGCAGCGTCCGCGCCAGATCGGTGAGGGTGCGCCGGCCGTCGGCGGCAAGCGCTTCGATGTCGCGCAGGCCCGGCCCGGTGAAGCGGTTGATGCCGGCGGTGATCTGGGCGGTGCGCCCGTCGAGATTGTCGGCCAGCGTCCGGATCGACTGCGCGGCCTTGGTGATCTCGGCGAAGGTGCCCTTGCCTTCTTCGCCCGCGGCCGAGTTCAGGAAGGCTTCCGCACCCTTCAGCACGCCCTCGATCTGATCGGCGGCGCGGTCGAGCTTGCCGGTGATCGAGGCGACATCCTTGACCGCCTTGTCGACCGAGGCGCTGTTGCCGCCGAGCGCCGCAGTGAACTTCTCGATGTTGTCGATCGCGGAGGCGATCTTGTTCTCCTCCAGCGTCCGGTTGAAGCGGTCGGCCAGCGCCGCGACATCGCGCACGGCGCGCGCGACCTCTCCGCCGGAACTGCCGAGCACCGAGGCGAAGTTCTGGATGTCGTTTAGCGTGGCCGCGAGCTTCTGGGCATCGACCGCGCCATTCAGCTTCTCGGTGAAGGCGGCCGTTTCGCGCGCCACTTTGGTGACGTCGCCGCCAGCCTCGCCGAGCGCGCGGGTGAACTTCTCGACATTGTCGAGCGTGTTGGTGATCTTCTGCTGGTCGATGGCGCGCACGACCTGCGAGAGGTCCTCGCTCAGCGTGCCGAGCTTCTGGCTGAGCGGCGCGATGGTCTCGGCGATCTGGCCGAAGCTCGCCATCAGCTTGCCGACGCCGTCGGAATTGTCCCCGAGCGCGGCGGAAAACTTGCGGACATTCTCGATCGTCTGGTTGATCGGCGAGGCGTTGGTCTTGACGATGCCGTCGACGCTGTCGAGCACGGTGTTGGCGCGGTTGGCGATCGAGCGCACCGTCTCGAGCAGATCCTGGAATTCGGACCGCTCAGCCTTGATCACCGGCAGGTCCTGCCCCTGCAGCGCCACCAGCGGCGGCGCGTCCCTGTCGCCGCCAAGAAGCTGCAGCGCGACGACGCCGGCCAGTCCTTGCGCCTCGATGCGCGCCTTGGTGTCGGTCTTGAGCGGGGTCGAGCCCTCGACAGAGATCACCGCGAAGATCTGCTTCGGGTCGTCGGGCCGGAGCTGGATGCGCGTGACCTCGCCGACGCGCAGACCGTTAAAGAGCACGCTGGAGCCGCGCCCGAGCCCGGTCACAGAACCTTCGAAGATGACCCTGACGTCGCGCTTGTCGCGCCCCGCGCCACTGTTGAACCAGTAGACGAAGCCGAACACCGCCGCGAGGACAGCGAGGGTAAAGAGACCGACAAGTGCGTAGTTGGCCCTGGATTCCATGGTCTAACGCTACGTCCTCATTGCGCCGAGGGCAGACGGGCGCGGGCCCGCTCGCCTCCGAAATAGGCTTTCAGCCAGGGATGGTCGGATTCCAGCATCGTTGCGAGCGGACCGACCGCAATGACCCGCTTGTCGGCCAGCGCGGCGATCCTGTCGCAGGCGGAATAAAGGCTGTCGAGATCATGGGTTACCATAAACACGGTCAGCCCCAAAGTTTGCTTCAGGGTCACGATAAGCTCGTCGAACTCGGCCGCGCCGATCGGGTCGAGGCCAGAGGTCGGCTCGTCGAGGAAGACGATTTCCGGGTCGAGCGCCAGCGCGCGGGCCAAAGCGGCGCGCTTGATCATGCCGCCCGACAGCTCGGACGGAGCCTTGTCGGCGGCTTCGGGCTTCAGGCCGACGAGGTCGAGCTTGACCATCGCCATCTCGTCGAGCAGGCGCGGCGAGAGCTTGAGATATTCCCGCATCGGCACCTGGATGTTCTGCTTTACGGTCAGCGCCGAGAACAGCGCGCCATGCTGGAACATCACGCCGAAGCGGCGCTCCAGCGCGCGTCGGCCGGCCTGGTCCAGGCCCTCGACGTTCTGGCCGAGCACCTCGATCGTGCCGCGCCGCTTCTGCACCAGCCCGAGGATGGTGCGGGTCAGCACCGACTTGCCCTGCCCCGAACCGCCGACGAAGCCGAGAATCTCGCCGCGCATCACGTCGAGATCGAGCCCGTCCATGATGACCTTGTCGCCGAACTGCACCCTGAGATCGCGCACGCGGATCACGGCGTCGGCTTCCGCCCCGTCCGCCGCCTCGGCCTGCAGTTCTCTGCTGTCCTGGATCATCGTCATGCGACCGGCCTCAAAACGCGATCGACGCGAAGAACATGGCGAAGAGGCCGTCGACGACGATGACCATGAAGATCGCCTTCACCACCGACGCCGTGACCTGGCGGCCGAGCGATTCGGCCGAACCCTTGACCGCGAGCCCCTCGATCGAGGCGATCAGGCCGATGACGAAGGCCATGAACGGCGCCTTGATCAGCCCGACGGCGAAATGCTTCCAGGTGATCACGCCCTGCAGCCGCGCGAGGAAGGTGTCGATGCCGATGCCGCCATAAAGCCAGGCGACGAGCGCGGCCCCCGTCAGGCCCGACATGGCGGAGATGAAAGTCAGGATCGGCAGCGAGATGACCAGCGCCAGGATGCGTGGAACCACCAGCACCTCGATCGGATCGAGCCCCATCACGCGCAGCGCGTCGATCTCCTCGCGCATCTTCATCGAGCCGATTTCGGCGGTGAAGGCCGAGCCCGAGCGGCCGGCGATCATGATCGAGGTCAGGAGCACGCCGAGTTCGCGCAGGATCAGGATGCCGGTCAGGTTGACGACGAAGGCGGTCGCGCCGAACTGCTGGAGCTGGAAGATGCCCTGCTGGGCGACGATGCAGCCGACCAGGAACGAGATCAGCATAATGATCGGCGCGCCGTTGAAGGCGATCAGCTCGATCTGGTTGATCAAGGAGGGGCCGCGGAACTTGCGCGGGCCGAGCAGCACGGCGAGCGAACCGACCACGACTTCGCCCAGAAACATCGCGCCGCCAACCATGTCGCGGCCGAAGCGGACGATCGCCGCGCCGATGTTGACCAGCACGCTGACGACGCCGAAGCTGCCGGCCGGCGAGACCGCGTCCTCGCCATGGATCTGGATCTCGGCGAGAAGGACCGCGTGTTCCTGGCGCTGGCTGGCGATCTCGACGGCCCCGCCCGCCTCCTCGCGCTGCGCCTTCAGCCGGTTGAGGACATAGGCGCCGAGCGTGTCGAGCCGGACGACCGACGACAGGTCGATGCGGGCCGCGCCGGCCTTTGCCAGCCGGCCGCCGATCTCCTCGATCAGCTCCTCGATGCGCGGCGCATGCTCAGCGCACCACGCGCCCGAAAGCGCAATGGCGAGCGTGCCTGCATCGTCGCGATAGACCGCTTGCGGATCGGCGGTGTCGAGGGTCGCCATGATACTCCGTGATGTCCCCTGCCCGGCGTGGCGCGGCCATGACAGACCAGCTTCAACGCCTTGCAGACCATGCCGGTTCCACCCCTTCAGCCTGTATCGCCGGGCAGGTTGCGCTTGGCAAGCGCAGCAAAGACACAGCCGAGCACAGCCAGTGGCGTCATTGCCAGGAACACGAGCGCACCGTGATTCTGGAACACCGGCCCGGAGATCAGGGTCGCTGCAGCGCTCGCAAGGGCGCTGACCGCAACCAGCCGCCCTTGCGCCGCAGCCCGCCTGCCATCGGGCGCCAGCGCCGAGACCACCGCCATCGCGCCGAGATGCAGGCAGCCGAAACTGAGCCCGTGCAGGCATTGCAGGACCAGGGTCGTCCACGCGCCGGGATCGAACGCCATGACGCCAAATCGAAGCAGCGCCGCGCCACCGCCGACGCCGATCCAGAACAGCCCCGCCACACCGCGCGCGACGATGCCGCCGGCCACCAGAAACAGCAGGATTTCGGCGCCGACGCCGATTGCCCAGAATCCGCCGATCGCCTGCTCGCTATAGCCGAGGTTGCGCCAGTGCAGCGAGCCGAAGGCATAGAGCGCGCCATGGGTGGCGTTGATGCAGGCGACGGCCGCGATCGCCCACCAGAAGGCCGCGCCGAAACCGGCGCGCGGCGCGCCTTGCGCCGGCGTCGCGGACAGGCCGCGCGGCGGCGATGGCGCAGCCAGCGCCAGCAGCGCGGCGCAGGCGAAGCAGGCCGCCATCGCCAGCGGCACGATGCCCGCGCCCTGCCGCGCGATCACCACCCCGCCGAGCAGATTGGCGGCGAAGAAGCTGACCGAACCCCAGAGCCGGACGCGACCGTAGTCGATGCCCGCGCCAGCCCGGACCTGCGCCGTCGTCAGCATGTCGGCCAGCGGGATGACGCCGGCGGTGGCCATGGCGCTCAGCGCCATCAGCAGGCCGATGATCCAGGGATCGGACTGGGGTGACAGCGCAGCGTAGAACAGCGCGCCGGCCAGATTGAGACCTGCCAGCAGCAGCACCGGCGAGACCCGGCCGTCGCCGAGGCCAGCTGCGCTCGACGCCGCCAGAACACGCGCCACGATCGGGATGGTCAGGAGCGCGCCGATGGCGACGTCGGAAACCCCGCGCGAGGCGAGCCAGAGCGGAAAGAACGGGATGTAGATGCCGACCGACAGGAAGGTCAGCGCGTGCAGCAGCGACAGCCGCGCGGCCAGGCCGTTGCGGGAAGGGGGCAGTCTCGTCACGGCAGGCCGCATCCGCTTTGCCGCATCGCCCGGGAGCAATTCCTTAATCAATCGTGAGGCAGGCTCTGCAATGATGCATCCAGACTGACGAATGCCGATTCGGCCAGTCCTTCCAAAGCAGGTTGGTCATGAGCGAGGCGCGTTCGCTGACAGCGCTCAGCGAGAACGACTACGAGACGATCTCCGAGGCCGTGATGGAGACGGCCCGCGGACGCTGGTTCATGGCCGAATTCGCCAAACGCAACCGCCAGGCCGACACCGCGCAGTTGCTGGGCGCGATCGGCCGGATCGAGCGCGCGGTCGGCGTCGCCGCAGCCGAGCCCGCGCCTGACCCGAGCCTGCGCGAGGCGGCCGCCCTGATCGCCGATCTGCGCGTCGATCTCGAACGCATCAGCGGCCGGACGGAGGCCGCGTCATCGGGCCTCGCGCAGCGCATCGAAACCTCCTCGGCCCGGATCCTCGCCGCGACCGAGACCATCCAGGAGGCGTCCTGGCGGCTGCGCGAAGCCGGCGAGACCGACGAACTCTGCGACCTGCTCGACCGCCGCACGACCGAAATCTTCGCCGCCGCCGCGATCGTCGAGGGCACGGCACAGCAGATCGACAAGATCGCCGACACCATCGCCATGCTGGATTCCAGCCTGCGCGCCTTTTCCGACCGGGCGCAGGACGAACCCGACACGCAGGAGATGGAGATCGTGACCTGGAGCGATCCGGTCTGCGAGATGCCGGCCCCGAAATACGAAACACCGGCTCCGATGCCGACAGCCGCCTATGAGGATATCGAGATCGTCGAGATCGGCGCTCCGGCAGCCGACCCCGCCGAGACCGTCAGCCTGACGATGACACCGCAATACGAGCGCAGGCTCGGCTCGATCCAGAACCTGAGCGACGACCTCGTCTTCGAGGAGACCGCCGAACTGGGTCAGGTGGAGATCGATCTCGACTTCGTCGAGTCGGTCGCAGCCAGCGCACACGCCATCGAAAGCAGACCGGAAACCGCGATTCTGGAAACGGCCGCAGCCATGCGATCGGCAGCGGCGACAACCTCGGAATCCGACCTTTACGCGCTCGACGCCATGCCTGCGGACCGGAAGCTCGCCTACTTCGCCTGAGCGGCGACCGACGGCTTAAAGCTCGCCATCTTGCCGGGGTTGAGCAGGCCATAGGGATCGACCTCACGCTTGAAGCCGAGCTGGTCGGCGTCGGCGCGCTTGTGCCGGCTGCCTGCTTCCAGCGAGACGACATGGGGATTGGCGATCATCACGCCTGCTTCCTCGTGCAGCGCGATGACCTCGTCCAGCCGCTCACGCGTCGTGTAGCGCAGGATCGGCAGCGCGCTCGCCGTCACCCTGCCGCCGAAGCGGATGAACTCGTGATGCGCCAGCACCTCGTCGGGGAACGCCGAGATCATCGCCTGCGCGCTCTCGACCAGCCGGTCATGCGGGAACAGGCACTGCAGATAGGTGACACTGCGGTCGCTCTTCAGCCATTGCAGCGTCGTGTGGTTCCAGGTGTATTCGTAGAGCGGAAACTTGCCCGGCCCCTCCTCCGAGGGTGCCTCATAGGTCACCGCGCCACGCTGGCCGATGATCGCCTTGAAGGGGCCGAGCGAGGCTTCCGCGATCATGCAGATCAGGATGCTTTTGCCCGCCGGGCAGTGCTGCTTCAGCGCGCCGAAACAGCCCGGAATCGGCCATGAGACCGGCGTCACCAGCTTCTTGACGACGCCGTCGGCGAGCGCGACCTCGTAGCCGGCCCTGAACGCGTCCATGTAGTCGTCGAAGGCGACGATGACGTCGATCCACGGCCAGGCGGGACTGAGCGGCATCTCAAGCGCCGTGATGATGCCGGTCGTGCCATAGGCGCGGTTGACCTTCTGCGCGGCATCGTCGCGCAGTTCCAGAATGCGCGGCTCCTCCTCGACCGTGACGATGCGCGCCGCCAGGATGTTGCCGGGCTCGCGCAGGCCGCCATAGGTCACCGAGCCGACGCCGCCCGAGCCGCCGGCGACGAACCCGCCCAGCGTCGCCGAGCGCTTGGTCGAGGGGTGCATCCGCAGCTCGAAGCCGGATTGCTGAGTCGCCATGTCGATGTCGAGCAGGCGCGAGCCGGACGCAGCGCGCACGATGCCGGGCGTCTGCCATGCGATGCCGGTCAGGGCGTTGATGTCGAGCAGTACGCCGCCCTGCAGCGGCACGGCCTGCCCGTAATTGCCGGTGCCCGCCGCGCGCACGGTCAGCGGTATGCGCAGCTTCGCGCAGGCCGAGGCGATCCGGACAATCTCGGCCTCGTCGCGCGGACAGGCGATGATGTCGGCGCTCTTGTCGGCGAGTTCGACATTCAGGACCGGCGAATACCAGAAGAAGTCGCGCGAGCGCTTGCGGACCACCTGCGGTTCGTCGATGAGCTGGATATCCGAAAGCTCGGCCTTCAAGGCCGCGATATTGTACCGAGATGGCTGCGCTGTCCTCGGTTTGCGCTCGGCGATGGCGCTCATCTCAATTCTCCCGCTTCAGCGCGCTCTCGTGCCAGCGCCGCAGCAGCAGGTGCGAGATCCAGCTCGTCGCGAGGAAGATCGCGATCCCCGACAGCGAGATCATGATCAGCGCCGCAAACACGCGCGGGATCTTGAGCTGGTAGCCGGCCTCGAGGATGCGATACGCCAGTCCCGAGGCGCTGCCGCCCGTACCGGCAACGAATTCGGCGACGACCGCGCCGATCAGCGCCAGCCCGCCGGAGATCTTCAGGCCGGCGAGGAAATAGGGCAGCGCGGCGGGCAGCTTGAGATAGCGCATCGTCTGCCAGCGGGTGGCGCCATAAAGCTGGAACAGGTTGATCAGGTTATGGTCGGCCGAGTTCAGGCCGAGGATGGTGTTCGACAGGATCGGGAAGAAGGCGACGATCCAGGCGCAGATCAGCAGCGACAGGTTGATGTCGCCGGCCCAGATGATGATCAGCGGCGCAATCGCGACGATCGGCGTGACCTGCAGGATCACGGCATAGGGTAGAAGCGACATCTCCAGCCATTTCGACTGGGTGAACAGCACGGCGAGCGTCACGCCGACGACGACGGCGGCCGCCAGCGCCATGAAGGTGATCTTCAGCGTGATCCAGAGCGAACCCGAAAGCGTGCCCCAGTCGGCGACGAGCGTCTGGCCGATCAGGATCGGTCCCGGCAGGATGTAGGGCGGGATCGCGTTCCACCAGACCGCGAACTCCCACAGGCCGAGCGCCAGCACGCCGATGACCAGCGGCGCAAGGATGCGCGGCCAGGCGCTGGCTGGCAGGCCCAGCACGCGCGGCTCGGCGCCGAAGACCGGGCGGGCTTCGGCATCCGTGCCGCTGGAGTGAGCCGGCAGCAGGGTTTCGATCGACGGCGCGCTCACGATCCGATCGCCTCCTTGAGCTTGCCCGAGACGACGCGGCAGAGGTTTGCGTATTCGGGCGAGGTCCGGAACAGTTCGTCGCGCGGATAGGGCGCGTCGACATCGAGATCGGCCATGACCCGGCCCGGCCTTGCCGCCATCACCACGATGCGCTTCGAGAGATAGACCGACTCGAACACCGAATGGGTCACGAAGACGGCGGTGAACTTCTCCTTCCACCACAGTTCGAGCAGGTCGTCGTTGAGGCGGTGGCGCGTGATCTCGTCAAGCGCAGCAAAGGGCTCGTCCATCAGCAGGATTTTGGGCTTGAGCACGAGCCCGCGCGCGATCGAGACGCGCATCTTCATGCCGCCCGAGAGCTCGCGCGGATAGGCGCCCTCGAACCCTTTCAGCCCGACCAGCGCCAGCATCTGCGCGGCGCGGGCGTCAGCCTCGCTCTTGCGGATACCTTTGAGCGTCAGCGGCATCATGACGTTGGCGAGCGCGGTGGCCCAGGGCATCAGCGTCGGGTCCTGGAAGACGAAGCCGAGATCGCGCTCGGGCGCGCCGCCGGCGTCTTGGCCGGTGGTCGGCCAGTCGATCGCGCCGCTGGAGGGCGCGCCGAGACCGGCGATCATGCGCAGCAGCGTCGATTTCCCGCAGCCGGACGGGCCGAGCAGGCTGACGAACTCGCCCGCACCGAGATCGAGGTTCACATCGCGAACCGCGAGCGTGCCGTTGGCGAACTGCTTGGAGACGCCGCGGATCGAAACCAGCGGCCGGCCGCTGGCCGCGACGTGCTCCTTGGTGGGTGTGCTCAGAGAGGCCGTGTCCAAAGCCTGATGATCCGTTTCTGTGCGGGTCGCCCCACCCTCCCCGTCATCCTGGCCGGAGCGAAGCGGAGTGCCGGGATCCATCATAGGGCAGCACCGTGCCTTACGATGGATCCCGGAGCTGCGCGGCTGCGCCGCTTGTCCAGGATGACGGCGTGTTTCAGTTTAGAACGACTGGCAGTCACGCCTTGCCCACGCCCTTGTTGATGAACTCCAGGCTGTAGGCCTTCTTCAGGTCGATGCCGGCCGGGAAGACGCCGGCTTCCGTCATGGTCTTGTAGAAGCTTAGCCAGCGCGCATCGGTCATCGCGCCGATGCCCAGCGTCAGCGCGTCGCCCGAGAGCACGATGCCCTTCTCGGTCATCACCTTGACGGCGTAGTCGATCTTCTCCTGATCCATGTCGGGATTGTCCTTCAGGATCTGGGCGTTGGCGGCGGCGTTGGCGGGGCTCGCCTTCATGTATTCGGCCCAGCCTTCCAGCGAGGCGGTGACGAAGCGCTGGACCACGTCCTTCTTCTCGTCGACCATCTTCCGCGAGATGTTGATCGTGGTGTTGTAGTTCTCGAAGCCGGCATCGGCGATGAGATGCACCAGCGGGGTCACGCCGCCCTGCTTCTGGATGGCGAAGGGCTCGGAGGACAGGAAGCCCTGCTGCGAGATCGTCTTGTCTGCGAGGAAGGGGGCCATGTTGAAGGTGTAGGGCCTGATCTGCTCGTCGGTGTAGCCGAACTTCGCCTTCAGGAAGGGCCAGTAGCTGTTGCGGCCCGCGGCGCCGACCAGAATCGGCTTGCCCTTCAGGGCCGCCAGCGAATCATTGCCCTGCCCCGGATGCGAGATCAGCACCTGCGGATCCTTCTGGAAGATCGAGGCGATGCAGAGGAAGGGGATGTTCTCCTGCGCATAGCGGATCGCCTCGAAGGAGTTCGACATGATCATGTCGACGCGGCCGCCGAGCAGAAGCTGCGAGGGGTTCTGCTGCGGGCCGCCGGGCCGGATCTCGGCGTCGATGCCGTATTTCTTGTAGATGCCGTTGGCGGCGGCGAGATAGAAGCCGCCATGCTCGGCCTGGGCGCGCCAGTTGGTCTGGTAGGAGACCTTGTCGAGCGTCTGGGCGCTGACCTTCGCGCCCGGAACCGGCACGAGCACAGAGGCGGCCGAGCCGCCGAGCAGGCCGAGCGCGGCGCGCCGGCTCATCCGATACTTCATCGTCGTCATGCTGGTGACCTCCCCTGAAAATTGTTCGGGCAACGATGCCTGAGATCGCGGGCGAGCAATAGACATGCCATGCAGCGGGGCCCGCTGGAAATGCGGCATGAGGCGCTTGCGCACAGGGAACGGGCAGTTGCCGCATTCGACGGCAGCATCGCTCCGTCATGGCGCTCCTGCACCGCGCCGGCTTCCGCCCGCGCCGCTTCCGGTTAAGCTGTCGTCCACTCCTTCCGACCGGACCGCCATGACGCCACCCTCGACGACCCGCCCTGCCCTCGAGCGCTTACGCGCCGACCTCGCCGGCCTGACGATCCATGACGATGCGCCATCCCTGCGCATGCACAGCCGCGACTTCTTCTGGTTCTCGCCGGTGCTGAAGCCCGATCTGGAGGGCAAGCAGGCCGATCTGATCGTCCTGCCGCGCGACAGGGAGGAGGTCGCCCGCATCGCCTCGGCCTGCGCGCGCCATCGCGTGCCGCTCACCGTGCGCGGCGGCGGAACCGGCAATTACGGGCAGGCCGTGCCGCTCGAGGGCGGCGTGGTCATGAACCTGACGCGGCTCAACCGCGTCGTCTGGGCCAGACGCGGCGCCGGCCGTTTCGAGGCCGGCGCGAACCTGCTCGACATCGACAAGGCGCTCTGGCCGCAGGGGCAGGAGCTGCGGATGCACCCCTCGACACGGGCGCAGGCGACGATCGGCGGTTTCGTGGCCGGCGGCGCGGCCGGCGCGGGCTCCTGCACCTGGGGCCAGATCGACAACCTCGGGGCCGTGACGGCGCTGCAGGTAATGACGGTCGAGGCCGAGCCGCGCATCATCGAGTTGCGGGGCAAAGACATCCTCAAGGTGATGCATGCCTATGGCGTCAACGGCATCATCACCGAGGTCGAGGTCCCGCTCGCGCCAGCCCATGACTGGGCCGAGCGCATCGCCACCTTCGACAGCCTGAAGGCGGCCGCCGCCTTCGGGCAGGCCTTCACCGAATGCGACGGCATCGCCAAGAAGCTGGTCAGCATCCATGCGCCGGCGATCGCGCCTTATCTGCGAAGGCTTGCGCCATTCCTCGGTACGGACAAGGCCTTCGCCATCCTGATGGTGTCCGAGCCGCAGGGCGACGAACTCGACCGGCTGATCGCGGAGATGGGTGGAACGGTGACGTTTTCGCGCGGCGCGGACGAGGCGCGCGCAGCGGCTTTCGGCGAGCACCGCGAAAAGGGCGCGCCCGGCCCGCTCTACGAATACACCTGGAACCACACCACGCTGCATGCGCTCAAGGTCGACCCGGCGATCACCTATCTGCAACTGCGCTTTCCGCCAGGCCGCAATCTCGAACTGCTCGACTGGGCGGAGGAGGCATTCCGCGAGGATGTGATCTTCCACATCGAGTTCCAGCGCCGGCAGGGCCGCGTCTATCATTCGAGCCTGCCGCTGGTGCGCTTCAGCACGGCCGAGCGGCTGCACGAGATCATGCGGCTGGCGGAAGAGGCCGGCATCCAGGCGTCGAACCCGCACAGCTGGGTTCTCAACAACGCCGGCTGGAAGCAGATCGATGCGCCGCAACCGGAGTTCAAGCGCCTCGCCGACCCGCTCGGACTGATGAACCCCGGCAAGCTGCTCGGCTGGGAGGCGCAGGCCAAGGCCGCCGCAGAATGACGGCGGCACGACGCGGCTGGTCTGTCGCCGATATCCCGGAGCTGAGCGGCCGACGCGCCATCGTCACCGGCCCGGGCGGGCTCGGCTACGAGACGGCGCTCGCGCTGGCCTCGGCCGGAGCCACGGTCCTGCTCGCAGGCCGGGACGCCGCGAAGGGTGCGCGGGCGACTGCCGCCATCCGCGCGGCCCTGCCGCAGGCCAAGGTGAGCTTCGCCATGCTCGATCTGGCGGATCTGGCTTCCGTGGCGGCGTTCTCCGAGGAACGGCTGGCCGCCTCCGGACCACTGGACATCCTGATCAACAATGCCGGCGTCATGGCCCTGCCGAGCCGAAGCCTCACCGCCGATGGCTTCGAGCGGCAGTTCGGAGTCAATGTGATCGGCCATTTCGCGCTGACGGCCCGCCTGCTGCCGCTGCTGCGGAAGGCAGCCTCCCCGCGCGTGGTCCAGCTCAGCAGTCTCGCCCATCGGCGTGGCCGGATCGACTTCGACGATCTGCAGGGCGAGCGGCGCTACGATCCCTGGAAAGCCTACTGCCAGTCCAAGCTCGCCATGCTGATTTTCGCGCTGGAACTGCAGCGCCGCAGCGACCGGAACGGCTGGGGGCTGACGAGTCTGGCGGCGCATCCCGGCTGGGCGGCGAGCGGGCTGATCGGCAACGGCCCCGCCACCGGCCGCACCGGGTTGGCGGCGCTGTTCTGGCGGCTCGTTCCGCTGGCCGCGACGCTGCTCGTCAGCCAGTCCACGGCTGCGGGAGCCCTGCCGACGCTCTATGCCGCAACCGCGCCAGACGTCGGCGGAGGCGGCTATTACGGTCCCGATGGCTGGCGCGAGATCAGGGGGGCGCCCGCCCCCGCCAGAGCGGTGGGCGAGGCGAACGACCCGGCTGTCGCCAGGCGGCTCTGGGAGGTTCTGGAGCGGGCGACTGGCGCGCCCTTCGCCAAATATGGAACGCGAAACGAGGATGGACGATGATGAGCGCACGTTTCTGGGGCGATCTGAAAACCACGGATTTCGAGGGGCTTTCCCCTGACGGCGCCGTCGCCGTGCTTCCGCTGGCGGCGATAGAGCAGCATGGCCCGCATCTGCCGGTCTCGGTCGATACCACCATCATGAACGCCATGCTGGGTCTCGCCATGCCGCTGGTACCTGCCGGGCTCGATGTGCTCGTGCTGCCGACCATGGCCGTGTGCAAATCCAATGAGCATCTGCATTCGCCCGGCACGCTCACGCTGACATGGGAAACCGCAACGCGGGCCTGGATCGAGATCGGCGAGAGCGTCAAGCGCGCCGGCCTGCGAAAGCTCGTGATCGTGACCTCGCATGGCGGCAATATCGACCCGATGAAGGTCGTCGCGCGCGAGTTGCGCGTCAGCCACGGCATGCTGGCCGTGACGACGGCGTGGCGCGCCTTCGGACTGCCGCCCGGCGTCTTTGCGGAACTCGACGCGAACCATGGCATCCATGGCGGCGATATCGAGACCTCGCTGATGCTGCATGTCCGGCCCGACCTCGTCGACATGACGAAAGCAGCGCCGTTCAAACCCTCGACCGTGACCATGGCCGAAGAGGGCTATGCCTGGCTCAGGCCGACCGGGCTGCACGCCATGGCCTGGATGGCGCAGGACGTTCATCCATCGGGCGCGGCGGGCGATGCGAGCCTCGCCACGGCGGAAAAGGGAAAGGCGACGGCGGAGCTGCAGGCGAAAGGATTTGTCGAATTGCTGGCGGATGTGGCGAGGTTTCCATTGGAGCGGTTGTACGCGGCGGGGTGAGGCTCCATTTATGTTGTTACGTTAAATGGAAATCGAGTATGATCCGGTCAAGCGTGGAACGACTTTCGCGAAGCGCGGCCTCGATTTCGCGGATGCCGGCGAGATTTTCTCGGGCCGTCACGTTTCGCGCACCGACGACCGAACGGACTATGGCGAGTTGCGGCTGATTACCGTCGGCTTCATGAGTGGCCGGATGGTCGTTGCAGTCTGGACGGAGCGAGCGGGCAGGCGACGCATCATCAGTTTGAGGAAAGCAAATGACGACGAACAAGCCGCATTCGGACCCATCCTGGGTTGATCCGGACGACGCGCCAGACCTGTCGACTCCAGAATGGCTCGCCAAGTTCGCTGCCTCGAACGTGTATCATGGCGACAGAGTGGTGCGCCGCGGACGACCACCGGCGGCTACACCCAAGGTATCGACGACGATCCGACTCTCGGCCGAAGTCGTCGATCATTTCAGGATGGACGGGCCAGGCTGGCAGAGCCGGATCGACGCGGCGCTGAAAGACTGGATCGCTTTACGCAAGACAGGCTGAGGCCGACCCCGGCTGTCCCTCACTCCCCCGCCTTCATCTGCCTCGCATAAATGTCCTTGTAGCGCTCGCGGAGCAGGTTCTTCTGGACCTTGCCCATGGTGTTGCGCGGCAGGTCGTCGACGATGAAGACCTGCTTGGGCAGTTTGAACTTCGCCAGCCTCTGCTCCAGCGTCTTCGCGATCGAGGCGGACGTGATCGTCGCGCCGGGCTTGACCACCACCACCGCCGTGACGCCCTCGCCGAAATCGGGATGCGGGCAGCCGATGACCGCGCTTTCGATGACGCCCGGCATCTCGTCGATCTCGGTCTCGACCTCCTTGGGATAGACATTGTAGCCGCCGGTGATGATCAGGTCCTTGCCGCGCCCGACGATGTGGACATAGCCGGCGGGGTCGATCTTGCCGAGATCGCCGGTGATGAAGAAGCCGTCGGCCCGGAACTCGGCGGCCGTCTTCTCGGAGTTGCGCCAGTAGCCCTTGAAGACGTTGGGGCCCTTGACCTCGATCATGCCGATCTCGTCGGGACCCAGTACCTTCGCGGTCTCCGGATCTGTGACGCGGACTGAGACGCCCGGCAGCGGGAAGCCGACCGTGCCGGCGACGCGCTCGCCGTCATAAGGGTTCGAGGTGTTCATGTTGGTCTCGGTCATGCCGTAGCGTTCGAGAATGGCGTGGCCGGTGCGCTGGCGCCATTCGCGATGCGTCTCGGCGAGAAGCGGCGCGGAGCCCGAGACGAACAGGCGCATATGCGCGGTCGCGTCCTTGGTCAGCCGCGCATCCTGCAGCAGCCGGACATAGAAGGTCGGCACGCCCATCATGCAGGTGGCATTGGGCAAATGCGCAAAGACCTGGTCGGGGTCGAACTTCGGCAGCAGGATCATCGAACAGCCGGAGAACAGCACGCAGTTGGTCGCCACGAACAGGCCATGGGTGTGGAAGATCGGCAGCGCGTGCAGCAGCACGTCGTCCTTGGAGAAGCGCCAGTAGTCGACCAGCGCCAGCGCGTTCGAGGCGAGGTTGTCGTGGCTCAGCATCGCGCCCTTGGAGCGCCCCGTCGTGCCGGAAGTGTAGAGAATCGCGCCGAGATCGTCGGGGCCTCGCTCGACATCGGCGAAGACGGTCGGGGCCGCCAGCCCCTTGTCGGCGAGCGTACCGGCGGAGACGTCATGCGAACGCCAAACGCCCAGCGTCTCCAGTTTGGCGCCGGCCTTGTCGGCATAGGGCTTCATCGCTTCGGCCCGCGTAGGATCGCAGACGAAGACGGCCGGCTGCGCGTCGCCGAGGAAATACTCGATCTCGGCAGGGGTATAGGCCGTGTTCAGCGGCAGGAAGATCGCGCCCGCACGGATCGCGCCGAGATAGAGCATCAGCGCCTCGATCGACTTTTCGACCTGCACCGCCACCCGGTCTCCGGGCTTGACGCCGAGCGAGACCAGCACATTGGCGAAACGGCCCGAGACATCGACCATGTCGGCATAGGAATAGCGCCGGCCGTCATCGAGCAGAGCGAAGGGCGCGTCCGGCGCGGGCATACGCGCGCGGACGAGGTCGAACAGGTGGTTGCCCATGATTTCGGGTCCTTTCAGGCGTTTCCGGTAGGCTTGAGGTCAGGTCGCCGGCCGCAGCAGTTTGCGGACGCTGGAATTGGCGACGACGGTGTTGCGGGTGGCGAAGGCTTCGTGATTGATCTCGATCTCGTCGAGGTCATAGCGGTAATTGACCATCACGCCATGCGACTCGCGCAGGCCGCGCGCCGAGAGGTTGCCCCCGACATTGATGCGCTCCAGCCGCGCGCCATTGCCGAGATGGAAGCGCGCCACCGGGTCGATGACGCGGCCAGACGCCGTGCGGGCGCGCAGCAGATATTGCGCCGCCATCTGCCCCAGCAGCCTGTCGCGACGGGCCCGCGTCGTCTCGTCGAGCGAGATCGCCTCGCCGGGCGAGCGGCCGAGCTCCGCGCGCTCCTCGTTGGTCATGCGGAAATCGCCGGGCTCTTCGACAACGCCCGATAGCCAGCGCGAAAAACCCGGCAGCGGCGAGAGCGTGACAAAGGTGTCGAGATTGGGCAGTTCGCGCTTCAGGTCCTCGGCCACCTGCTTGATCAGGAAATTGCCGAAGGAGATGCCGCGCAGGCCCTCTTGGCAGTTCGAGATCGAATAGAACACCGCCGTGCTCGCGGCCTGGGCGGCCAGCACCTCGCGGTCGCCGCTCAGAACCTCGCCGATGCTGCGCGGAATCTCGCCGGTCAGCGCGACCTCGACGAAGATCAGCGGCTCGTCGATGAGTTGCGGATGGAAGAAGGCGAAGCAGCGCCGGTCGGGCGGCTCCAGCCGCCGGCGCAGATCGTCCCAGCCCTGGATCTCGTGGACCGCCTCGTAGCGGATGATCTTCTCCAGAACGTTTGCCGGCGTGCGCCAGTCGATCCGGCGCAGCACGAGGAAACCGCGGTTGAACCAGGAGCCGAAGAGGTGGCGGAAATCGCTGTCGACGGCTGCGAGTTCCGGATTCGCCTCGGCCGCCTCGAACAGGCTCTCGCGCATCCTGACCAGCACATGCGTGCCGCCGGGCGCAAGGTTGAGGCGGCGCAGCAGTTCCTGCCGGCGCGGCTCGGAAGCCAGATGAAGCGCCGCGATGTTGGCCGCCGAAGGCTCGTCGCGATAGGCGTCGATCGCCTTGCCGAGCCGGTCATGGTCGGGCCCGAACCGCTCCTGCAGCATGGAAAAGAAGCCCTGCCGCCCAGCCTTGTCAAGCCGCTCCCAGGCGTCGAGCACGGCCTGCGCCAGCGCCATGCCTGAAGCCTCGCCCCGCCCCGACAGCAGATCCTCGCAGAGCTGCGCGATCGGCCGGTTGCGACCGGCGAAGCGCTCGAAGCCGATCAGCGCCCGGCCGCGATCGGCGACGCTGGTCAGAAGATCGCCGAGAAACGCCATGTCCATTAGGGCCCCATCGTGTTTCCACAACGATACTATCGTTCGGTTTGTCGTCGCGAAATAGCTTACCTAGAGTTATATCTTGCAAATGAGCGTTTTATGTGCATCCATATGTTGTCCTAAAGAGATTTGTTGATTAGAGCTTGTTAACGCGCAGCTTTGATACGTATAGTTGCAGCCGACTAGAACAGGAATCTTGATCATGAAAAATACTATAGCAGTCCTTGCTATGATCACTCTCTACAACACACCCGCGATGTCACTAGAAGATTGTAATAAAAAAAGAGGGGTAAAACAGAGAGCTGAATGCTTACAAAGAAATATATTATTTCTTCAAAACGAAATAAATATTCAAGCCAAGAAAAATTCTAATCAAGACGATCAGCTTGCAAATTTAAATCGTCTGATAAATGAAATACAAGCACGTCCTGTCGGATTATCCATTGATTCTGTTGTCCGATTACAAGCGCAAAGCGCGCCAAATTGGTGCCTCGATCAAAGAGCGCAGGATCAAGCTCAGATTCAGATGGAGCCATGTAAAAACGATGTTTCGAACCAGCGCTGGAAATTCTTGAACCTATCGCCCTGACGAGTATGCTAGAAACAACTAGCTTAACAGGATCCACGCCTTCAGGAAGAAATCCGCCGCGCCGAAATTGCCCGATTTCAGGGCGATCACCATATCGGGGCCGTCTACGACCCGCGTCCAGGGTACGCCGGGGTCGATCTCGGGGCCGATCTCCAGCGTGCGGATGCCGAGCCCCTGCACCACCGCGCCCGATGTCTCGCCGCCCGCGACCAGCAGGCGCGTGACGCCGCCGGCCGCCAGCCGCTTCGCGGCCGCCGCAAAGGCGTGCTCGACCGTCTCGCCGGCCCTGTCGCGGCCGAGCCTGTCCTGGATGGCGGCGACTTCGGCGGGATCGTCGCTGGAATAGAGCAGGAAGGGTTTTTCCGCAGGCTGCGCCAGCGCCCATTGCGCCAGCGTTTCGGCGCTCTGCGCTCCCGAGACCAGCGCCATCGGATCGACCTTCAGCGCCGAAATGCCGGCCTCGACCGCCGCGCTGATCTGGCCGCGCGTCGCCGTCGAGCAGCTTCCGGAAATGATGCCGGCGCGTCCGGCGGGCGCGGTCAGGCTGGTCGCGACCTCCCGCTCCGCCAGCAGCCCGCTTTTACGAAAATTCCGCGGCAGGCCCATTGCGATGCCGGAGCCGCCGGTCAGCAGCATCTCGCCGGCGACCGCCTCGCCGAGCGCCATCAGGTCGGCATTGGTCAGCGCGTCGGTCACGAGATAGCGCACGCCTTCGGCCGTCAGCGTCGCGATCCGCGCCCTGACCGCATCGGCTCCCGCGAGGATCGTCGCATAATCGACGAGCCCGACTTTCGCTTCCGTCTGCGCCGCCATCAGCCGGACGAGGCTGGAATCGCGCATCGGCGTCAGCGGGTGGTCCTTCATCGAGCTTTCGTGAAGCGGGACCGCGCCGACGAAGAGATAGCCTTGGTAGATCGAGCGGCCATTGGCGGGAAAGGCGGGGCAGATGATCGCGCTGCGCGCGCCGAGCCGCTGCATCAGCGCGTCGGCCACCGGGCCGATATTGCCGGCGGGCGTCGAATCAAAGGTGGAGCAGTATTTGAACAGGATCTGCCGCGCGCCCGCCGCCAGAAGGGCGTCGCAGGCGGCAAGCGAATCCGCGATCGCCTCGGCGACCGGATTGGTCCGCGATTTCAGCGCGACGACGACGGCGTCGGCCTCGGGCAGGGCCGCTCCGGCGGCTGGGGCTCCGATGACCTGGATGGTGCGCATGCCGGCGCGGTTCAGCATCAGCGCGACATCGGTCGCGCCTGTCATATCATCGGCGATCACACCCAGCAGCATTGGCATCGGCCCTTCATTCCCTTCGCCCCTGATAACAGAGATGACAGCGCGCGCGACAGTGCGGCAGAGTGGAGGAACCCTGCCGCCAACGCGCAGGCTTGGCCGCGCAATTGCATGCAGGTTGCGCCAAACGCCGCATGCAAAAATCTGCGGGTGCGACGATGATGCGGCATCGACGGCGTGCCGGAACTGCGCCAGATTGGTGCCGACTGGAACGAAATCGGCGGAGCACCGGGGAACGGCAAGCATGGTCGCAGGCTTGGTCGGGGTGGAGGAGAACGCCCGACCGAGCTTCTGCGACGGTGCCCGACCAGCGGCTGGCCGTGAATAACGGGTTCAAAGTGACAAAAAACAGGGGATATGCGATGAAACTCTTGACCGTTCTGGCCTCGGCGACATTCCTGACGCTGGCGGCGCTGCCCGCCACGGCGCAGACGCCCTCGACCCTGCGCATCGGCCTGCAGGAAGACCCCGACGTGCTCGACCCGCACAAGGCGCGCACTTTTGTGGGCCGCATCGTCTTCAAGGGGCTCTGCGACAAGCTGCTCGACATCGACCCCCAGCTGAAGCTGACGCCGCGTCTGGCGACCGAATGGTCGTTCTCGGCTGACGGCCTGACGCTGACGATGAAGCTGCGCACCGACGCGAAGTTCCATGACGGCGAGCCCTTCAACGCCGAGGCCGCCAAGGCCAATCTCGAACGCGCCCGCACGCTGCCCGAGTCGCTGCGCAAATCCGAACTCGCTTCGGTCGACAGCATCGAAGTGGTGGACGCCTCGACGATCGCGCTCAAGCTCAAGCGCCCGGACGCGACGCTGCTCGCCCAGCTCACCGACCGCGCCGGCATGATGCTCGCGCCCAAGAGCCTGACCGCCGATATCGGCGCCAAGCCGGTCTGCTCGGGCCCCTACAAATTCGTCGAGCGCGTGCAAAACGACCGCATCGTGCTGGAGCGCTTCAAGGAGCATTGGGAGGCGCAGAACTACCATTTCGACCGGGTGCTCTACCGCGCGATCCCCGACACCACGGTGCGGCTCGCCAATCTGCGCTCCGGCGAACTCGACATGCTGGAGCGTCTGGCACCGACCGACGTGAAGTCGGCCCAGGGCGACCGGGCCCTCAAGGTCCAGAGCACCGCCAATATCGGCTATCAGGGCATCACCATCAACACCGCCCATGGCGAGGCGGCCAACCAGCCCATGGCCAAGGACAAGCGGGTGCGGCAGGCGCTCTCGCTCTCGATCGACCGCAAGGTGCTGAGCCAGGTGGTGTTCGAGGGGCTCTACGAGCCGATGATCCAGCCCTTCAACCCCGGCAGCCCCTATGTCAGCGCCGATTTCCCGGTGCCGGCGCGCGACGTCGCCAAGGCCAAGGCGCTGCTCAAGGCGGCGGGACATGAGAAGGTCTCGGTCGAACTCTTCGTCACCAACAACCCGGTCGACGCCCAGCTCGGGCAGGTCATCCAGGCGATGGCGCAGGAAGCCGGCATCGACATCCAGATCAGGTCGACCGAATTCGCCAGCCAGCTGCGCGACCAGCAGCAGGGCAAGTTCCAGATGAGCCGCATCGGCTGGTCCGGCCGGATCGACCCGGACGGAAACCTGCACCAGTTCGTCACCTCGAAGGGCAACCAGAACGACGGCCGCTACTCGAACCCCGAGGTCGACAAGCTGCTCGATCAGGCCCGCACCGTCTACGACGTCGCCGAGCGCAAGAAGCTCTACGACGCGGCGCAGAAATACCTGCAGGACGAGCTGCCGATCGTCTATCTCTACAACCAGACTGTCTTCTTCGCGCTGCGCGCCAATATGAACGGCTTCACGATCAATCCCGACGGCATGATCAGGCTTTCGGGGCTGAAGCGGCAGTGAGTCCCCACGCGACCGTGCAGGCATACGCTCCTCCCCTCCCCCTCGTGGGGAGGGGCCGGGGGTGGGGGGCGAACGACAGGGTGAGCTGGAAATTAGTCGAAGGCTGGTATCGGCGTCTCGTTGAACCGCACCCCGATCGCTCTGACTTTACGCCCCCCACCCCTAACCCCTCCCCACGAGGGGGAGGGGAATCGCGTCGCGCAACCTCATGCTGACCCTCATCACCCGCCGCATCCTGGTCGCCATTCCGACGCTGTTCCTGGTGGCGCTGATGGTGTTTGCGTTGCAGCGCGCGCTGCCCGGCGATCCGTTCCTCGTCATCGCCGGCGAGGAGCGCGACCCGGAGGTGATCGCGCGGCTGCGCGAGATCTACCGGCTCGACGATCCGATCTTCGTTCAGTTCTTCGCCTGGCTCGGGCAGGTGTTGCAGGGCGATTTCGGCCGCTCGCTGCGCACCGGCGAACCCGTGCTCGGGCTGATCGCGCAGAAGCTGCCGGTGACGCTGCAACTCGCCGTCGCCTCGATCTTGGTCGCGGTCGCGATCGGCATTCCCGCCGGCATCCTGGCTGCGCGCAACAAGGGCACCGCGATCGACTATTCGACCAGCGCGCTTGCGCTGTCAGGCCTCTCCATCCCGAATTTCTGGCTCGGGATCATGCTGATCCTCGTCGTCTCGGTCGAGCTGAAATGGCTGCCGGCCTCGGGCTATGAATCGATCTTCACCGATCCGAAAGCCGCGATCGAGCGGCTGATCATGCCGGCCTTCGTGCTCGGCGGAGGACTGGCCGCCTTCATCATGCGCCATACCAGATCGGCCATGCTGGAGGTGCTGCGCTCGGACTATGTCCGCACCGCCCGCGCCAAGGGACTGGACGAGAATACGGTGGTCAACCGGCACGCGCTGCGCAACGCGCTGGTGCCGATCATCACGCTGTCGACACTGCTCTTCGGCGAACTTCTGGCGGGGGCGGTGCTGACCGAGCAGGTCTTCACCATCCCCGGCTTCGGCAAGCTGATCGTCGACGCCGTGTTCAACCGCGACTACGGCGTCGTCCAGGGCGTCGTGCTCTGCACCGCGATCGGCTTCATCCTGATGAACCTTTTGGCCGACATCCTCTACGTCCTCGTCAATCCCCGGCTGAGGAGCGGCTGATGAGCGACGCCGCCCTCGACCCGGCCAGCGCGCCCGCGCAGACCGAGACGCCTTTGCCGAGGCGGCGCAGCACGCTGTCGAAGCTGCTGCGCAACCGCTCGGCCCTGATCGGCGGCACGGTCGTGCTGCTCTTCGTGCTGATGGCGGTGCTGGCCCCGCTGCTGCCGCTGGCCGACCCGCTGAAATCGAACTTCCTCGCCATCCGCAAGCCGCCCTCCGAGCTCTACTGGTTCGGCACCGACGAACTCGGCCGCGACCAGGTCTCAAGGCTGTTCTACGGGGCGCAGACCTCGCTGCTCGCCGGCATCGTCTCGGTGATGATCGCGCTCGCCATCGGCGTCCCCTTCGGCCTGCTCGCCGGCTGGTATGGCGGCTGGACAGACATCGTGATCTCGCGCGTCACCGAGGCGATGCTGGCCTGCCCCTTCCTGATCCTCGCCATCGCGTTTGCCGCGATCCTCGGCCCGTCACTGACCAACGCCATGATCGCGATCGGCCTGTCGGCCGTGCCGATCTTCATCCGGCTGGTGCGCGGGCAGGTGATGAGCGTCAAAGCCGAGGATTTCGTCGAGGGCGCGCGCTCGATCGGGGCGGGCAATCTGCGCATCATGCTGGTGCATGTGCTGCCCAACACGATGTCGCCGATCGTGGTGCAATCGACCCTGTTCATGGCGCAGGCGATCATCCTCGAGGCCTCGCTGTCCTTCCTCGGCCTCGGCCAGCAGCCGCCCTCCCCGTCCTGGGGCCAGATGCTCAACGTCGCCAAGAACTTCATGGAGCAGGCGCCGTGGATGTCGGTCGCGCCGGGCGTCGCCATCTTTCTGGCGGTGCTGGGCTTCAATCTGCTCGGCGACGGCCTGCGCGACGCGCTCGACCCGAAGGAGGGCTGAAGCCAGACCTTGCCTCCCGCAACGCATCCATCATCCTGGACAAGCGGCGAAGCCGCGCAGCTCCGGGATCCATCATAAGGCGCCGTCGAGCCCTATGATGGATCCCGGGCCGATCTTCGGTCGCCCAGAATGACGGCGTTGAGTTTCAAACGACCCGCCCAAGGATTTGCCCATGTTCACCACCCGCCCCGAAATCCTCGGCACCTTCGGTGTCGTCACCTCGACGCACTGGCTCGCCTCCGCCTCGGGCATGGCGATGCTGGAGAAGGGCGGCAACGCGTTTGATGCCTGCGCCGCGGCCGCCTTCGTGCTGCAAGTGGTCGAGCCGCATCTCGTCGGCCCCGCCGGCGACATGCCGGCCGTGTTCTATTCGGCGCAGACGAAGAAGGTCGAGGTTCTCTGCGGACAGGGCCCGGCCCCGATGAATGCGACGATCGACGCCTTCAAGGCGCTCGGCCTCGACATGGTGCCGGGCTCGGGCCTGCTCGCCACAGTGGTGCCCGGCGCGTTCGGCGGCTGGATGACGCTGCTGCGCGACCATGGCCGCCTGCCCCTGCGCGAGGTGCTGGAGCCGGCGATCGGCTATTTCGAGAACGGCCACCCGATGCTGCCGCGCGTCTCGGACACGATCGCGGGGCTGACCGAGCTCTTCACCACCGAATGGACGACCTCAGGCGACGTCTACCTGCCCGGCGGCAATGTCCCGAGGGGCCGCGAGCTCTTTCGCAACAGAGCCGCAGCCGACACCTACAAGCGCATTCTCAGCGAAGCCGAGGCGGCCGGTTCCGACCGCCAGACCCAGATTCAGGCGGCTTACGACGCCTGGTACAAGGGCTTCGTCGCCGAGGCGATGGACAGATTCTGCCGCACCGCCGAGGCGATGGATTCGTCAGGTCGCCGGCATGGCGGCCTGCTCACAGCCGACGACATGGCGCGCTGGACGCCGACCTACGAGACGCCTGCCAGCGTGAGCTATCATGGCTGGGAGGTGTTCAAGGCCGGCATCTGGAGCCAAGGCCCGGTCTTCCTGCAGACGTTGAAAATTCTCGAAGGCATCGACATCGGCGCGATGGGACCGGCGAGCCCGCAATTCGTGCATCACGTCGCGGAGGCGCTCAAACTCGCCTTCGCCGACCGCGAGGCCTATTACGGCGACCCTGACTTCGTAAAGGCGCCCTTGGCCACGCTGATCTCCGAGGATTACGCGCGCGGGCGGCGCAACCTGATCAGCGACAGGGCCTCGCACGAATTGCGGCCGGGCATGATCTCGGGCCATGAGGAGCAGGTCAGGCGCACGCTGGCGGGCGTGCGCATCGTCGGCTCGACCGCGAGCGGTGGCGCGACCGTGGGCGAGCCGACCATCGCCTCGATGGTCGCGGCCGGCCGGCGCGGCGACACCGTCCATATCGACGTGATCGACAGATGGGGCAACATGATCGCCGCGACCCCGTCGGGCGGCTGGCTGCAATCCTCGCCGGTCATTCCTGAGCTGGGCTTCCCGCTGAACTCACGCGCGCAGATGTTCTGGCTGGAGGAGGGCCTGCCCTCGTCGCTCGCGCCGGGGAAACGCCCGCGCACCACGCTCTCGCCGACACTCGCCTTCGAGAACGGCGAGCCGCGTCTCGCCTTCGGCACGCCCGGTGGCGACCAGCAGGAGCAGTGGCAGATGGGGCTGTTCCTGCGCCGCGTGCATCACGGCCTCAACCTGCAGGAGGCGATCGACCTGCCGCTGTTCCACACCCAGCATTTCCCGCTCTCCTTCTATCCGCGCGAAGCGAAGCCCGGCCATCTCGCCGTCGAGGAGAGCCTGGGGGCGGCGGCGATCGCGGATCTGAAGGCGCGCGGGCACGATCTGGAGATCGCGCCCGAATGGACGATCGGCCGCCTGACCGCCGCCGAGAAGAGCCGCGACGGCCTCTTGCGCGCGGCGGCGACCCCGCGTCTGATGCAGGCCTACGCGATCGGGCGGTAGCTTCCTTCTCCCCTCCCCCTTGTGGGGAGGGGTTGGGGGTGGGGGGCGAAAAGTCGAAGCGCAACCCTCTTTGTGAAGCGATCGCGCCATACAGGCCTGCCGCTCACCCGGTCGTTCGCCCCCCACCCCTATCCCCTCCCCACCAGGGGGAGGGGAAGAGCGCACTCACCTGCGATGCAGATACCGAGGAGCCTTCTCCATGACATGGTCCATCGTCGCCCGCGACGCCGCCACCGGCGCCTATGGCGTCGCGGTCTCGACCTGCGCCTTCGCCGTGGGGGCGCGCGTACCCTCCGGCTACGGCCGCGTCGGCGCGATCGCGAGCCAGGCCTTCGTCAACCCGCTCTACGGCATCGACGGCCTGCGCCTGCTCCAGGAGGGGCGCTCGGCCGTCGAGATCGTGGCTGCGCTGACGGCGGCCGATGAAGGCCGGGCGCACCGCCAGCTCCATCTGATCGACCGCGACGGCAAGACGGCCTCGCATACGGGGGCTGCCTGCATCGACTGGTGCGGCGCGATCGACGGGCCGCAGGTCTCGGTCGCCGGCAACATGCTGGCCGGCCCGGACGTGATCGAGCAGACGCTCAAGGCCTATGTCGCGGGCTCGGCGCTGGATTTCGACGAGCGGCTGCTGGTGGCGCTTGAAGCGGGCGAAAAGGCCGGCGGCGACAAGCGCGGCAGGCAATCCTGCGCCATCCGGATCTGGAACGGCGATCCGATGCCGAGCTTCGATCTGCGGGTGGACGATCACGCCGATCCGCTGGCCGAACTGCGCCGGCTCTGGCGGCTGGCGCATCAGCGTTATGTGCCGTTCCAGATGGCCTCGCCGTCTCGGGCACGACCTGCCGGGGTCACGGACCGGGCGGAGCTGGATCGGCTCTGCGCGGAATATGCGGCGGCGTGGAATGCGCGGCATCCGGAGAACCCTTCTCCCCTCGGGGGAGAAGGTGGCAGCGCGCAGCGCTGACGGATGAGGGCCGACCCGGCGCAGCCGGATCGGATGAGATACGCTGGCGATCCGCCGACGCAAGGGCGTCGGCGGCCCTCATCCGACCCGGCTTTGCCGGGCCACCTTCTCCCCCGAGGGGAGAAGGGGAGCGCGCCCTACGTCAACCGTCCCCGCGCCGCCACGGCCAACTCCCCCACCAGCCTGTCGCCGCGCACCGTGACCAGCCGGTCGACCATGTTGACGACGACGCAGACATGGTTTGGCACCACGCGCACGACCTCGCCGACATTGGGCCGCTCGTTGCTCGCCGCGAGATCGAGGAACCCATGTTCCTCCGCGAATTTCGCGATCCTCGCCGCCGGATATTCGAGGATCAGCCCGTAACCGTCGAGACCGCCGGTGTCGCTGGTCAGCGTCTTGGAGCCTGAATCGAGAATGCCGCGCTCCGGCCCGGCCCGGCTCACCACCGTGGCGTAAACCGTCAGCGCGCAGTTTTCCAGCGAGGCGACGCCGGCAGCCATCTGCATGCGGTCGTTGAAGATCGAGGTTCCGGCGCGGTGCTCGGTCGCGCCCTTCAGCTTGCCGATGTTGGGGATGTTCGGCGACCCGCCGGTCGAGATCATACCGGCCTCAAGCCCCGCATCGCGCAGGCCGGCATTGGCCGTGTCGAGAAACGCTTGCGTGCGCTCCCAGCCATCCTCGGGCGGATACATCAGGAAGCCCGCGAAGGTGAGACCCTTCGAGCCCGCGATCAGCTTCGCCAGTTCGACGGCCTCATTTGGCGTCTCGACGCCGGCGCGCTTGCGGCCGGTGTCGCATTCGATCACGACCTCCAGATCGCGCCCGGCGATGGCGGCCGCGTCGGGGAGGCCTGCGATCGTGACGGGATTGTCAGCCGCGACGATCATGCGGACCCGCCGCTGCAGGGCTCCCAGCCGGCCGAGCTTCTGCTCACCCAGAATGTTGTAGCTGATCAGGATGTCGTCGATGCCGCCATCGGCCATCACCTCGGCCTCGCCGAGCTTCTGGCAGGTGATGCCGCGCGCGCCGGCCTCGATCTGGAGACGGGCAAGCTCGGGCGATTTATGCGTCTTGATATGGGGCCGGTTGGCGACGCCCTTGGCGTCGCAGGCCGCCTGGAGCCGGGCGATATTGGCCTCGACCACGTCGAGATCGATGACGACGGCGGGCGTGCCGTAGACCCGCGCGATCTCCTCCTTGAGGGCGCTCACGGCAGCACCCTGACGATCGCCTCGATCTCGACGGGCATGTTGCCGGGCAGCGAGCCCATGCCGACGGCAGACCGCGCATGGCGGCCGTTCTCGCCCAGCACCGCGACGAACAAATCCGAGCAGCCATTGATGACCTTCGGCTGCTCGCCGAACTCCGGCACGCCATTGACCATGCCGAGCAGCTTGATCACCTCGATCCTGTCGAGCGAGCCGGCGGCCTCCTTCATCGCCGCGAGCAGCCCAAGCCCGGTGCTCTTCGCGAACTCATAGCCCTGCTCGACCGTGAATTCCTTGCCGACCTTGCCGTTGGGGATCGAACCGTCGGGATTGCGCGGGCCCTGCCCCGACAGGAAGATCAGGTCGCCCGCCCGCTTGAAGCGGACATAATTGGCCATCGGCGGGACGACGGAGGGGAGCGTGAGGCCGAGTTCGGCGAGTTTGGTTTCGGCGGACATGGGTCGGTTCCTTTTGGTTTCGGCGTTCTTCCTTCTCCCCTCGGGGGAGAAGGTGGCCCCGCGAAGCGGGGTCGGATGAGGGAGGACCAGGTGAGCGGGATTGTGATGAGGGTTATGCGTGGGCACGGCCCTCATCCGTCATGGCTTCGCCATGCCACCTTCTCCCCCGAGGGGAGAAGGGGAAAGCGGTCGTTCTCTACGCCACCTTCCTGAACTTGTTCGTCCGCCTGGGATGCCACCAAGCCCCCTTCAGCACGACGCCCTCGGAGACGATCTTCCTGTCCCCCATCATGTGCTCGCCGGTGACGTCGGCATAGTCGAATTTGCCTTCCTTCACCGTCAGGATCGTCGCGTCGCCGAGCGAGCCGACCCGGAGCGAGCCGTATTCGGGGCGCTTCAGCGCCATGGCGGCGTTCACGGTCGAGGCCGCGATGACGTTGTTCAGGCTCATGCCCATCAGCAGGAATTTCGACATGGTCGTGACCTGATCATAGGCCGGGCCGTCGATGCAGAGCTTGTGGACGTCCGACGAGATCACGTCGGGCTCGAAGCCGTTGGCGAGCATGGCGCGCGTCGTCTTGAACGAGAACGAGCCCTTGCCATGGCCGATGTCGAAGATGACGCCGCGCTTGCGCGCCGCCAGAACCTCGGGCTTGACCGTGCCCTGCGCGGTCGACGGCGCGTTGGGAAAGGGGCGGAAGGCATGCGTCAGCACGTCGCCCGGCCGCAGCATGTTGACCACCTCCTCATAGGATGGCGGCGGGTGGTCGATATGGCACATCAGCGGCATGCCGACCTCGTTGGCGACCTGCAGCGCAACGTTGAGCGGGGCCGTGCCCTGGTCGCCCGAGGCGTGCAAGCCGACGCGGACTTTTATGCCGACGATCAGGTCGCGGTTCCTGTCGGCCACCTCGGCGCAGTCGATCGGGTTCATCATCGCCATGTCGCGGCTCTCGCCGACCATGACGCGGTGGTCAAAGCCGTAGATGCCGGCATGCGAGACGTGGAGATAGGCGAGGATGCGCGCCTGGCTGCGCTCGATGACATGCTTGCGGAAGCCCGGCCAGTTGCCGGGCCCGGCCGAGCCGGTATCGACCGAGGTGGTGACGCCCGAGGCCCGGCAGAATTCGTCGGCGTCGATGCCGAGCGAGGTGCCGCCCCAGTAGACATGGGTATGCAGGTCGATGAGCCCCGGCGTGACGATGTAGCCGGAGACGTCGCGGGTTTCCTTCGCCCCTTTCAGGTCCTTGCCGAAGCCCGAGACCTTTCCGTCCGTGAAGGCGACGTCGAGGACGCCGTCATGCTTCTGCGACGGGTCGATGACCCGGCCGCCCTTTAGGATGAGATCGTGGGTCATGGCTTGTCCTGAAGGGTGGCTGCGGAAATAGAAGGAAGCATATCGGGCGGGTCCGTCAGACCCAATTCTCGACGCGCAGGCCGGGCATGCGGTCGAACTCGCGGCGGTTGTTGGTGACGACGATCAGGCCTTGGCTGCGAGCATGGGCGCCGATTTGAGTGTCGTGCAGGCCGCAGGGAGTGCCGGCGTGCTCGAGTTCGGCGCGCAGGCTTCCGTAGTGAACCGCCGCGTCGTGGTCGAACGGCAGCACGTTAACTTGCGCGACAAACTCTTCGACGGCCTCGAGGCTCTTCGAGCGAACGACGGATTTTTCAGCACCGAATTGGAGTTCCGCTAAAACCACCGTGGAAATGCAAACGGTGCTCGCGGCGGCGCGGAATCTTGCTCGCAGCCCCTCCGGCCTGGCCTTCATCACGTAGATGCAAATGTTGGTATCGAGCATGTATGAGAGCATTTAGAACTCTTCCCGCTCCTCGCCCTTCAACGGCTCCCAATTACTCATGAAATCGTCGCTCGCTCGTGTTCCACGATCAAAGTAATCATCCCAACTTTTGCCCTTCGGCACGACCAATACCCCGGAACCCTGCCTGATGATCTCGACCTCGGTCACCTCCGGCGGGAAGGCGAGTTCCTTCGGCAGGCGTACGGCCTGAGTGCGATTCGTTACAAAAAGCTTGGTGGTCGCCCGGGTTTTTGCCAGCATCGTCACCTCCGTATATCCAAGAAGGATATACTAGACTTGCGCCATCGAACCGACAAGCCCGACGCCATCATTCCGGCCCCACCGCGCCCTTGCGCTCGACGATCAGCCCGTAGGCCTGCGGCTCGCGGTGTCTGGCGAAATTGAAGGTCGAGGCCTTGTAGCTCTTGCCCAGATCCATGTCGCAGCGCGCGACGACGAGCTCGTCGCCCTCGGTCACCGCCTGCGCCACCACCTCGCCGGTCGGGGCGATGATGCAGGAGCCGCCGATTTGGTCGACGCCCGCCTCCAGCCCCGCCTTGGCGACGCCGACGACCCAGGTCGCGTTCTGGTAGGCGCCGGCCTGCATCACGAGCTGGTTGTGGAAATTCCCGAGCCGGTCGTGCTCTGGCGCCGGCGGATTGTGCTTGGGCGTGTTGTAGCCGAGCACGATCAGCTCTACATCCTGCAGGCCCATACTGCGATAGCTCTCGGGCCAGCGCCGGTCGTTGCAGATCATCATGCCGATAGTGGCGTCCATCGCGCGCCAGACCGGCCAGCCGAGATCTCCCGTCTCGAAATAGCGCTTCTCGAGGTTCTGGAAGGGGGCGTCGGGCCGGTGCTCTGGATGGCCTGGCAGATGGATCTTCCGGTATTTTCCGACGATCGCACCTGCTTTGTCGACGAGGACCGCAGTGTTGAAGCGGCGCTTGCGGCCATCCTCCTGCGCCAGTTCGCAAAAGCCGAGATGGAAGCCGACGCCGAGCCGCCGGGCCTCCTCGAACAGCGGGGCTGTCTCGTTGGAGGGCATCGCGCTTTCAAAATATCCGTCGATCTCGGCCTCGTCCTCCATCCACCAATGCGGGAAGAAAGCGGTCAGCGCCGCCTCCGGATAGACGACGAGGTCGCAGCCGTTTTCCTTTGCCTGCCGCATCAGCGCGACCATGCGCGCAACGGCCGAGGAGCGCGGCTCGTCGCGCTGGATCGGCCCCATCTGGGCGGCGGCGATGGTCAGGATCCGGGTCATGATGCCATTGCCCTGCGATTGACGTAGCGGTAGTCTGCATGGGTTGCCCGCCTGCGCGGCTTCGAACCGCCGCCGGACGTTCGCGCGGCGGGGGGACCAAAGCCATGACCACGTTCAATGTCGTGCGTTTCCGCGTCAAGGAAGGCCGGGACGAGGAGTTTCTCGCAGCCCATCGCGATGGCAGGGCAAGTTGGCCCGGGCTCAATGCCGGCCACATCATCAAGACGAGCGAGCGGAGCTATTGCCTGATCGGCGAATGGGCCGATGCCGATGCGATCAAGGCCGCGCGACCGCAGATGATAGCGACGCTGAACAGCTTCCGCGACACGCTGGACGATCTCGGCGGCGGCCTTGGCGTCACCGATGCGGTGTCTGGCGACGCTGTGGTCGATCTCACCGCCTGATCGGCATTGGGACACGCCCTCATGCATCGGCGCGGACCTCCGAGGCATCGTATCCGACGATGCTGCGATAGACCTCGGCATCGGTTGCGCCCTCGGTGCCGTAGCAAAGCACGCGCGAGGTTTCGTCGAGCCTGAGCTGCGCGCGCAGATGCAGGTCGCCCGCCGCCTTGATCAGTCCCGCAAGGCCCGCCACGCCGGATTCGCCGCCGACCACGCCGAGGCTCGCCAGCAGTTTCATCGCGTCGGCCGCGTCTGCATCGGGGATGGTCATGAAGGCGTCCGCGCCGGGCTTCAGGATGCGCCAGGCCAGGATCGAGGGTTCGCCGCAAGCCAGCCCCGCCATAATGGTGTCGAGATCGCCGCCGACCGTCGTGACCTCGCCGGCCTTGGCCGATTCGAACAGGCAGGCCGCCTTCTCGGGCTCGACCACAACGAGCACCGGCCGCTCCGCCCCGAGCTTTTCCCAGCGATAGGACAGCACGCCGGCCGCCAGCCCGCCGACGCCGCCCTGCACGAAGACATGGGTCGGCTTCGCTCCTTGAGCCTCCGCCTCCATGGCGAGCACGGCATAGCCCTGCATTACGTCCTTCGGGACGTCCTCATAACCTGGCCATGAGGTGTCGGAGACGATCTCCCAGCCGTTGCGAGCGGCAGCCTCCGTGCAGGCGCGCACGCTGTCGTCATAGGTGCGGCCTTCCCGCACCACGCTCGCGCCATAGGCGCGGATGGCCTCGGCCCTGCCCTCGCTGACGGTGTCGTGGACATAGATCACGGCCTTGATTCCGGCCCGGCGCGCGCCCCAGGCGACGGAGCGGCCATGATTGCCGTCGGTGGCGCAGGTCACGGTCAGATTCGCTGCGCCCTTTGCCGCGCCTTTGGCCGCCACCAGCCGGTCGACCGCATAGGCCCCGCCCAACGCCTTGAAGCTCTTCAGGCCGAAGCGCTCGCCCTCGTCCTTGTAGAGCACCTGAGCCAGATCGAGCTGGTCGGCGATCGCCGCCAGATCGCGCAACGGCGTCGGCGCGTAGCCGGCCCAAGCGGTGATCGCGGCGTGGGCCGTGCGGGCGGCATCGAGCGACAGGATGGTGCGCCGCTCGTCGCCATAGGCGGCGGTGCGGTCGAGATGCGGATTGAGCACGAAATCAGGCATGGTGTGGCCACTTACGAAAAATCAGACCCATCCGCGCATCATCCTGGCCGGAGCGAAGCGGAGCGCCGGGATCCATCGTAGGGGAGCGACGGTGCCCTATGATGGATCCCGGAGCTGCGCGGCTGCGCCGCTTGTCCAGGATGACGGAAAGGGCAGTTTTCCTGTCTGATACGGTCATAACGACATCGTCGGCATCGCGCACATCCGGGGTCAAGCGTGAGCGGGCGCAGGTTCGCCTTGCGTCAGAAGCGGATTGTCGGCGGCGGGCAGGTCGTGGAGATGGCAGGCTGCGACATGGCCCTCCGCCATCGCGCGCAAAGGCGGTTCCTCGATGCGGCAACGGTCGAAGACATAAGGGCAGCGCGTGTTGAAGCGGCAGCCCTTTGGCGGATTGATCGGGCTCGGCACATCGCCCTTCAGCAGGATGCGCTCGCGCTTCACCTTCGGGTCCGGCACCGGCACGGCCGAAAGCAGCGCCTTGGTGTAGGGGTGGCGGGGGGCGGCGAAGATCTGCTGCTTGGTGCCCATCTCGACGATCTTGCCGAGATACATCACCGCGACGCGGTGGGTCATGTGCTCGACGATGGCCAGATCATGGCTGATGAAAAGCAAAGCGAGACCGAGTTCGCTCTGCAGGTCGCAGAGCAGGTTCACGATCTGCGCCTTGACCGAGACATCGAGCGCCGAGACCGCCTCGTCACAGATGATGATCTCGGGCTCGGCCGCGAGCGCGCGCGCGATGCCGATGCGCTGGCGCTGGCCGCCGGAGAATTCGTGCGGCCAGCGATGGACCGCGTCGCGCGGCAGGCCGACCTTGTCCATCAGCTTCATGGCGCGCTCGGTGATCGCGTCCTTGCCGGTCGCGAGGCCGAAATTGGTCATCGGCTCGGCGAGGATGTCGCGCACCCGCATGCGCGGGTTCAGGCTCGAATAGGGGTCCTGGAACACCACCTGCACGCGCTGGCGCAGCGGCCGCAGCTTGCCGGCGGACAACTGGTCGATGCGCTGGCCGCCGAGCACGACCTGACCGGCCGTGATCGGGAACAGCCGCAGGATCGCCTTGCCGACGGTCGACTTGCCGCAGCCGGATTCGCCGACGAGCGAGAGCGTCTCGCCCTTGTCGATGTGGAAGGAGATGCCGTCGACGGCATAGACGTTGGCGGTGACGCCGGAGAAGAAGCCGCCGCGGATCGGGTAGTGCTTCTTGAGGTCGTTGACCTGAAGGATCGGTTCAACGCTCATGCCGCCACTGCCTCCTTGGCCGAGAAGTGGCAGGCGGCGACATGGCCCGGCGCCTTCAGTTCCAGCCCCGGCGCGAGCCTGAGGCAGACCTCCTGCACCTTGGGGCAACGGCCGGCGAAGACGCAGCCGTCGATCTTCTTCTTCAGGCTGGGCACGAGGCCAGGAATCTCGGCCAGACGCTCGGTCGTGCCGGTCAGCGAGGAGCCGAGTTTCGGCACCGCCCCCAACAGCCCCTGCGTATAGGGATGGCGCGGATTGGCGAAGAGATCGCCGACGGACGCCTCCTCGACCTTGCGGCCGGCATACATCACCACGACCTGATCGGCGACCTCGGCGACGACGCCGAGATCATGGGTAATCAGCATGATCGCCGCGCCGACCCGGGCCTTCAGGTCGCGCATCAGGTCGAGGATCTGCGCCTGAATGGTCACGTCAAGCGCCGTGGTCGGCTCGTCTGCGATCAGGAGTTTGGGCGAGCAGGCGAGCGCGATCGCGATCATCACGCGCTGGCGCATGCCGCCCGAGAGCTGGTGCGGATACTCCGCGACGCGGCGGCGCGGCTCGGGGATGCCGACCAGGGTCAGCATCTCGACGGCGCGCTCGGTCGCCGCGCTGGCCGACATGTTCTGGTGCAGCCGCAGCGTCTCGCCGATCTGGCGGCCGACGGTGAGCACCGGGTTCAGGCTCGTCATCGGCTCCTGAAAGATCATCGAGATCTCGTTGCCGCGGATCTGGCGCATCTCGGCGTCGGTGCAGTCGAGCAGGTTCTTGCCCTGGAAGCGGATTTCGCCGGCCATCTTGCCCGGCGGCTCCGGGATCAGCCGCAGGATCGACATGGCGGTGACGGACTTGCCGCAGCCGGACTCGCCGACGACGGCCAGCGTCTGCCCCGCCTCGATCGAGAAGGACACGCCATCCACCGCGCGGTTGATGCCGTCCGGCGTGCGGAAATGGGTCTGGAGCCGGTCGATCTCGAGCAGGGCCATCAGCGGCGTCCCTCTTCCACGGCCCTCATCCTGAGGAGCAGGGCGCGAGCCCTGCGTCTCGAAGGATGCTCCAGCGCGCACGGGATCACCCTTCGAGACGCCGCTGCGCGGCTCCTCAGGATGAGGGCAGAGAGAAACAAGGCGAGTAGAAAGGCAGTCATCACAGGTTCTTCGCCATGCGTGGGTCGAGCGCGTCGCGCAGGCCGTCGCCGAGCAGGTTCACCGCCAGCACGGTCAGCGAGAGGAAGATCGCCGGAAACAGGATGATGTGGGGGCGGACCTGCCACAGGGCACGGCCTTCCGCCATGATGTTGCCCCAGGACGGCGTCGCCGGCGGAATCCCTGCGCCGATGAAGGACAGGATCGCCTCGACGATCATGGCGCTGGCGCAGATATAGGTCGCCTGCACGCTCATCGGCGCCATGGTGTTGGGCAGGATGTGGCGGAAGATGATCATCGGCGTGCGCGTGCCGGCCGCGACCGCCGCATCGACATAGGGCTGCTCGCGCAGCGACAGCACGACGCCGCGCACGAGGCGGGCCACACGCGGGATCTCGGCGATGGTGATCGCGATGATGACGTTCTGCACCGAGCCCCGCGTCAGCGCCATCAGCGCGATGGCGAGCAGGATCGGCGGGATCGACATCATGCCGTCGATGACGCGCATGATGATGCCGTCGGCGACCCGCACGAAGCCCGAGAACAGGCCGATGGTCAGCCCCGCGATCGAGGCCAGGATCGCCACGCTGAAGCCGACCAGCAGCGAGACCCGCGCGCCGTAGATGACGCGGGAATAGATGTCGCGGCCGAGCATGTCGGTGCCGAACCAGTAGAGCTCGGAGGGAACTCGTGTGCGCCTCGACGGCGAGATCGAGGTCGGATCGACCGTCCAGAGCAGCGGCGCGAACACGGCGATGAAGAACATCACGCAGAGCAGCGCGCCGCCGAAGGCGATCGAGGGGTTCTTCCGCAGGAAGCCGGTGAAACCGGTCAGCGGCTTGCGGGCTTTCAGCACATCGGGAAGCGCGGGCGCGACCGCGAGGTCGGCCGGCACGGGTGCGGGGGCTTGCGCGTTCAATAGCGTATCCTCGGATCGACGAGGGTGTAGATCAGGTCGATGATCAGGTTCACCAGCACGTAGACGAAGGAGAAGATCAGCACGACGCCCTGAATGACCGGATAGTCGCGCCGCAGGATCGCATCCAGCGTCAGGCGGCCGAGGCCCGGAATGGCGAAGACGCTCTCGGTGACGACCGCGCCGCCGATCAGCAGCGCCACGCCGATGCCGATGATGGTGATGATCGGCACGGCCGCGTTCTTCAGCGCATGCACGAACAGGATCGAGTTCTGTGCGACGCCCTTGGAGCGGGCCGTGCGGATATAGTCCTGCTGCAGCACGTCGAGCATCGAGGCCCGGGTAATGCGGGCGATCAGCGCGATATAGACGAAGCCGAGCGTGATCGCCGGCAGGATCAGGTTTCTGAACCAGGGCCAGACCCCTTGCGACAGCGGCGTGTAGCCCTGCACCGGCACCCAGTCGAGCTGGAGCGCGAAGACATAGGCCAGCAGATAGCCGACGACGAAGACCGGCACGGAAAAACCGAAGACCGCGAAGGTGACGACCGCCCGGTCGATCCAGGTCCCGGCCTTCCAGGCGGCGAGCACGCCGAGCGGCACCGCGATCGAAACGGCGAGGATCAGCGTCAGCAGCATCAGCGAAACGGTCGGCTCGATGCGCTGGGCGATCAGTTGCGTCACCGGCAGTGAGGTGAAGATCGAGGTGCCGAGGTCGCCCTGCAGCACCCGGAAGAACCACTCGCCGAAGCGCACGAGATAAGGCCTGTCGAGCCCCAGACTCAGCCTGATCTTCTCCACATCGGCCGGCGAGGCCTGGTCGCCGGCGATGACGGCGGCGGGGTCGCCCGGCGCGATGTAGAGCAGGGAGAAGACGAACAGCGCCACGAACCCCATGACCGGGATCGTCGTGATGATGCGTCTGACGATGAATGCGAACATGGGAGCTTCTGACTCTGAGGACGCCGATCTTGCGCTGTCATTCCGGGGCAGGCCAAAGGCCTGAACCCGGAACCCACGACCGGGTGACGCCAGACGAGGCGCCAAGCCTCGCCCGGTCGTGGGTTCCGTGCTCTTCGCTTACGCGAAGCCCCGGAATGACAATCGTTGGCTCACGCCTTGTTGACGCCCCAGAACACCGGGAACGGACCGCTCGTCACGCCGGAGACGTTCTTGCGCCAGGCCTGATAGGCGAGGAAGAAGCCCGTCGGCGCATAGATGACATGGTCGGCGGCCGCCTTGTTGAGCTTGGCGATGATCGCCTTCTCCTCGTCCAGGCTCTTGGCGTTGAACCAGTTCGTCACCTCGGCCTCGACGGCGGGGCTGTCGGGCCAGCCGAACCACGCCTTGTCGCCGCTGCCGCGGATCGCGGTGTAGGAGGCCGGATTCACGCAGTCGGCCCCGGCGTGCCAGGTGTGGAACATGTTCCAGCCGCCCTGGCCGGGAGGCGTCTTCTGGGCGCGCCTGGCGCCGACCGTGCCCCAGTCGGTGGCGACGAAATCGACCGTCATGCCGATGCTCTTGAGCAGTTCGGCGGTGACGTCGCCCATCGCCTTCAGCACGGCGAGGTCCTGCGCCACCACGCAGGTGACCGGCTCGCCCTTGTAGCCGCCCTCGGCGAGCAGCTTCTTGGCCTCGGCGATGTTGCGCTTCTTCAGGGCGTCGCCGCCATTCTCGGTGTAGAGCGGCGTGCCCGGGGTGAAGTAGCCCGGCAACGCCTTCCACAGCGCGTTGTCGTCTCCGACGACGGCGCGCATGTAGTCTTCCTGGTTCAGCGCCGTCATCACCGCCTGGCGCACCTTCACATTGTTGAAGGGCGGGTGGAGATGGTTCATGCGGAAGGCGCCGATATTGCCGAGCGGATCGCCGATATCGACGTTGATGTTGGCGTTCCTCTTGAGCACGGGCACGAGATCCGACAGCGGCGTCTCGACCCAGTCGACCTCGCCGTTCTGCAGGGCCGCCGCCGCCGTCGCCGCATCGGGCATGATCACCCATTCGACACGATCGACCAGCATCTTCTTGCCGCCGGCCAGCCAGTCGGCAGGCTCCGAACGCGGCACGTAATCGGCGAACTTCTCGAACACGGCCTTGGCGCCGGGAACCCAGTCGGCGCGCACGAACTTCATCGGGCCGGAGCCGATATATTCGGTGATCTGGGTGAAGGGATCGGTCTTGGCGATGCGCTCGGGCATGATGAAGGAGCAGGGCGAATTGTTCTTGCCGAGCGCCAGCAGCATCTTCGGATAGGGCTGCTTCAGCGACCATTTGAAGGTGTTGTCATCGACGGCGACCAGTTCGTTCTGGATGGCGCGCAGCATCAGGCCCATGGGGTCGCGCGCCGACCAGCGCACGAGGCTCGCCACGGCGTCCTTGGCTGTCACCGGCGCGCCGTCGTGAAACTTGAGACCTGCGCGCAGCTTGAAGGTCCAGACCAGCCCGTCGGCCGAAACCGTCTCGCTCTCGACCATCTGGCGCTGCGGCTGGAATTTCGAGTCGATGCCGTAAAGCGTGTCCCAGACCAGCAGGCCGGCGTTGCGCACGACATATTGCGTACCCCAGATCGGGTCGAAATTGGCGAGGTTGGCCTGCGGCACGAAGCGCAGCGTCTTGGCGGCGACGCCTTGCGACAGCGCGGGCATGGCAAGCCCGCCGGTCGCGGCGAGCGCGCCTGTTCCGGCGGCGGTCTTCAGAAATGTTCTGCGGTCCATCACATGCTCTCCCCTGAACGCGGCAACCTCTGTGCGGGCGACCTTGGCGCGAGTTTGGGCAGAAAATTCGGCCCTGACAACACGCGAAACGGACGACCCGAGGCGCGGCACGGGCTTGCACGCTTCGTGCCAAACGGAACCGGTTGGCCTGCGAGGGCGGGAAAACGGCAATCCCTGTCCGCATTCGGCCGCTCCGGGCAGAAAATTGCGACGATCGCGCCTAAATCGATTTGATCGGCGCATCGACGCGCGCGAAAGGCCTTGCCGATTCAAAAGCGGCCGCCGCACGCAGGACAAGCTCATCGCGCCCGAACGCACCCACAAGCTGCAGACCGGCCGGCAGACCGGCCCGAGTCAATCCGCAAGGCAGCGAGATCGCCGGCGCCTGCGTGATGTTGAAGGGGTAGGTGAAGGGGGTCCAGCGCGTCCAGTCGTCGCCATAGCCGCCATGGGCCGGGGTGTTTGCGCCGACCGCGAAGGCCGGCAGCGGCAAAGTCGGCGTCAGCAGCAGATCGAAGCGTGCATGAAATTGCGCCATGTGATGCGCAAGCGCATTGCGCTGGTTCAAAAGCGCATCGACGTAAGCAGCGCCCGGCACCTGCTCGCCGGCCTCGGCGACCGCGACCAGGCCGGGGTCCATGCGCGCCCGCTCGGCCTTTCCCATGCTGCGCAGGGCCAGGGCCGCGCCCGCCGACCAGATCGTCATCAGGGTCTCGATCGGATCGGCGAAGCCGGGATCGACCTCTTCGACGCTCGCGCCGAGATCGCGGAAGGCCATCGCTGCCTCGCGCGTCAGCGCCGCGATCTCGGGATCGACCGGGACGTCGCCGCCGAGACGCGGCGACCAGGCCAGCCGCAGGCCCTTCACGCCGCCCTTCAGCGCGGCGACGAAATCGGGCGGTTCGTCGATCATCGCCGTCATGTCGCGATTGTCGGGCCGGCCGATCGCGTTCATCGCCAGCGCCGTGTCCGTCACCGTGCGGGTCAACGGGCCGAGATGGGCGAGGAAGCCCATGGTCGAGACCGGCCAGGCCGGAATGCGGCCATAGGTGGGCTTCAGGCCGACCACACCGGCAAAGGCGGCGGGAATGCGGACCGAGCCCGCCCCGTCCGTGCCGATATGGATGCAGCCGAGATTGAGGGCCGCGCAGGAGGCCGCCCCGGCCGAGGAGCCGCCCGGCCCGGTCGCAGTATTCCAAGGATTGCGGGTGACGCCGGATAATGGCGAGTCGCCAACGCCCTTCCAGCCATATTCCGGCATCGTCGTCTTGCCGAGGAAGACGCAGCCGGCCTCGCGCAGCCGTGCGGTCGCCGGCGCGTCATGGGCGAAGGGCGCGTCGCTGCCGACAGCAGAGCCGCGCCGCATCGGCCAGCCGGCGACGCCGATATTGTCCTTGATCGTGACCGGCACGCCGTCGAGCGGGCCAAGCGGCTGGCCCTTCAGGTAGCGCGCCTCGGCGGCCTGCGCCATCGCCAGCGTGAGCTGCGCGTCGCGCACCACGAACGCGTTGATCTCGGGCTCGAAGCGCTCGATCCGCGCGAGCGCATCCCTGGCGACCTCGACCGGCGAGAGTTTTCGAGCCGAGAAGAGCGGGCCGAGTTCGGAGGCGGAGAGGGTGGCGATCGTCGTCATGGCGTGCTCCTGGAGTTATCGATTGGCGGCAACGCCGTCTTTGCGAGCGTAGCGAAGCAATCCAGCCGTCTCGCGCCGACCTCTGGATTGCTTCGCTTCGCTCGCAAAGACGAAAGGCCGGCATTTACGCATTCGCCGCCCGCCATGCCGCGCTCAGCAGCACGTTCGCCCCCTTGACCATGTCCTCGTCGGTCGAGAACTCGGCCGGATTGTGCGAGAGCCCGCCCACCGAAGGAATGAAGACCATCGCGGTCGGGCAGAGCCGCGCCATCATCTGTGCGTCATGGCCCGCGCCCGAGATCATCCGCCGGATCGGGAACCCAAGTTCGGACGCGCTCTGCTCCACCGCCGCGATCAGCTCCTCGGAGAAAGGCGTCGCCGGGAAGCGCGCGAGGTCGCGGATGGTGATCGCAATATCGTCCGCGGCCGAAAGCTCGGCGCAGAACTGGCGAATGGCGGCTTGCGTCTCGGCCATGGCCGCATCGAGCGGATTGCGCAGGTCGAGCGTCATCACCACCGTCTCGGGCACGACGTTGACGTTGCCGGGCTCGACCCGGATCACGCCGCAATTGGCGAGCTGGCCTGGGATGCGCTTCGTCAGTTCATGGGCGAAGATATTGATCCGCGCCGCCGCAAGTCCGGGATCCTTGCGATAGGCCATCGGCGTCGTGCCGGCATGGCTCGGCTTGCCTGTCAGCGTCAGTTCGAGCCAGCAGATCGCCTGCACGCCGGTGACCGCGCCAAGAATCGTGCCTTTGCCCCCACCCTGGCTCTCCAGCACCGGCCCCTGCTCGATATGCAGCTCGAGATAGGCATGCGCCTTGAGAAACCCCGGCTGCTCCGCGCCCTCATAGCCGATGCGCCTCAGCTCTTCGCCGAGCACAGCCCCGTCGGAGTCCTTTTCGGCATGGGCGTCCGCCACGCTCATGCCGCCGGCCCAGACACAGGATCCGAGCATGTCGGGATGGAAGCGCGCGCCCTCCTCGTTGGTGAAGGCGATCACCGCCATGTCGCGCTTCGGCGTCAGGCCGGCGTCCTTCAACGCCGCCAGCGCCTCGACGCCGGCGACGACGCCGAGCGCTCCGTCGAAGCGCCCGCCGGTGCCGACCGTGTCGATGTGGGAGCCGAGGATGACGGCCGGCCCCTCCTCCTGGCCCTTCAGGATGCCGACGATGTTGCCGATCGCATCGACCCGGACATCGAGCCCGAGTGACTGCATCTCGGCCACCAGCCAGTCGCGCCCCTGCCGGTCCTCGTCGGAAAGCGCAAGCCGCCGGCAGCCGCCCTCGGGCGTCGCGCCGATCCGCGCCAGCGCCGCCAGCCGCGAGACCAGCCTGTCGCCGTCGATCCGCAGGTTGGTGCTCATCGCGCGGCTCAGCCGGATAGCAGGCCGGGCTTGCGCGCCTCGACCCAGCCCGTCGCATCCTCATAAGCCTGCGACAGTTCGAGCAGGAAGCGCTCGGACTGGTTGGGACCCCAAAGCTGCATGCCCATCGGCAGGCCCGCCGCGTTGAAGCCGGCCGGCACGCTGATCGCGGGACAGCCCGACATGGTCACCGCCGCGATCACCTCCATCCAGCGATGATAGGAATCCATCGGCCGGCCGGCGATCTCGGCAGGCCAGCGCATCTCGACCGGGAAGGGAAAGACCTGCGCGCTCGGCAGCACCATCACGTCGTAGCGCTGGAACAGCGTCACGACCTGCTGATACCAGGCCGAACGCAGGGCGGACGCCCTGATGATGTCGGCGGCGGTGAGCTCGAGGCCCCGCTCGACCTCCCAGGCGGCTTCGGGCTTGAGCAAGGCGCGCCTGGCGGGGTCGGCATGGATCGGCAGCAGCGTATGGCCGATCTGCCAGGAGCGCAGCGTCTTCCAGGCCTGCCAGATCGCCTCGGGATCGAAGCCGAGGCTGGCGTCCTCGACCGTCGCGCCGAGGCCCTCGAAGGCTTTCAGCGCCTCGCGGCAGAGCGCCTTGACGCCGTCCTCCATCGGAAGATGGCCGTCGAGGTCGCCGAGCCAGCCGATCCTGAGGCCCTTCACATCGCGGTCGAGCGGGCCGAGGAAGCCGGCCGGGTCCTGCCTGATCGACATCGGCACGCGCGGATCGTAGCCGGCCTGCACGGCGAGCAGCGCGGCCAGATCCTTCGTCTTGCGCGCCATCGGGCCGGCCACGCTCATGCCGGGCAGGAAGACCTCGTCGGTCGCCACCGGAACGCGGCCATAGGCCGGACGCAGGCCCAGCACATTGTTGAAGGCGGCCGGGTTGCGCAGCGAGCCGCCATGGTCGGAGCCGTCGGCGACGGGGAGCATCCGCATCGCCAGCGCGGTCGCGGCCCCGCCGCTGGAGCCGCCCGCCGCCCTGGAGGGGTCGTAGGGGTTGCGGGTCGCGCCGAACACGGGATTGAAGCTGTGCGAGCCGAGCCCGAACTCGGGCGTGTTGGTCTTGCCGATGAAGACCGCGCCGGCCGCCCGCATGCGGGCCACGAAGATCGCGTCGGTCGATGCGACGGTGTCCTTGAAGACGGGCGAGCCCTTGGTGGTGGCAAAGCCGGCGCAATCGGCCAGATCCTTGATCGCCTGCGGGAAGCCGTGCATCCAGCCGCGCGAGCGGCCGGCTGCAAGCTCGGCGTCGCACACCGCCGCTTCCGCAAGAACATCGGCGCGCGGGCGCAGCGAGACGATGGCGTTGACGACCGGGTTGAAGCGCTCGATCTGGTCGAGATAGGCCTCCATCACAGCGAGGCAGGAGACGCTCCGGGCGTGGATCGCCGCGGAAAGAGCCATCGCGTCGAGGGAGACGATCGCGGGATCGGTGGAACTGGCCAAGGCGGGCGTCTCGCTGTGATGAAACTGATGCCGCGATGATGGCCGCGCGCGGGCCGGGCCGCCAGCCATGTTTGGGCAGGCCGGTCTGCGGCCGACGCGCGTCTCACGCAGACCGACGAGACAACTGCGCCTTGCACCAACGCGGCTGTTGCGCGCGGCCAGACGCGGCTAGAAGCGACGCCCCGGTTTTTAAAAAGTCGCCATGTCCGACGTCGTCATGACTGAAATCGCGCCGCCCGCGCCCAAGCGCAATCCCTGGCTGACCGAGGCCAGGGCGATGCTGGCGCTGGGCTGGCCGATCGTGCTGACCAATGTCGCGCAGACCGCGATGACGACGACGGATGTCGCGATGATGGGCCATCTCGGCCCGCAGGCGCTGGCGGCGGGCGCGCTCGGAGCCAATCTTTATCTCGGCGTGCTGATCTTCGGCATCGGCGTGATGGGCGCGGTGCCGCCCATGCTGGCGATCGAACTCGGGCGCAACCGGCACGCCGTGCGCGAAATCCGCCGCACGGTGCGCCAGGGGTTCTGGGCGGCGCTGACGCTGGTCGGGCCGATGTGGCTGTTCCTCTGGCAGGCGGAGGCCGTGCTTCTGGCGATGGGGCAGGATGCGGCGCTGTCGCGGGCTGCGGGCTCCTATGTCGCCACATTGCAGTGGGGCTTGCTGCCATTCTTCCTTTATCTCGTGCTGCGCGGCTTCCTGGCGGCCCTGCAGCGGCCGTTCTGGGCGATGGTGGTGATGCTGGTCGCCGTCGCCTTCAACGCGCTGGCGAACTGGTGCCTGATGTTCGGCAAGCTCGGCTTTCCGGCGCTCGGCCTCCCCGGATCGGGGCTGGCGACCACGCTGTCTTCGGTCCTGATGCTGCTGGGGCTCGCCTTCGTGGTCGTGCGGGACCGGCGTTTCAGGCGCTACCGGCTGTTCGGCCGATTCTGGGTCCCGGACTGGCCGCGCTATCGCGGGCTGTGGCGGCTCGGCCTGCCGATCGGGGCGACGGCCGCCTTCGAGGTGCTGATCTTCAGCGGGGCCGCCTTCATGATGGGGCTGATCGGCCCGTCCTCGCTGGCCGCTCATGCCATCGCGATCCAGATCGCCTCGCTGACCTTCATGGTCCCGGTCGGCATCGGCCAGGCCGGCACGGTGCGCGTCGGTCGCGCCTTTGGAGCCGGCGATTCCGACGGGGTGACGCGGGCAGGCACGACGGCGATCGCGCTGGCGATCGGCTTCATGGCGCTGATGGCGCTGCTGATGCTGTTTGCGCCGCACTGGCTGATCGCACCCTTTCTCGACCGCTCGCAACCCGGCGCGGCCGAGGTAGCGGAGCTGGCGATCGCCTTCCTGCTCTGGGCCGCGATCTTCCAGATCTTCGACGGCGCGCAGATCGTCGGCTCGCTGGTGCTGCGGGGCCTCGGCGACACCCGCGTGCCGATGCTCTTCGCGTTGCTCGGCTACTGGGTCATCGGGCTCCCGCTCGCCGCCGGGCTGGGCTTTGCGACCCCGCTTGCCGGCATCGGCATCTGGATCGGGCTTGCGGCTTCGCTCGCCATCGTCGCCATCCTGATGCTGTGGCGCTGGCATCGGCGCGAGCGGCTCGGGCTGGTCCGCTCAAGCTGACGCCCAAACCATTGCCGGGCATTACAAAATGCTGGCGAAGCCGGCTGATCGGCCCCATTGTGGCGTCGTCGGGTACTTCGCCCTCGAGGAGGTCGATGATGACGGAAAACGACATCGCCCTGATCCGCGAAACCTTCGCCCATCTGCACCGTCGCAAGGCCGAGACGGCGCGGATTTTCTACGACCGGCTCTTCGAGATCGCGCCGGAGGTGCGGCCGCTGTTCAAGGGCGACATCAAGGCGCAAGGGGCCAAGCTGATGGAGACGCTGCTGGTCGCCATCGCAACGCTGAACGATCGCGACGGGCTGACGATCCTGCTGGAGAAGCTCGGCCGCGGGCACCGCGCCTACCATGTCGAGCCTGGCCATTACGACCATGTCGGCGCGGCACTGATCTGGACGTTGCGGACCTCGCTGGGGGATGGTTTCACCCCGGCGGTCGAACGCGCATGGACGGCGCTCTACGCCGATATCGCCGCGACGATGATCGGAGCGGCCAAGGCTGCATGACTGACGCGGATGAAGACGCGGCTCGGCGGAATTTGTTGCCGATCGGCCACAGATTGTATCCGCCTTTGTTTCGCCACGACCTGTTCACCCCGTCGCCATGCGACGCGCCTTGAACGTCATGGTGCAGTGCTTCTAAGAAACCTGGCCTCCAAGAAATCAGGCTTCCAAGGAACCTGAAGCCCGTCTTTTCGTTATCCGCCCGTCCGCAAGACCAAAATCAGCAGAGCCAAACTTCATGTCCCCCGCGACCACCGCCGCTCCGGCCCCTTCCCTCCTCCCGCGTCTGCTGCGGCGGCTCGCCGTCCTGCTGATGCCGCTGTCGCTCGCGGCCTGCGTCAGCGCGCAGCCGCAGCCCTTCGAGGTGGCGACGCCGCCGGGCGTCAGCGCGCAGTATCTCGCCATGTATGGCGAGCAGCCGGAGGAAACCTTCCCGCTGCCGGCGACCGATCTCTCGGAGGTCGACGAGCGATTCCTCCGTCAGGAGGTCTCCTACCCGACGCGCGAGGCGCCGGGAACGATCATCGTGGATACCGACAACCGCTTCCTCTACCTCGTCCGCGAGGGCGGCCGCGCGATCCGCTACGGCATCGGCGTCGGCAAGCAGGGCATGTCCTGGCGCGGCCGCGCCACCGTCGCCCGCAAGGCCGAGTGGCCGCGCTGGACGCCGACGGCGGCGATGATCGCCCGCGATCCCGAGAAGAACGGCCCCTGGGCCGGCGGCATGGCCGCTGGCCTCGACAACCCGCTCGGCGCGCGCGCGCTCTATCTCTACCAGGGCAACCGCGACACGCTCTACCGCATCCATGGCACATCGGAGCCGTGGTCGATCGGCAAGTCGGTCTCAAGCGGCTGCATCCGCATGTTCAACCAGGACATCATCGACCTGCACAGCCGCGTGCCGACGGGGACGACAGTCGTGGTGCTGAACCGCCGCACCCTGCTGACGCCCGATCCCGAGGAGGACGGCGCGATCCCGCTGCCCGACGACAGCATCTGACGCGGCGAGCTGACTGCGACTGTCGCCGGCCTCTCGCTACGGCAATGATTTCAAAGCCCGCCATCACGGAAGCCCGTGGTGGCGGGCTTCGCGTTTGACGCCATGGGTTCAGGCAGGGCGGATTAGTTCTTTCGGGTCCGATCGAGACGCCTTGATACCGTCACAGCCCCACACCACCTTCCACCCGGCCGCGCAGCCGCGCTGCCCAACAGTGAGAGGAGATGACGATGACGCCGCAAGAACGCGACGTGATCGCCGGGATTTTCGACCGCCTTCGTCAGGCGGCCAACCAGCCCCGCGACCCCGAGGCTGAACGTTACATCGCGGACCGCCTGCGCGAGCAGCCCTATGCGCCCTACGCCATGGCGCAGGCCGTCTATGTCCAGGAGACCGCGCTGACCAACCTGCAGGCGCAGATCGAGGATCTGCAGGCGCAGCTGCGCGATCTGCAGGATCGCCAGCAGAGCGCGCCGGCCCAGTCGGGCGGGTTCCTGTCGGGCATCTTCGGCGGCGGACGCCAGCCCGAGCCTGCGCCACGCGCCGGCGCCGTACCGTCGTTTCCGCAGCGCGCGCCCGGCCAGCCATCCTCGGCCTGGAACGCACCGCAGAACGGCGGAATGCAAGGCGGCCCGATGCAAGGGGGCATGCCTCAGCAGGGCATGGGAATGGCTCCGCAGCAGCCCGGCCCCTGGGGCGGCCAGCCGCAACAGCCGCCGGCCCGCGGCGGCGGCTTTATGGCGACCGCGCTCACCACGGCGGCCGGCGTCGCCGGCGGCATGATGCTCGGCAGCGTCCTGACCAACGCCTTCAGCGGCGGCGGCAAGGCTGGCGAGGCCAAGCCGGCGGAAGCCGCGAGCAGCGGCTCCGCCCCGGCGGACGGGGCGGGCAATACGCAGACCGCGAGCGACAACACCAACTACGATGACGGCTCGTCCAACGCGGCGAACTATCAGAACGCGGGCTACGACGCGCCGCAGGACGCCGGCTACGACGACGGCTCGAGCTTCGGCGGCGGCGACGACGACAGCTGGGCCTGACCACAGGCCCCGAAACTGACGACAGCCCGCCCGGCTCGCGCCGGGCGGGCTTTTTGCTGGCGGCAGCCTGACTTCGACCTGAAGCGCGACGTCAGATCACCAGCACCTTCGCGCCGACGCGGACGCGCTGATAGAGATCGGTGACGTCGTCATTGGTCATGCGGATGCAGCCCGAGGACACCGCCTGCCCGATCGTGTGGGGCTCGTTGGTGCCGTGGATGCGGTAGAGCGAGGAGCCGAGATAAAGCGCGCGCGCGCCCATCGGGTTGTCGCCGCCGCCGGGCATAAAGCGGGGCAGATCGGGCCGGCGCTTCAGCATCTCGGGCGGCGGCGTCCAGTTCGGCCATTCCGCCTTGCGGGTGACCGATTTCATGCCGGCCCATTCAAAGCCGGGGCGGCCGACGCCGATGCCGTAGCGCAGCGCCCGCCCGCCCGGCTGGACGAGAAACAGGAAGCGGCGCGGCGTGTCGATGATGATCGTGCCCGGCGCGTGCTTGCCGTCATAGGCGACCTCCTGCTTCTGGAAGCGCGGGTCGATGACGCGCTCGATGGGGCGCTGCGCCTCGACCGGCTCGCCAAGCGCCGCCATGCGCCGGCCCGGAGCGCGCTGTTCGGGGGCCGGCGCGAAGGGATCGGCGCCATAGCCGGCCGGGGCGTGGCCGCGCTGGCCATAGGCCGCCTGCCCGCCCGGGCGGTTATAGACCGCAGCGCCGCGCTGCGGCTGTCCCGGATCGCGGCCCGTCATCAGCATCTCGATGAAGCCGCCGCCATAATTGGGACCTCGCGCCGGCGTCGAGCCGGTGGTGAAGGGGTCGTGGCGCATGGGCTGGCCGAAGCTCTGCGCCGCGGCGGACCCGGTGAACGCAAGCGCGCCCGCAAGCGCGGTGAAGGTCAGGAAGCGGACTGGACGCATGACGCAAACTCTCTCGACATCAACCTTTGAGCGAGCCTGAGCGTCGTCCTTAAAAGGAATGGTGAATCGTTAGCCGCGATGCGGGCGCGGGACGATTAATCCCAAGAATTCAGCGAATTAACCTTAGCGGATCGGCAACGGACAGGGTGAACGAAAGGTTTTTCGCCACGTCGCCCTTCAGCGCCTGCACTTGACGAAGACCATCGTGCCGTAGCGGTTGGCGACGCTCCCGTCGACCCAGCGCAGGACAAGCGTCGCGCCGTCGAAGGAGACGATCTCGCGGTCCTTCGACCCACCGGCCTCGCCTGCCGGGCCGATATAGCTCTTGCCGAGCAGGGACGATTTCACGACATGCTCGCTGGTGCGGCTCTCGTCGGGCCTGTGTAGCATGACGCCGCCGCCGGGCCCTTTGCCGATGATGTAGGGCGCGCCGCATTGGCGCATCGCCGCGGACCGGACGCTGGCGGCGTCGGCGTCGCGGAAATAGGCGGCCAGCCCCCAGCGGCCGACGAGCTGGTCGGCGGTCTGCGCCATCGCGGGAGCGGCGGCAACGATGGAAAGGCCTGCGAGGGCAAGTCTGATTGGCGCCGCAAGCCTGATCGGGGTCGCTTTCATGTCGGTTTCGCTCCGGCTTTTCTGGTCTTGCGCATCGCCCACCATAGCATCAGGCCGGTGCGCAGGCGGGCGACGTCGCAAAACCAGACGATCGCCAGATAGATCAGCCCTCCGATCGCGACCTGGAGCGCGAGTTCGACGGGCGCGGCGAGCGTATTCCGCAGCGGCCAGATCGCCCCCGCCATGACGGCGCAGGCGAGCAGGACGAGCCCGCAATCGCGCATGGGCGGCCGTTGCGGCAGGGCTCGCAATGCGGCGATGGCGGTTACGGCCAGCACGGTCAGGAAGCCCGCGCTCTGCGCGACGGCATAGGCACGCGGCTCGCCGCCGGGCGCCAGCGCGGCAACGACGGCGACATTGACGGCGAGCCCGAGCAGGGCGACCAGCGTGGCGATGCCGGTGCGCTTGCCGATCAGGAAGACCGGATAGAGCGCGGCCTGGAAGATCGCAATCGCGGCGAAACCCGGCAGCAGGATCGCCATATAGGCGGCAAACCGCCCCTGGAAGCTCGGCGGCACGATCAGCCGGTCGAAGGCCGGCAGCGCCAGCCACAGGCCGACGGCGACGGGCAGCGTCACCGCCAGCACGATGACGACGTTCTTCGCGATCTTCTTCTCGGCGGCGAGGCGGCCTCGCGTCTCGTCGAGGCGGATGATCTCGCGCAGCAGCACGATCTCCAGCGTCGCGCCGAGCGCGCCGAACAGGCGCAGGCCCATATCCGACGCCAGCGAGAAATAGCCGGCCTCGGCATAGCCATGGGCGCTGGCGAGCAGCGAGCGGTTCAGCAGCGGGATCAGCGAATAGATCGCATTGCCGGCGACGAGCGGCAGCGCATAGACGAAGAACATCCACGCCACGTCCTTGCGCGCGGCGCGGATCGAGAGCGGCGCATCGGCCAGCGCGCGGCGCACCGCCAGCAGCGCGACCGCGACGCTGAGCAGGCCGCCGAGCAGCACCACCGTCGGGTCGCGCGTCAGCCAGGCCCCGCCAACCATCAGCACCAGCGCCATCAGGTTCTTGACGATGATCAGCCGCGCATAGGCCGCGTCGAGAAAACGGGCCCGGGCGATCGCGCCGTGATAATCGAACAGGCCGGCCCCGATGCCGGCCAGCACGGCAGCCGAGAGCAGCATCGCCGGCAGCCTGAAATCGACGCCGACCGCGACGGCCGCAACGAGCAGCGCCGCCAGCGAGATGCTGATGCCGGCGACCAGCAGATCGAGCGTGGCGCGGATCTCGGGCTGGGTCTCGCGCGTCGTCAGGGAATAGAAGCGCACGGCCGAGAGCCTGACCCAGTCCAGCAGCGCCGTATTGACCAGCACGATGATCGCCGCGCCTATGGCGTAGCGGCCGAACTCGGCCGGCCCGAGACAATACGCGATGAGCAGACCGAGGACGAAGTTCAGCCCGGCATTGATGACGAAGGGCAAAAGGACGGTCATGTCGGCTCGGTCGCGGCGATCTGGAAGCCTCGCGACTCAGGCAGACGCCGGAGACAGGGCCGACCATTGGCGTAGCGGCAGCCCGCCGCTTTTCCAAGCGCGCCGCCGCAGAGAGGCCGACACGATCTCCTGATGCCGGTCGATCCGCTGTTCTACCTCGTCGGCTGGACGACGATCCTCGTCATCGCCATCGGCAAGAGCGCCTTTGGCGGCGGGCTCGCCATTCTCGGCATCCCGCTGCTCGCCTTCGTGGTGAAGCCGCTCGATGCGGCGATCATCGTCGCCATGCTGGTCTCACTGATGGACATCATGGCGCTGCAGCGCTTCGGCGCCGAGACCCGGTCGAAGCCCGACCTCGTCTGGCTCCTGCCCGGCCTCGTCGCCGGCATCGGCATCGGCTACCTCGTCTTCGTGCGCATCGATCCGCGCATCGTCACGCTGGTGATCGGGCTGACCACGCTCGCCTTCACGCTGCAATGGTTCTTCAAGGGCCGGCTGGCCGCGCCGGGCACCCGGCCAGTGTCTCCGCCGCTTGCGCTGCTGGCGGGCACGGCGTCGGGCTTCACGACTTTTGTGGCCCATGCCGGCGGGCCGCCGGTGGCGATGTATCTGCTCGGACGCGGCCTGCCCAAGAGCCTGCTGGTCGGCACCACGATCGCGCTGTTCACGATCGCCAACTGGCTGAAGCTGCCGCCCTATCTCCTGCTCGGGCTGAACAACCCCGAGGCCTTATGGAGCGCGCTCGCGCTGGCGCCTGCCGTGCCGCTCGGCATCTGGCTCGGCCGGATCGTGCATGACAAACTCGACCAGAAGGCACTGTTCCTCTGGTGCTACGGGCTGCTGTTCGTCGCGGCGCTGAAGCTCACAGTGGATGCCGGGCTGGCGCTGTGTGGGTGAGCCGATCAGCTTGACCGGCCTTCAAGCTCGAAACGGATGAGGGTCATCACGGCTTGCAGGCGGGGAAGATCGTCCTTGACGACACTCCAGATGATGTCGTCGGAGATGCTTTGATATTCGTGACGCAGGACATTGCCGACCGCGGACCTTCGGCCAAGGAATCTCTGGATGCCGAGCCAGTGCCTCCTGTGGCATGTGGCGTGCCGCCTCGGAGATTATCTCGATGCCTCGCTGAACGGCGTGGCGAAGCAGCCAATTCGCTCTGAACTCGTCAAATGTCTTGCCGTTCGTCGCCTCGATGATCCCCTCGATCGCCGCCTCGATGTCGAACACGAAGACAAGGGGATTACGCTTCATCAGTACACCCTGATCGCGTCGTGTTGGATGCTCTCGCTCAGCAAGGGGTGGAGGCTGTCGCGCGTCGTCACGTCGATCGGGAGTTGGAGTTCGTCCTCGAGGTAGAGCTTGATCCCGACCAGATCGAGCAACGAAAACTTCGTGTCGCGATCATAATCGATGAACAGGTCGATATCGCTGCCCTCGGCCGCCTCGTCGCGCACCGTCGAGCCGAACAGGTAGAGCGAGGTCGCGCCCATCGCCTTGAGGGCGTCGGCTCGCTGGTTCAGTTCACGCAGGGCGATGTCGCGTTTCATGGGCACAGTATAGCGCAACGGCCCCCGGCTGAAAACGCGGGCCGAGTTTCGTGCGGCGGCATGCGCCCGCCGAATAGGGCGGCCCCGCCCACCCCCTGTCGCGCGCGACGCGCTGCCGCTATTGCCGAGCGCATGACAGCCGCCCTGCCCCCGATCCGCGACGCAAGCGACAGCGATTCGCAAGCCCTGGCTGCGCTGATCGCCGCGAGTTTCGCCGAATATCCGAACTGCCTGTTCGAATGGCCGGAGTTTCCCGAACTGCGCGCGCCGGCGACGCATTTCGCCGCCAAGGGCGGACGGCTCTGGGTGGCGGATGCGCCCGGCGGCGGCATCGCAGGCTCGCTCGGCGTCGTGCCTGTGCCTGAACAGAACGCGGTCGAGATCGTCAAGGTCTATGCCGACCCGGCCTTTCGCGGCTCCGGCCTGGCGCAGGCGCTGTTTGCGCGCGCGCTTTCCTTCGCGCAGGCTGGCGGATTTTCGCAGATGATGCTGTGGTCCGACAGCCGTTTTGCGCGCGGGCACCGCTTCTATGAAAAGCTCGGCTTCCTGCGCTGGCCGGGCGAGCGTTACCTCGCCGACGTCTCCGAGACCTGGGAATTTCACTTCCGCAAGGCGCTGACGCCCGGCGCGCCGCCCGGCCCTACGCCATGAGCCTCTCTCCTGCGCTGCGCGCCGCGCTCGGCATCGCGCTGCTGACCGCGATGGACGCCGTGATCAAGGGGCAGATGCGCGAGCATCCCTTCATCGTGGCGCTGTTCATGCGCTTCGCCATGGGCGGGCTCGTCTCGCTTGCGGTGCTCGCTGTCGTGCGACCCGCCTTTCCGACGCGGACGAGCCTGATCGGCAACGCCATCCGCGTGCCGGTGGTCGTCGTCACGGCCGGCAGCTTCTTCTATTCGCTCTCGGTGCTGCCGCTGGCCGAGGCGCTGACGCTGTCTTTCCTCGCACCGGTGTTCGTGGCCTTTCTCGGAGGCCTGCTGCTCAAGGAGAAGCTCGACAGCCGCGTTTTCACCGCGCTGGGCTTCGGCGTCGCCGGCATGCTGGTGATGGTCTGGCCGAGGCTTCAGGGGCATCTGCCCAGCGCCGAACTCGGCGTCGCGGCGGCCCTGTTCTCGGCCGTCGCCTACGCCTTCAACCTGATCCTGCTGCGGCGCATCGCGCTGAAGGAGCATCCTGCGGTCATCGTCGTGTTCCAGAATTGCGGGCCGGCCCTTTGCCTCGCCATTCCCGCCATGCTTGCCTTCGTGCCGATGACGGCTGCCGACCTTGCCGCCTACGGGCTCGCCGGGGCGCTCGGCGTCAGCGGGCATCTGATGCTGACCTCGGCCTTCGCCCGCGCCGAGGCCTCGCGGCTGGCGCCGATCGAATACACCGCCCTGATCTGGGCGAGCCTGCTCGGCTACCTGATGTTCGGCGAGGTGCCGCTGATCACGACTTATGCGGGCGCGCTGCTGATCGTGGCGGGGGCGGTCGCGGTGAGCCGGAGGTAGGCTTCAGCCCTTCGCCTTTGCCGCCAGCAAGAGACACGTCTCCGTCCCATGCGCGAGCAACCGGCCGCGCTCGTCCACCAGCCGCCCCTCGGTCGTGATCACCGTCCCACCGCGATGGATCAGTTTCCCCACGCAGCGCACGAGCCCGCTCTCGGGCATCACCGCGCGGACGTAGTTCAGCTTCATCTCCAGCGTGGTGTAGCCCTCGCCGGCCTTCAAGGTGGAATGCGCCGCGCAGGCCATGGCGGAATCGAGGATCGTCGCGGTCCAGCCGCCATGGATCGTGCCGAGCGGGTTAAAGAAGCGGGCCGAAGGCCTGCCCGTAAAGACCACGCGGCCCTCCTCGACCTCGGCCAGCTCGAAATCCATCTCGGCCGCGAAGGGCGCGGCGGGATGGCGGCCGGCCACCACCCCGCGCAGATAATCGACGCCGGCCTCGGCCAGCAGAACCTCGCGTGAAACGACTCCGACTACGCGCGCCATACTCATCTCCATTTAGCGTGTAGATACACGATAGAAGCCAAGCTCGGCATCGGTCAAGCGCCTCGCCGGCTCAGCCCGGCTGACGCGCGATCCGGCGCAACGCCTTGAGCCCTTCGCGGGTCTCGCCCCAGCGCTGTTCGCCGAGCCCGCTTTCGATGCGCTGCTGCGCCGCCCGCCAATACGGGATCGCGGCCTCGATCGCGGCGCGGCCCTTCTCCGTCACGGCGTAGATCGAGGCGCGGCCCTTGCAGACCACCGGCTCGACCAGCCCCTCCGCCGCGAGATGCTGGAGATTGCGCGTCAGCGAGGTCCGCTCCAGTGCGAAGCGTTCTGCGAGTTCCGTCACCGAACGCCAGGCGCCCGTGCTCAGCGCCGAGAGCAGCACGAATTGCGTGATCTTGAGCCCGCTCGGGCGCATCGCCTCGTCATAGGCCCGCGTCACGGCGCGCGCGGTCATGCGCACATGCAGCGCGACGCAGGAGCGGGCGATGTCGTCGAGGCGAGGGTCGGGCCGGGGATCACGAGGAGGCGTCGTCATCCTGCCATGCTAGCGTGTTCGTCTTGAAATGGCAGCCTGTCGGCTGGCCCCGGCGGCGCGCCGGAATTCACCTTCATGCGCGATGGTTCCTTGACTCGCGCACGACCCGCGCCTATCTCCGCGCCATCGGTTGGCACTCTCTTCAAGCGACTGCTAACAGATGCCCGTCGCGGGCGCCGTTCGGGCGGCCCGCAGCAAAATTTCGATCCAAGAGGAAGACAGAACCATGAAGTTCCGTCCTTTGCATGACCGCGTCGTGGTCCGCCGCCTTGATGGCGAGGAGAAGACCAAGGGTGGCATCATCATCCCCGATACCGCCAAGGAAAAGCCCCAGGAGGGCGAAGTCGTGTCCGTCGGACCCGGCAACCGCGATGAAGACGGCAAGCTGATCAAGCTCGACGTGAAGTCGGGTGACCGCGTCCTGTTCGGCAAGTGGTCGGGCACCGAGGTCAAGATCGATGGCCAGGATCTCCTGATCATGAAGGAATCCGACATCATGGGCGTCATCGGCTGAACGCCTGAGACCGCTCTTTCCCCTGACATTTCGTAAGGAGTTGCTCTCATGGCAGCCAAAGACGTCAAGTTCTCCACCGATGCGCGCGACCGGATGCTGCGCGGCGTCGAAATCCTCAACAACGCCGTCAAGGTGACGCTCGGTCCCAAGGGCCGCAACGTCGTCATCGACAAGTCGTTCGGCGCTCCCCGCATCACCAAGGACGGCGTCACCGTCGCCAAGGAGATCGAGCTGTCCGACAAGTTCGAGAACATGGGCGCCCAGATGGTGCGCGAAGTGGCCTCGAAGCAGAACGACGCCGCCGGCGACGGCACCACGACCGCGACCGTTCTGGCCGCCGCCATCATGCGCGAAGGCCTGAAGTCGGTTGCCGCCGGCATGAACCCGATGGACCTGAAGCGCGGCATCGACCTCGCGGTCGAAGCGATCGTCTCGGACCTGAAGAAGAACTCCAAGAAGGTCACGACCAACGCGGAAGTCGCGCAGGTCGGCACCATCTCGGCCAATGGCGACGAGTCGGTCGGCAAGATGATCGCGACCGCCATGCAGAAGGTCGGCAACGAGGGCGTCATCACCGTCGAGGAAGCCAAGACCGCCGAGACCGAGCTCGACGTCGTCGAGGGCATGCAGTTCGACCGTGGCTATCTCTCGCCCTACTTCATCACCAACGCCGAGAAGATGGTCGCCGAGCTGGAAGACCCCTACATCCTCGTTTTCGAGAAGAAGCTGTCCTCGCTCCAGGCGATGCTGCCGATCCTCGAGGCCGTGGTGCAGACCGGCAAGCCGCTGCTCATCATCGCCGAGGATGTCGAGGGCGAGGCCCTGGCCACGCTCGTCGTCAACAAGCTCCGTGGCGGCCTCAAGGTCGCGGCCGTCAAGGCGCCGGGCTTCGGTGACCGCCGCAAGGCCATGCTCGAGGACATCTCGATCCTGACCGCCGGCCAGATGATCTCGGAAGACCTCGGCATCAAGCTCGAGACCGTGACGCTCGCCATGCTCGGACGCGCCAAGAAGGTGCGCATCGAGAAGGAGAACACCACGATCATCGACGGCGCCGGCAAGAAGAAGGACATCGAAGGCCGCGTCCAGCAGATCAAGGCGCAGATCGAGGAGACCACCTCGGACTACGACCGCGAGAAGCTCCAGGAGCGTCTGGCCAAGCTCGCCGGCGGCGTCGCGGTCATCCGCGTCGGCGGCGCGACCGAGGTCGAGGTCAAGGAGAAGAAGGACCGCGTCGACGACGCCCTGAACGCGACCCGCGCGGCCGTGGAAGAAGGCGTCCTGCCGGGCGGCGGCGTCGCTCTCCTGCGCGCGCTCTCGACCGTCAAGGCGATCAAGACCCAGAACGACGACCAGAAGACCGGCGTCGAGATCGTCCGCAAGGCGATCATGGCGCCTGCCAAGCAGATCGTCGACAACGCCGGCGATGACGGCGCGGTCGTGGTCGGCAAGCTGCTGGAGTCGAAGGACTACGCCTACGGCTACAACGCCCAGACCGGCGTCTATGGCGACCTCGTCAAGATGGGCATCATCGACCCGACCAAGGTCGTGCGCACGGCGATCCAGGACGCGGCTTCGATCGCGGGCCTGCTGATCACCACCGAGGCGATGATCGCCGAGCTGCCCAAGAAGGACGCCGGCATGCCCGCGATGGGCGGCGGCGGCGGCATGGGCGGCATGGATTTCTGATCCAGCCAACCGGCTTCGAGAACGAGAGGCCCGGCGCAAGCCGGGCCTTTTTCGTTATCGCAGACGGCTCTCCATCCCGTCTTTGCGAGCGTAGCGAAGCCAGAGGGCGTCGAGCGCGCGGCTCTGGATTGCTTCGCTTCGCTCGCAATGACGATATGGCGTCACGCAAACGACATCGCTCCGTAGCGGCGGCGACGCAGAGCAGCGTCATGGTCGATGGCGTCCCCTACAGGAGGCCGCCCCATGCTTACGCGCCGCACGATGCTCGCCGGCCTTGCCGCGACACCTTCCCTGCCCGCCTTCGCCCAGGCCGACTGGCGGCAGACCATCAAGGAGGTCCGGATCGGCGTCTCCTCCGCCGAGAACGAGGCGGCGGCGCTGGCGCGCACGCAGCCTGTGGTCGAATATCTGTCGCGCAAGCTCGGCGTGCCGACGAAGCTCTATCGCGTCAGCGACTATGCCGGTCTCGTGGAGGCCATGCGTGCCGACCAGATCGAATTCTCACGCTTCGGGCCGGCGGTTTACGCGCTGGGACGACGCGTGCTCGGCGACAAGCTCCAGCCCTTGCTTCGCGACGTCGACCCCAACGGCCAGGAAGGCTATTTCTCCGTCGTGCTGGTCCGGGCCGACAGCCCCTACAAGACGATCGCCGATCTCAAGGGCAAGACCTTCGCCTTCGCCGACCCGAACTCCGCCTCCGGCTTCGCCTTTCCGACCTACTATCTGCGCAAGCAGGGCTTCGATCCGCAGACGCATTTTGGCGGCACAGTCTTTTCCGGCAGCCACGACAATTCGGTCATCGCCTTGACGAAGGGTCAGTTCGAGGCGGTGGCGACCTTTCAGGTCAACGAGAATTCCGGCGTCTATCAGCGTCTGGCCAATCGCGGCATGATCCCGAAGGATTCCGCGAGGACGATCTGGACCTCGCCGCTGATCCCCGCCAGCCCGTTTTGCGCTCGCGCCAACCTCCCTCAGGGCCTCAAGGACGCCTATGTCGCGGCGATGCTGGCGATGAAGGACGAGGCCCCGGAGGTTTGGAAAACCTTCACCGATGGGCAGGTGCAGCGCTACGCGCTGGCAAAGCACGAAGACTATCTCGATGCCATCGCCGTGACCGAAGAGCTGGAGGCCCGGCGCAAGCAGAAGCCCGGCGGCTGAATGAGTCTTCTGGAATTGCTCCAGAATACGATGAAATCGATCAATATTGCAGTGCCGCAAACGGCATTTGCCGGTTAAATCCTTTCAATCCGCCGGTTCTGACGATAGAGGATCGCCTCACGTCAAGAACCGGCCCCACCGAAAGGACACTTCGATGCTGACCTCGCCCGCCCTGACCGATGCCGCCAAGCTCGTCGGCCGCATCCTGCTCGCCCTGATGTTCGTCATGGGCGGCTACTCCAAGATCGGCGGCTATGCCGGCACCCAGAGCTACATGGCCGCGCAGGGCGTCCCCGGCATCCTGCTCCCGGCCGTCATCCTGCTCGAACTCGTCGGCGGCCTGATGATCGTGGTCGGCTTCAAGACGCGGCTGGTGGCGCTCGCCCTGTTCGGCTTCACCATCATCGCGACCATCCTGTTCCATTCCGCTCCGGACCGGATGCAGCAGCTCCTGTTCATGAAGAACCTGGCGGTGGCGGGCGGCTTCCTCGTGCTCTTCGCCGCCGGTCCCGGCCGCTGGTCGCTCGACCGCGCCTGAGCCGCGATCACAATGCGCTGATGTGGAAAGCCCGGCCTTGAGCCGGGCTTTCTTGTCTGTTGCGCTGCACTGGATCATGGTCCGAATCGCGGCGTCCGTCGCGAGCTTTCCCCTGTCAGGATAGTGCCGATGCGTCCGTTGAGCTTTGCCGTCGCCGTGCTGGCCGTGATCGCGCTCGGCGTAGGAACCCAGGCCGGCAGCGCCGGCATGATCGGCATGGGCGTGGTCGGCCTGCTGCTGGCGGCAGCCGTGTTCCGCTCCACCGGAATCGCCTATTTCCTGAAGATCTTCTCGGCGATCTTCGGCACGGAATATGTCGTCTTCGGTGCAGGCGCCGTGCTGGCGCAGCTTGGCTTCTGGCCTGCGAACTGGAGCGCGGTCGCCCCGCCGGCCAGCCTGCCGACCACGGTCGCGGTCTTCGGCACCCTGATCTATGCGATCTCGTTTGCGCCGGTGGTGCAGCGCATCGCCCGCATCGCCTCGCCCTATTTCCTCGCGCAGGAACGCTCGACCTTGAATTTCTGGCCGCTGGGCAAGTTCAGCGTCAGCCTCGGCCACTCGGCCGTGGCGCTGCTGGTCTTCCTCATCGTGCTCAACCAGGCGCAGGTCGGCATCGCGCTCCGGCTGAATTTCTTCTACCGCGATTTCTACAACGCGCTGCAGAACTACGATATTTCGGCATTCTGGTACCAGCTCATCTGGGTGTTCGGCGTCTGGGCGACGATCTCGGTGGTGACGAACCTGATCGAGATCGTCGCCAACAGCGTGCTGCTGATCCGCTGGCGCGAATACATGGCGGCCGACTACAACCGGCGCTGGCTCTCGGCCGGGGCGCATTACCGCATGTCGCTCGCCGGCACCGCCGACAACCCCGACCAGCGCATCGCCGAGGATACCCGCGCCTTCCTGAACCAGACCTACGCCTTCTCGCTGACGCTGCTGACGCAGATTTCGACGCTGGTCTCGTTCGCCATCATCCTGTGGTCGCTGCCGGTGACGATCCGCATTCCCGGCACCGAGATCGTCATCCCCGGCTTCATCTTCTGGGCGACATTCCTTTATGCGGCGCTGGCGACCTGGATCACGCATCTGATCGGCCGCTACCTGATCCCGCTCGAATTCGAGCAGGAAAAGCGCGAGGCGGACTTCCGCTTCTCGATGGCGCGCCTGCGCGAATACTCCGAGCAGATCGCCTCGCTGCGCGGCGAGACGGCCGAGCTGACCCATCTCGGCCAGCGCTTCCGCGCGATCGTGCGCAACTTCTACGACCTGATGTGGCGCAAGCTGAAGATCACCAGCTTCACCCTGTCCTACAATCAGGCCAACGTCGTCATCCCGTTCCTGCTGCTGGCGCCGGGCTACTTCGCCAAGGAGTTCCAGCTCGGCACGCTGACGCAGACCTCCTCGGCCTTCGGGCGCGTCGAGACGGCGCTCTCGTTCATCATCAACAGCTATCAGTCGATCGCCTCCTACCTCGCCTCGATCAACCGCCTGACCTCGTTCGAGGCGGCGATCCAGCAGGCGCAGGAATCGCAGGATGGCGGCGTCGACCGCGGCCGCCAGCCGGGCGAAAGCCTCACCATCGACGGAGCCACCCTGACGCTGCCCAACGGCAAGCCGATCGTACGCGCGGACGGGCTGGCGCTCGGCGGCGCGCGCGCGACGCTGCTGGTCGGGCCGTCAGGCTCGGGCAAGTCGACGCTGTTTCGCGCCATCGCCGGCATCTGGCCCTTCGGCGAGGGCAAGGTCGGCATTCCCGAGGGCGCCGATGTCATGCTGCTGCCGCAGCGGCCCTATCTGCCGCAGGGCTCCCTGCGCGCGGCGCTGGCCTATCCGGCGCAGGAAAACGCCTTCGACGACGCGGCGCTGCGCGACGCGATGGACAAGGTCAGGCTCGGCCATCTCGCGGAGCGGCTCGACGAGGTCGATCTCTGGGGGCAGCGGCTCTCGGGCGGCGAGCAGCAGCGGCTGGCGGTGGCGCGCGCGCTGCTTTCCAGGCCTAACTGGCTGCTGCTCGACGAGGCGACCGCCTCGCTCGACGAGAAGCTCGAAGGCGAGATCTACGAAACCATCCGCACCGGGCTGCCCGACACGAAAATCGTCTCGATCGGCCATCGCTCCACCCTGCGCGAAATGCACGACGCGATCGTCACGATGGAGCCGAATCCGGACGGGACCTTCAGCCCGAAGGCGGCGGCGGTTACCGGGGAATAGATCAGCTTGCGCGTGGTGATCGAGCGCTGGAGCCAAGACGGAAACCCCTCCCCCTTGTGGGGAGGGGTTCGCGCAGTGCTTCCCGGGTCAGGCTGAAGGCGAATTAATCTAAAGCGCGCGCTCGAAGACCAGATCGCCGAGCGCGGTCGAGATCACCAGCCGGCCCTGAACCAGATCCCATTTGCGCGCGCCGCGCAGCGCGGTGAGATAGCTGCGCTCGAAGCCGGAGATCTCCTTGTCGCAGGCGCGCTTGGTCAATGCGAGCGGGCCGACCGCGAAACCCTGCTGGCGCAGCGGATAGGCCGAGGCCGAAAAGGTGTTGCAGCCGCCAAAGCCCGTGCCGCGCAGATTGGCGTCGACGAGAAACGTCGCACGCATGCTGGCGACCGACTTGCCGTTCAGTGTCGAGGCGCTCCAGGCGGCTCCAAGCGGAAAATTCTTCTCCTGCTGCGGAATCGGCGCCGGCGCGGGCGTGCCGAGTTCCTCGCGCGAGGGCATCTGCTGGCGGCGCTGCGCCGACGCGTCGCTGGCGACCAGCGTCGTGGCGGCGAGCGTGGCGAAGGCGGCAGCGAGGCAAAAGCGTCGGTTCATCATCATCCTACCTGCACTCATCGGCGAAAACGGTCGCGCGGCTTGTCCCGAGAGACAGCGCGTAGAGCGCTATCGTTAACGGATCAACCCTGAACGCAAGCCATCGGCCTGAATCATGCCCAAGAGATGGCAGAACGGATGGCCGAACGGATGGCCCGTCGCCGGCGACAAAAATATTCGCAGGCGCTGCATCCACCCGCCTGAGTTGCGTGTAGTCATCGAAACGTCGGGGACACGACGAGACCGGCGGCCTGCCGTTCCCCCCTGGACAGGCCGCACCATGCGAGGCCGCTTCCCCCCGGAGCGGCCTCGTTTTTTGGTCAGCCGGCGCTGCCGATCCGCGCCAGAAGTCTCGCCAGCAGCGGGTTCTCGCGGCGGAAGACGTAAGCCGGGGCGGACACCGTGACGTCCTCGGCGCCGGCCTGCGCCAGCCGCGCGACCAGTGCGAAGACCGCCTTCTCCGGACAGTGGATCGTCGCGGGCGCGCCGGCAGTCGCCGGGCCGAAGGGCATGCGAGCCCCGACGCTGGCGACGATCTCCGAAAGCGCCTCGCCCGCATCGGGGAGATGGGCGCGCACTTCGCGCACCGTGCGGGCCTCTTCTTCGGCCGCGATGCGCGAGAGGATGGCGTCGGCCGTCCGGCGCGCCGTCTCGCTCCAGTCGGCATTGACCGAGGCGACGAGATTGGCCTCCGACGCCAGCATCACGCCGTCGTCGAGCACCTTCAGCGCGTTGGCGGCCAGCGTCGAGCCCGTCGTCGTGATGTCGACGACGATCTCGGCCGTGCCGGCGGCCGGCGCGCCCTCGGTCGCGCCCAGGCTCTCGACGATGCGGTAGTCGTTCAGGCCATGCTGCGCGAAGAAGCGCCGCGTCAGGTTGACGTATTTCGTGGCGACGCGGAGCTTGCGGCCCTGCCTCGCGCGCATCAGCGAGGCGACGTCGTCGAGATCGGCCATGGTCCGGACATCGATCCAGGCCTGCGGCACCGCGACGACGACATTGGCATGGCCGAAGCCGAGCGGCGTCAGCATTTCGACCGCATTGTCGGAATCGGCGACCTGCTCGCGCACCAGATCCTCGCCGGTGACGCCGAGATGCGCTTTTCCGGAGGCGAGTTGCGCCACGATCTCGGAAGCCGAGAGGAAGGCGACCTCGACGCACTCCAGACCGGCGATCGCGCCGCGATACTCGCGCTCGCCGCGCGACTGCACGAATGTCAGCCCGGCGCGACCGAAGAAGGCGGTGGCGTTCTCCTGCAGCCGGCCCTTGGACGGGACGGCGATGACCAGCGGAGCGTCGTTGTTCATGAGGCGGCTCCCGTCAGCCGGTCGAGCCAGAGCGAGGCACCGACCGCGGGCGTCGGCTGCGCCGCGCCGAGCCGGCCGAGCACGCCGTCATAGCGCCCGCCGCCGGCGACCGGCTTGGCGTCGCTGCGGGCCGGATCGTGCAGCTCGAAGATGAAGCCGGTGTAGTAATCGAGATTGCGGGCGAAGCCGGCCGAGAACGCAATCTGGCTCACATCGACGCCGCGCACGGCGAGGAAGCCGGTGCGTTCGTCGAAGGCGTCGAGTTCGCGGGACAGATCGAGCGAGGCGGTGTCGGCCAGCGCGCGCAAGGCGGCCGAGGCCGTATCGGGATCGCCGGACACGGCGAGAATCTCGGCCAGCAGAGCGCGCGTCTCGGCATTGACCGGGTTCTCGCGCTCGGCGGCGCGCGCCAGAAAGCGCTCGGCGATGTCGCCGGGGCTGCGCCCGCCTACAGCCGCGATGCCGGCGATCGACAGCACGTCCTCGACGAAGGCTTTTGCCGCCTTGGGGTCCTGCCCCTCCAGCGCCTTGAGCAGGCCGGCATGGGCCGCCTCGTCCTCGGCCGCGACCGGGGCCAGCGCCTCGACGCTCTCGGCCCCCCTGCCCTGCACGACCGCGCGCATCAGCCGGCGGCGCGCGCCATGGGGCACGGCGAGCGCGTCCAGCACCGCGTTGAGGATGGCGACGTCACCCATCACGATACGCGGCGCGGGCAGGCCCAGCACCGACGCCGCCTCGATGGTCAGCGCCATGATCTCGGCATCGCTGGCGGACAGATCGTCGCGGCCGAAGGATTCAAGCCCCGCCTGCACGAATTCACCGGGCTCGCCGGCGCGCATGCGAAAAACCGGGCCGCAATAGCAATAGGCGGCGGGCTCCGTCGCGCCCGAGGCGATATGGGCCAGCGCGACGGGGATGGTGTATTCCGGCCGCAGGCACCAGTCGAGGCCCTCGGCATCCTGCGTCATGAAGATGCGCCGGCGGATATCCTCGCCCGACAGGTCGAGAAATACGTCGGCCGGCTGCAGGATCGCCGGCTCGGCCAGCGCGTAGCCTTCGCGCTCAAGCAGCGCGGTGACGGTCTCGATGCTGGCGCGCGATGCGGGCAAGGCGGTTCATCCTGTTGAGGGTGCGGGTCTAGCAGCGGTGCTTGCAATTTTCGACGATTTTCAGGGAATTGGGTGAACGGTCTTCCTTCTCCCCTCGAGGGAGAAGGTGGCAGCGCGAAGCGCTGACGGATGAGGGCCGACCCGGCACAGCCGGGTCGGATGAGCGACGTTTGGAGATCAGTTGACGCAAGAGCGTTGGCACGGCCCTCATCCGACCCCGCTTCGCGAGGACGGCCCTCATCCGACCCGGCTTCGCCGGGCCACCTTCTCCCCCGAGGGGAGAAGGAAGGCGCGCCTCACTTGTACCGCGCCAGAACTTCTCGGACCCCATCCACCAGCCCCCCCGCCGGCACCGCAAACTGCGCCTGCGCCTGCCGCTCCTTGTGCTCGGCGGAATCCTTGACCTCGCGCCCGGCGGCGGCAAGCTCCGCGCCGAGGATCAGGTCCTTGACGATGACGGTCCCCGCCTCGCGCTCCGACGAGCCCTGGATCACCGCGCAGACCGCGCCGCGCTTGTCGGCATATTTCATCTGGGCGTTGAAGCCCGAGGAGCCGAGATAGAGATCGGCGCGCAGCAGCGGTTTTCCGCTGGCATCCGTCGCCTTGCGGAGTTCAGAGACCATCGCCTGATAGGCGGGCATGTGCTCCGGGGACTTGTTGTCCATCGCGGTGACGACGACGAGAGGGAGTTCGGCCCTGGCGTCGACGATCGGCGACTTCACCGCCTTCAGCGCAGAGTAAAGCCGCGAGACGCCGATCGAGAAGCCGGTCGCCGGCACGGGCTCGGGCCGGAAGCGGCCGACCAGCCCGTCATAGCGCCCGCCGCCGGCGACCGAGCCGAAGCGCACGATCTGGCCGTCCTCGTTGGTGACCGGGAAGGTGAGTTCCACCTCGTAGACCGGGCCGGTGTAGTATTCGAGGCCGCGGACGACGGAGGGGTCTATCTGGATGCGCGCGCTTCCATAACCAGCCGCTTCACAAAGGCCATTGAACGCTTGAAGCTCACCGATGCCGTCCAAGGCTGTTTGATTATCTCCAAGCAAACTCAACCAGTGAGCGGTCGTGAGGAAATTATCGATCCTACGCTCCTCGCCGCTAACTTGGTCACCCTGCGCCATATCTATCCAAGGTCGGCTCTTAAATTCTTGGTCACGGCGTCCTGCACCGCGCGCCGTTGAGCTCACGACCTTCAGCAAGAACGTTGCCTGCTCCTCGCTCAGCCCCGCCCCCTTCGTGAAATCCCCGCTCTCGTCCTTGCGCCCTTCGCCCAGCAGCAGCCGCACGCCGTCGGGCCCGAACTTGTCGAGCTTGTCGATCGCCCGCAGCACGGTCAGCCGCCGCCCGGCGTTCTCCTCGCCGCCGAGCCCGATCGCCTCCATCACGCCGTCGAGCACTTTTCGGTTGTTGACCTTGACGACATAGTCGCCACGCTTGATGCCGAGAGCCTCCATCGTATCGGCCGCGAGCATGCAGATCTCGGCATCCGCCGCGACCGAGCCCGCGCCGACGATGTCGGCGTCGAACTGCATGAACTGCCGGAACCGCCCCGGCCCCGGTTTCTCGTTGCGGAAGACGTAGCCGGCGCGGTAGCTGCGATAGGGCTTTGGCAGCGCGTCAAAGTTCTCGGCGACGTAGCGGGCCAATGGCGCGGTCAGGTCGTAGCGCAGCGAGAGCCACTGCTCGTCATCGTCCTGGAAGGAGAACACGCCCTCATTGGGCCGGTCCTGATCGGGCAGGAATTTTCCCAGCGCGTCGGAAAACTCGACGAACGGCGTCTCGACCGGCTCGAAACCATAGCGCGAAAAGCTCTCGCGGATGACGCCGAGCATGCGCTCGGTCGCGGCGACATCGGCCGGACCACGGTCGACGAAACCGCGCGGCTGGCGGGCTTTCAGCTTGTCGGTTTTCGACATGGACGTTCGGTTCCTGATGCGTTGGCGTTGACAAACACGCCGGAATTCTCGGCCGTTCGGTAGCTTGGCGGCGAAGGGAGGGCAAGCTGACGAATTTGGAGAGTGTTTGGAAACCTGCTCAACGCTCATCCTGAGGAGCCATTCCGTCAGGAATGGCGTCTCGAAGGATGCTCCAGCTTGCTCCGGAGACATCTGGAGCATCCTTCGAGACGCCGCTAGCGCGGCTCCTCAGGATGAGGGTTGAGGTGTTCAAGCGGTCTCTTGGCTGAAATCGTGATAGAGGTGATCGCTCAGGAGACGAGTTCATGAGCAAAAGCTCCTATCCCCTCAAACTGCCCGCCTCACTCAAGCGCGAGGCGCAGCGCCTGGCCAAGGACGACGGCGTTTCGCTCAACCAGTGGATTTCGATTGCCGTCGCCCAGCAGATCACGGCGCAGGAGACGACCGCCGCGTTCCTGCGTCGATTTGCCGGGGATGCCCGGCCAGAGGACATGCTGGCGCTGCTCGCCAGGGTTCCCGACGCAGACCCGCTTCCCGGCGACGAACTGCCTGAAGGCTACCAACACCGGCCAAAGGTTTCTGGCGCAGTTTAACGGAGAGCAGGTCGAGGTCTCGAAGCCGTGCGGCCAGAAGGAGGAGGCCATGTCGATCAAACTCCGGAGAGCGTTGCTTTTCCTGCTCTTCGGCTTCGCGCTCGCCGCCTGCGGGCCGAGCGAACCCGACCAGCGCAAGGCCTTCATCGCCTTCCTGCAGACCGATGTGCTGCCGCGCCCCGGCGCGCGCGTGCCCAACCCCAACGCCGAGAAGCAGAAGACGTTTGGGGACTATGCCGGACACTACGCCGTGATCACGCGCTTCCATGAGCGCATGAACGCCTCGGTCGCCACGCCGATGCAGCAGGCGATGAGCAATGGCGTGCCGCGCTCGATCGCGGAGGTCGTTACCCGCAAGGCCGACCTTGCGGCGGTGCGGGCCGGATTCGGCAGGATGCGGATCGCGCTCGACGAGGCCGTGGCCGCGACCGAGGCCGAGCGCGCGGCGCTGAAACAGCCCGACGATCTGCGCGCCGTCTACGCGAGCGTCTACGACAAGCTCGTGGTCCAGCCGGTGAGCGTGTTCCGCGAGATTTTCCCGCCGACAGACGAGGCTTTTGCGGCGATTCTCGCAATGGCAGAACTTGTCGAAGGCAACCGGCAGGCGATCAAGCTCAACGGCTCGCAGATCGAGGTCACGAACCCAGCCTTGCGCGCCCGTGTGCAGGCCGCGCTGGAAGCGATGAGCAGCAAGCAGCGCGCGATGACCGAGGCGCAGCAGAAGATGCGGAGAGTGCTCTACGGGAGTTGACGTGGTCGGGATTGCTCGGAACCACTGCGTCATCCCGGACAAGCGGCGCAGCCGCGCCGATCCGGGATCCATCGTAGAGCGCTGTCGAGCCTTATGATGGATCCCGGGGCAAGCCCGGGATGACGGCCGTGTTTCCGCGCGAAACCAGTCAGCCTCTACCCGCCCGGCCGCACCGCTCCATTGGTGTGCGTCATCAAGGCGTAGAGCGAGGTCGTGCCGCAGATGAAAAGGCGGTTGAGCTTCGGGCCGCCCCAGCAGAGATTGGCGACGATCTCCGGAATCGCGACCTTGCCGATCAGCGTGCCGTCGGGGTGATGGATGTGGACGCCGTCGGCGGCCGAGGTCCAGATCCGGCCCTCCGCATCGAGCCGGAATCCATCGAAAAGGCCGGCCGTGCAGGTGGCGAAGACGGTCGAGCGGCCCAGCGTCGCGCCGTCCGCATTCACCGCGCAGGCGCGGATATGGCGCGGGCCGTTATCGGGATCGTGGCTCGCGCCGGTGTCGGCGATGTAGAGAATGCTTTCGTCGGGCGAGAAAGCAAGCCCGTTGGGCTTGACGAAATCGCCTGCGACCACCGTCAGCGCGCCGCTGCGGCCATCGATGCGATAGACGTTGCAGGCGCCGATTTCGCCTTGCGCGCGATCGCCCTCATAGTCGCTGAGGATGCCGTAATCGGGGTCGGTGAACCAGATCGAGCCATCCGACTTGACGACCACGTCGTTGGGCGAGTTCAGCCGCCTGCCCTCGTGATGGCTCGCCAGCACGGTGATGCGCCCGTCATGTTCGGTGCGCGTCACCTGCCGCCCGCCATGTTCGCAGGTGACGAGCCGGCCTTCGCGGTCGACGGTGTTGCCGTTTGAATTGCGCGCCGGCTGGCGGAAGACGGCGGTCTGGCCGCTAGCTACGTCGAAGCGCAGCATCCGGTCGTTGGGAATGTCGGACCAGACCAGCGTGTTGTGCGCCGGAAACCAGGCCGGCCCTTCTGCCCAGCGCGAGCCGGTCCAGAGCCGCTCGATCCGGGCCGAGCCCGGCACGATGCGGTGGAAGCGCGGGTCGAGAACGCTGACCCCGGTGCCTTCGAGAACGCCGAACATGGGAACCGTCTCCGCCTCGCTCACAAACTCAACCCCTCGTCCCAATACGGCGTCGCGCCATAGAGCTCCGCCAGATAATCGACGAAGACGCGGACCTTCTGCTCCATGTGCCGTCGGCTTGGATAGACCGCATGCACCGCCACCCGCTTGCCGACCGAATACTCCGGCAGCACCCGCAGCAGCGCACCCGATTTCAGTTCCGGCCCGACATCCCAGGTCGAGCGCAGCGCGATGCCGACGCCGGCCAGCAGCGCCTCGCGCACGACCTCGCTGGAATTGGTGCGCAAGGGGCCGCCGACGCGGACATTGACCGGCCCGCTCGGCCCGTCGAGCCGCCACTGGTCGGCATTGTGGGCGATCAGCGTGTGGCGCGCGAGCGCCTCGATAGAGTCGGGCACGCCACGGGCCGTAAGATAGCCCGGCGTGGCGCAGAGCACGCGATGGTTCGGCGCGAGCCGCTTGGCGACGAGCGAGGAATCCTGCAGGTCGGCGATGCGCACCGCGAGATCGAAACCCTCGCCGATGATGTCGACGAAGGCATCGGTCAGGATCAGGTCGACGCTGACCAGCGGGTTGGCGTCGAGAAAGGGCTTCAGATGCGACGCGATATGCATGCGCCCGAACGAGGTCGGCGCGGAGACGCGCAAAGTGCCGCGCGCCTGCCCCGTGCCGCTGGCGACCCAGGCCTCGGCATCCTCGATCGAGGACAGGATCGAGACGACGCGCTCATAGAAACCCTGGCCGGCCTCCGTCAGCGAGAGCTGCCGCGTGGTGCGCTGGAGTAGGCGCACGCCCAGCCGCTCCTCCAGCCGGCGGATGCGCTTGGAGATGACCGCCGGCGACAGCTTGAGCTGCCGGCCCGCCGCCGACATGCTTTTGGCCGTCACCACATGGGCGAAGACGTCGAGATCGCCGAACCTGTCCATGCGCCACGCTACCCTGCCGTGATCTTTTCGGAAATGGAAATAATCATGGACGTTGGTCGCACTGCAAGCCGGTTGGAATTGGTCTAGGGTTCTTCTGCATTTCAACCTCGCGAGCCCTCATCCTGAGGAGCGAGCAAAGCTCGCGTCTCGAAGGATCATCCAGAGCGCACTGGATGATCCTTCGAGACGCCGCTTCGCGGCTCCTCAGGATGAGGGCTGAGGTCGAGACACGCGTCGAGGAGAAGCCGCCATGTCCGCCATCGCATTCCCCGCGCCCGACCAGAGCATTCTCGCCCGCCGCGACGCCATCGTCGCGGGGCTCAGCCGTCTCGTCGCGCCCGAGTCGCTGATCACCAGCGCCGACGAGCGCCGCCCTTACGAAACCGACGCGCTCACCGCCTATCGCCGATTGCCGCTGGCCGTGGTGCTGCCCTCGACGACGCAGGAGGTGGCGGCGGTGCTGAAATATTGCAGCGCGCAGGGCGTGCCGGTGGTCCCGCGCGGGGCCGGCACCTCGCTCTGCGGCGGCGCGATCCCTCAGGAGGACGCGGTCGTGATCGGCGTCTCCAAGATGAACCGCATCCTCGAGATCGACTACGCCAACCGCACGGCGAAAGTGCAGGCCGGCGTCACCAATCTCGCCGTCACCGGCGCGGTTTCGGAAGAAGGCTTCTTCTATGCGCCCGACCCCTCCTCGCAGCTCGCCTGCTCGATCGGCGGCAATATCGGGATGAATTCGGGCGGGGCGCATTGCCTGAAATACGGCGTCACCACCAACAATGTGCTCGGCGTCACGCTGGTGATGCTCGACGGCTCCATCTGCGAAATCGGCGGCGGCCATCTCGACGCCCCCGGCCTCGACCTGCTCGGCCTCGTCGTCGGCTCCGAAGGCCAGCTCGGCATCGTCACCGAAGCAACGGTGCGCATCCTGCGCTCGGCGGAAGGCGCGCGCCCCGTCCTGTTCGGTTTCCCGACCAGCGAGCAGGCCGGCGAGGCGGTCGCGGCGATCATCGGTGCCGGCATCATCCCGGTCGCGATGGAGTTCATGGACAAGCCGGCGATCGAGATCTGCGAGGCCTTCGCCAAGGCCGGCTATCCGATGGATGTCGAGGCGCTGCTGATCATCGAGGTCGAGGGTTCTGACGCCGAGATGGACGCGCAGCTCGCCCGCATCGTCGCGATCGCCCGCGAGCACGGCGTCAAAACGGTGAAGGAGAGCCAGTCGGCAATGGAGTCGGCCGCGATCTGGAAGGGCCGGAAGTCCGCCTTCGGGGCGACGGGGCGTATCGCCGACTATATCTGCATGGACGGCACCATCCCGACCGGGCAGCTACCGCATGTGCTGCGGCGCATGGACGCCATCGTGAAGGGCTACGGGCTTCGCGTCGCCAACGTCTTTCATGCCGGCGACGGCAATCTCCACCCGCTGATCCTCTACAACTGCAACGACCCGGTCGAGGCGCAGAAGGCCGAGGACGCCGGCATGGACATCCTCAAGCTCTGCGTCGAGGTGGGCGGCTGCCTGACCGGAGAGCACGGCGTCGGCATCGAGAAGCGCGACCTGATGACCTTTCAATTCAACGAAGCCGATCTCCACCAGCAGATGCGGGTGCGGGCGGTGTTCGACGGCAAATGGCTGATGAACCCGGCGAAGGTGTTCCCGCTCGAAGGACGGGCGGCGGCGTGATGGATTGTCATTCCGGGGCTCGCACAGCGAGAACCCGGAACCCGCGACCGGGTGAGCGGCATGGCCTACTTCGTCTACATGATGGCCAGCAAGCGAAGCGGCACGCTTTACCTTGGGGTCACCAATGATGTCGCGAGACGAGCCTATGAACATAAATCGAAGCAGACCATCGGCTTCACCAGTCGCTACGGGGTGGACAGGTTGGTCTGGTACGAGCAGTTCGAGGACATACGGGATGCGATCGACCGGGAGAAGCTGCTGAAGAAGTGGCGCAGGGCCTGGAAGATTACTTTGATCGAAGAGATGAATCCGGAATGGAAAGACCTCTATAATGGTTTTGCTTGAGGTGCGTGGCGCCTATCTTGTCATTCCGGGGCGGCCCCAGGGGCCGAACCCGGAATCCACGACCGGGCGAAACACGTTCGATCGGTCATTCCGCTCGTTGGCGCGAGACGAGGCGGCTCGCCCGATCGTGGGTTCCGGGTTCTTCGCTGCGCGAAGCCCCGGAATGACAGGGGTGGGCGCATGACCCTCCACACACCCTCCTCCGAAGCCGACGCCTGCGCCTTCGTGTCCTCCGCCATCGCCGCCCGCACGCCGCTCGCCATCGTCGGCGGCGGCACGCGGGCCGGGCTCGGGCGGCCGACGCAGACGCAAAGCTCGCTCTCCAGCGCCGGCCTCATCGGCATCACGCTCTACGAGCCGGCCGAGATGGTGATCGGCGCGCGCGCCGGGACGCCGCTCGCTCTCGTCCAGAAGACGCTTGCCGACCGCGGCCAGATGCTGCCCTTCGAGCCGATGGACCATCGTGCGCTTTACGGCACCGGCGGAGAGCCTACGATCGGCGCGATAGCCGCCGGCAACATCTCGGGCCCGCGCCGGATCAATGGGGGCGCTGCGCGCGACGCCCTGATCGGCATCCGCCTCGTCAACGGCCGGGGCGAGGCGATCAAATCCGGCGGGCGCGTGATGAAGAACGTGACCGGGCTCGACCTGGTCAAGCTCGTCGCCGGCAGTTTCGGCACGCTCGGCTTCCTGACCGAGGTGATCTTTCGCGTGCTGCCGACGCCGGAGCGGATCGTCACGCTGGTCTGGCATGGGCTGTCGGACGAGACCGGCGTCGCATTGCTCAGCGCCGCGCTCGGCTCGCCCTTCGAACCGTTCGCGGCCGCGCATCTGCCGGCGGGCATCGGCGGCGAGCAGGCGCAAACGCTGCTGCGGCTGGAGAATTTCCCGGACTCGATCGACTATCGCAAAGCCGAGTTGCAGGCGCTGCTTGGCGCGCATGGCGAGCCGGAGCTGATCGAGAGCGAGGCGTCGGCGGCGCTCTGGGAGCAGGTCCGCGACGCGCGATTCTTCGCAGGGACGGACGAGGCGGTCTGGCGGTTGTCGCTTGTGCCGGGCAACGGCCCGAAGGCGATGGCGGCACTGGCCTCGACTTTGCCGGGCGCGCGCTGGTTCTACGACTGGGGCGGCGGGCTGGTCTGGCTGGGCGTCCCGGAGCTGGGCGATGCGGGTGCGGGCGCGATCCGCGCGGCGATCAGGCCGCTCGGCGGCCACGCGACGCTGGTGCGCGCGCCCGACGCGATCCGCGCCAGCGTGCCCGTGTTCGAGCCGTTGAGCGAGCCGCTGCTGCGTGTGACGGCGGGCATCAAGACGAGTTTCGATCCGGCAGGCGTGTTCGAGCCCGGCCGGATGTATGCGGGGGTTTGAGATGACACTCGGCAGTGCGACGTGGCGCGACCTAACCCCTCCCCCTTGTGGGGAGGGGCAGGGGTGGGGGGCGAACGACCGGGTGAGCCTGGGCGATGTTGAGCCCGGTCGTTCGCCCCCCCTCTCCATCTCTCCCCCACCAGGGGGGAGAGAGGCGCTTTGGCCGGCAGGGTCGATGCTCGCAGAAGCGAGCATCTAACGATGCAGACCAACTTCACCCCTGCCCATCTCGCCTCCGATCCGCGCCTGCCGGCGTCGGAAAAGATCCTGCGGACCTGCGTGCATTGCGGCTTCTGCACCGCGACCTGCCCGACCTATCTGCTGCTCGGCGACGAGCTCGATTCTCCGCGCGGGCGCATCTACCTGATCAAGGACATGCTGGAGAACGGCAAGCCGGCGACGCCTGAGGTGGTCAAGCATGTCGACCGCTGCCTCTCCTGCCTGTCCTGCATGACGACCTGCCCCTCGGGCGTGAACTACATGCACCTCGTCGATCACGCCCGTGCGCATATCGAGGAAACCTACACCCGCTCCTGGCACGACCGGGCGCTGCGGCGGGTGTTGGCGGCCGTGCTGCCCTATCCGGGGCGCTTCCGGCTCGCCATGGCGGCCGCGCGGCTTGGAAAACCCTTCGCCGGCATGCTTGGCGGCCTGCCGCTGGTCGGTGCGCGGCTGAAGGCGATGCTGGAGCTCGCGCCAGGCAGCCTGCCGACGCGTTCGACCATGGAGGGCCCGCAGCAATTCGCCGCCGCAGGCCAGCGGACCAGACGCGTCGCCATGCTGTCTGGCTGCGCGCAGCCGGTGCTCGACCCCGGCATCAACGAGGCCGCGATCCGCCTGCTGACGCGTCATGGCGTCGAGGTCGTGCTGCCGAAGGGCGAAGGTTGCTGCGGCGCGCTCGTCCACCATATGGGCCAGGAGCACGATGCGCTCGCCTTTGCGCGGAAGAACATCGACGCCTGGACGGCCGAGATCGAGAGCAAGGGACTGGATGCGATCGTGATCACGGCGTCTGGCTGCGGCACCACGATCAAGGATTACGGCTTCATGTTCCGCAACGAGCCGGCCTATGCGGAAAAAGCCGCGCGGGTCTCCGCTCTGGCGAAGGACGTCACCGAAGTGCTGGGGACGCTGGAGCTGACGCCGGTGCGCGATGTCGCGATGCCGATCGCCTACCATTCGGCTTGCTCGATGCAGCATGGCCAGCAGCTGAAGGACGGGCCCAAGCGCCTGCTCTCGGCCGCCGGCTTCCGGGTCAAGGAGGCGGCGGAGAGCCATATCTGCTGCGGCTCTGCCGGGGTCTACAACATTCTGCAGCCCGAGATCGCAGGCCAGCTCCGCGCCCGCAAGGTCGGCCATATCGAGCGCACAAAACCCCGGCTGGTCGCGACCGGCAATATCGGCTGCATGACGCAACTTGCGAAGGGGTTCGCCGACAAGGGCTCTCGGGTGCCCGTCGTACACACAGTCGAACTGCTCGACTGGGCGACCGGAGGGCCGCTGCCGGCGAGACTGGCGGAGGCGGGTTTTGCGGAAGGGGGGCCGCTCGCCAAGAAGGAGCCGGCGCTCAGCGCCTGAGAGAGCTGCGCATGGTTTGTCATTCCGGGGCTTCGCGAAAGCGAAGAACCCGGAACCCACGACCGGGTGAGTGCGATCGAACGCTCTTGCCACGCCTCACCCGGTCGTGGGTTCCGGGTTCGGCCTGCGGCCGCCCCGGAATGACAAGGTGTGCTCACCCCTTCGGCGGCTCGGCCTTCAGCCGCGCCACGATCAGCGGCATGGCGAGCCCCAGCGCGAAGAAGCGCGCCAAATGGTGCGCGCCGACATAGAGCGGGTCGAGCCCCATCGAGAAGGCCAGCATCGCCATCGCCTCCAGCCCGCCCGGCGCAAACGCCGCCATCGCCGAGGCGTAAGGCACGCCGGCGACCAGAGCCGCCGGCCAGGCGAAGGCGAGCGCCACCGCCATCGAGACGAAGAAGCCGCCGATGGCGAGCGGGAACAGCATCATCAGCTCGCTGCGCTTCACATTGGAGACGCGCCCGCCCATCACCGCCCCCAACATGACCAGCGCCACGGTCTGGATGCCCGCAGGCAGCACGCCCTCGACCCAACCGCCGCCATGCAGCACGGCGCTGGCCAGCGTCGCGCCGAGGATGATGGGTGCGGTGACGCCCAGCCGCTCGAAGACGAGGCCGCAGGCGAGCGCCGCCGCCATCAGCAATACGAGCCCGCTCAGATCGACGATATGGGCCGGCGGCGGCAGGCCCAGGCCCCCCGCCGCGCTCGCCTGCATGACGCTCGGCAGCAGCGCGACCAGCACGAGGATGCGAAACAACTGGACGACGGCGATCTTGCCTATATCGGCGCCCTTGTCCTGCGCCACGGAAATGACGGCGGAAAGCGCGCCGGGCGCGGCCGCCAGCAGCGAATCGATCCAGGACCAGCGCGCGACATAGTGGAGATAGGCCCCGGTCGCGAGCATGATCGCGGCGAGCCCGACGAACATGATCGCCAGCGAGCCGGGATAGCGTGCGCCCGCTGACAGCGCGTCTGGCGTCGCGGCCGAGCCGATCAGCACGCCCGAGACCAGCATGGTCGCGTCGAACCATGGCTTTCGCAGGACGGGCAGCGGCCGCAGCACGCCCGTGACCGCGACCAGCAGCATCGCGCCGGAGAGCCAGGCGGCGGGGACGCCGATCAGGGCAAACAGCGCGCCGCCAATGGCGGCGATGGCGATCACGGCCGCTTCGCCGGTCCAGATTTTCAGCCGCGTGGAGGGGTAGCGCGCCGGGTTCATCGCTCGCATGACCGTTCTGCGCGGACGACCCCGCGCCGACCCGTTCAATGCCTGCCCGCGCGGCGCCATGCAAACCGCCTGCGCGCAGGGCGGCCCCGCGTCGGTGGCCGCGACGATGCGCTCAGGCCGAGAGCGCCCGCTGGATGCGGGCCACGACCTCGACGAGGTCCGATGCCTTGCGGGCGAAGCACAGGCGCAGGCCGGTCTCGCCGCCGGGGCCGAAGGCCGTGCCGGGAGCCAGGCCGACATTGGCGCTGTCGACCAGTTCAATGGCGAGCGCGCGCGAATCCTGGCGGCCATCGACGCTGAAGAACTGGTAGAAGGCCCCGTCGGGCGCGGCCAGCGAAACCCGATTGGTGGCTTTGAGCCCCTCGGCGATGATTTTCCGCCCTTCCGCGGCGCGCGCGATCTGCTGCGTCACGAAAGGCTCGCCCTCCTCGAGCGCGGCTATTGCCGCGCGCTGGACGAAGACCGGCGAGCCCGAGGTCGAATACTGGATCAGGTTCTCGATGATCTGGCCCAAGGCGGCCGGCGCCTCGATCCAGCCGATGCGCCAGCCGGTCATGGCCCAGTTCTTCGAGAAGGTCTGGACGAAGAGGATGCGGTCTTCGGCCTCCATCACATCATGGAAGGAGGCCGCGCGCGGCTGCCCGTCATAAACGAAGCGGCCATAGATTTCGTCGGCGACGATCCAGATTCCGTGCTTGCGGGCGAGCGCCAGCAGCGCCGTCAGTTCGGCCTTGCTCGCGGTCCAGCCGGTCGGATTGGCCGGCGAGTTGATGACAATCGCGCGCGTCTTTTGCGTGATCGCTGCTTCGAGCTTGTCGAGATCGAGCGAGAAGCGCCCCTGCGCCAGATCCATCGGCACACAGACCGCCTTCGCGCCGGCAACGCCGATCGCGGCGGCGAAGTTCGGCCAGGCCGGCGTCGGGATGACGAGTTCGTCGCCCGGCCCCGCGATCAGCCTGACCGCGATCTGGACCGACTGCATGCCCGAACCAGTGACGAAGAAGCGGTCGGACGAGAGCGGCTGGCGGTAGAGCGTGGTGTGATAGCGCGCCAGCGCCTCGCGCAATTCGGGGATGCCGCGCTGCCATGTATAGAAGGTCTCGCCATCGGCCAGCGAGCGGTTGGCGGCGGCGACGATGAAATCCGGCGTCGGCAGGTCGCCCTCGCCGACCCAGAGCGGGATCAGGCCGGGCTTGAGCCGGCCGTGGTTGACGACCTCGACGATGCCGCTTTCGGGCGCGTTGCGGGCCTCGGGGCGCAGCTCCGGAATCAGGCTCGCGCCGGGCAGGGTCGTCGTCATGGTCATAAGGTCGTCCTCGCGAAACGCATGCCAGAGCTTCTAGCCGATCGAAGCGGCCGCCTGCATGAAATCGCGAGATCGGGTCGATCGGTCGCGGTGATGAATCACCGCGACCGATGCGTGGCTTCAGACCGTCTTCTGCTTGAGCAGGTCGCGGATTTCGCCGAGCAGGACGACGTCCTCGGCAGGGGGAGCAGGCGGCGGCGGGGCGGCGGCTTCCTTGCGCTTGAGCGTGTTGATCGCCTTGACGACCATGAACAGCACGGCTGCGATGATGATGAAGTTCACTGCGACGGTGAGAAAGGAGCCATAGGCCAGCACCGCGCCCTGCTTCTTGGCGTCAACGAGCGCCGGCGCCGTCACGGCGCTGCTCAGGCGGATAAAGAAATTCGAGAAATCGAGGCCGCCCAGGATGGCGCCGATGATCGGCATGATGATGTCGCCGACAAGCGAGTCGACGATCTTGCCGAAGGCCGCGCCGATGACGACGCCGATGGCGAGGTCGATGACGTTGCCCTTCAGGGCGAATTCCTTGAATTCCTTCAGCATCGTATGCCCCTCGCAGTCCCGTATGTCCGGCGGGCCGCGCGCCGCGCCGTTCGACGCGCAAACGCTAGCCGAGATACCGGCGGCTTGGAACCGCCAAGAGGCTGGCCGAACGGTCTATCGCCCAGGATGTTCTGCCGATTTTCGCGCCCAATGGGCTATGGCGAGGGCATTGCCGGCCGGCTACGATCGCAGCGCGCCGGTCTCGCGGCGGTGGAGGCACGATGATCCCGGCCTGGTCGGTCATTCTGGTGGCGCTGGCCTATCTGTGCGGGCTGTTCGCCGTCGCGCATATGGCGGACACCTCGGGCCGCCGGATGATGATGGCGGGGCGCGCCCGCACCACGATCTACGCGCTGGCGCTCGGGGTCTACTGCACCTCCTGGACCTTCTACGGCTCGGTCGGCTTCGCCAGCCGGGCCGGCTTCGATTTTCTCGGCATCTATGTCGGGCCGATCCTTGTGATCGGCTTCGGGCACCGGTTCGTCGCCCGCATCGTCACCATCGCCAAATCGCAGAACATCACCTCGATCGCCGATTTCGTCGGGGCGCGCTATGGCAAGAGCGAGCGCGTCGCGGCGCTGGTCTGTCTGGTCGCGGTGATCGGCGCGCTGCCCTACATCGCGCTGCAGTTGAAGGCGGTCGCGAACTCGCTGTCGGTCTTCCTGATCGCGACCGGCGGGCAGGCGCTGACGCCAGACGTGCCGGTGCTCAGCGACCTCGCCTTCCTCGTTGCGATGGTGCTGGCGGGCTTCGCCTGCGCCTTCGGCACCCGCCATATCGACGCCACCGAGCACCAGGACGGGCTCGTGCTGGCAATCGCGGTCGAATCGCTGATCAAGCTCGTCGCCTTCCTCGTGCTCGGCCTTTTCGTGGTCTACGGGCTGTTCGACGGCGCGGGCGACCTGCTGGCCAAGGCCGCGAACCCGCCCAGCGGCGCACCGCCGATCTGGGAGCGGACCTCGAACTGGCCGACCTTCCTGACGCTGACGCTGCTCTCGGCCTGCGCCTCGCTGCTGCTGGCGCGCCAGTTCCACATGACCATCGTCGAGAACCGCGACCCGCGCGACGTGCGCCGCGCCGCCTGGATGTTCCCGCTCTATCTGATCCTGATCAACCTGTTCGTGCTGCCGCTGGCGATGGCGGGAGAGTTGCTGCTGCCGGGGCCGGGCATCGACCGCGACATGACCGTGCTGCTGTTGCCGCTCGAGCGTCAGGCCAGCCTGCTGGCGCTGTTCGTCTTCGTCGGAGGCCTGTCGGCGGCGACCGCGATGGTGATCGTCGCCTCGGTGGCGCTCGCCATCATGATCTCGAACCATCTCGTCATGCCGCTGCTGCTGCGCGGCCGGCGCGGCCTGACCGACCCGAACCGGGTGACGGAGCCCGATTCCGACAACGGCACCAGCGGCGGCGATCTCGGCTCGCAGGTGGTGATCATCCGGCGGATCGCGATCCTGGTCGTGATCCTGCTAGGCTATGCCTATTACCGGGCGGCGGGCGAGGCGGCGCTGGTCTCGATCGGCCTGCTATCGTTTGCGGCGACTGCGCAGATCGCGCCGGCCTTCTTCGGCGGCCTGCTCTGGCGGCGCGGCACGGCGCTAGGTGCGGCGGCGGGGCTGAGCGTGGGCATCGCGGTCTGGGCCTATACGCTGCTGCTACCGAGCCTCGTCCACGCCGGCAGCGCTTGGGCGAGTCTCGTTTCGCTGGGACCTCTCGGCATGAGCGCACTCAGGCCGGAGGCGCTGCTGGGTCTCGATCTGCCGCCGCTGCCCCATGGCGTCGCCTGGAGCCTGGGTCTGAACGTGCTGGCCTATGTCGGCTTCTCGCTGCTGCGCCCGGCCACGGCGATGGAAAGGCTGCAGGCCAACGCCTTCGTCGAATCCGACCGCGCCACCATGGCGCAATCCTTTTCGCTCTGGCGCTCGAGCGTCACAGAAGCCGAACTGCAATCGACGATCGGGCGCTATCTCGGCCAGGAGCGGACGCAACGCGCCTTCGAGAGCTTCGCCAGCGGGCGAGGCGAGGCGCAAAACGTCAATCGCGAAGCCGACATCCACCTGCTGCGCTTCGGCGAGCACCTGCTCTCCTCGGCGATCGGCGCGGCATCGTCGCGGCTGGTGCTCTCGCTGCTGCTGCGACGGCGCAACCTCTCGACCGAGGCCGCCTTCAAGCTGCTCGACGATGCTTCGGCTGCGCTGCAATACAACCGCGACATCCTCCAGCACGGGCTCGACCATGCCGGCCAGGGCATCACCGTGCTCGACCGCGATCTGCGCCTGCTCGCCTGGAACCGCGCCTTCATCGAGCTCTACGATCTGCCGCCCTCGCTGGTGCGCTTCGGCACCGGCCTCGACGAGGTGGTGCGCTACAATGCGGCGCGCGGCGCCTATGGCGACGGCCAGCAGGACGAGCTGATGGCGGCGCGGCTGGAGAGCTTCGTGCGCGACCGCGAGCCGGTGCGCCTGAAGCTCTACCCGTCGAAGAAGGTGATCGAGATCCGCTCCAACCCGCTGCCCGATGGCGGCCTCGTCACGACCTATACCGACATCACCGAGGCGGTCGCGGCCCAGGAAGAGCTGGAGCGGACGAATGAGACGCTGGAGCGCCGCGTCGTCGAGCGCACCGAGGAGATTTCGCGGGTCAACACCGAACTGCAGGGCGCGAAGGCCGCCGCCGACGACGCCAACGCCTCGAAGACGCGCTTTCTGGCCGCAGCGAGCCACGACATTCTGCAGCCGCTCAACGCCGCGCGCCTCTACGCCACCTCGCTGGTCGAGCGCGACCGGAGCGCGGGCCATCCGGAGCTGGCCGAAAACATCGATGCCTCGCTCGACGCGGTCGAGGAAATCCTGACAGCGCTGCTCGAAATCTCGCGCCTCGATGGCGGCGCGCTCAAGCCCGAGATCACGGCCTTCCGCCTCGACGAATTGCTGCGCCAGCTCCAGCGCGAATTCGAGCCGAGCGCGCAGGAGAAGGGGCTCAGGCTGGTCTTCCTGCCCACCAGCGTAGCGCTTCGCTCCGACCGCCGCCTGATCCGCCGGCTGCTGCAGAACCTGATCTCGAACGCGATCAAATATACGCCGAGCGGCAAGGTGCTGGTGGGCTGCCGGCGGCGGGGCGCGCAGGTCTCGGTCGAGGTGCTCGACACAGGGCTCGGCATCCCCCCCAACAAGCAGAAGACGGTATTCCGCGAGTTCCAGCGGCTCGACCAGGGCGCGAAGGTCGCGCGGGGGCTCGGCCTTGGGCTGTCGATCGTGCAGCGCATCGCTCAGGCGCTCGACCACAGGCTGGCGCTCGATTCCGTGCCCGGGCGCGGCACGCGCTTCGCGATCCTGGCGCCGCGCGCCGCGCCGCTGCCGGCGATGGCCACCAGCGCGGCCCCACGCCAGTCACCCGCCGGCCAGCTTGCGGGCCTGCGCCTGCTCGTCATCGACAATGAGCCGACGATCCTCGACGGCATGCGCGGGCTGCTCGGCGGCTGGGGCTGCGTGGTGACGACCGCATCCGGGCTCGACGAGGCGCTGGCGTCGCTGCGCAGCGCAGGCGAGCCCGACGTCGTCATCGCCGACTACCATCTCGACCATGGCAACGGCCTGACCGCGATCAGCGCCCTGCGCGAGCGGACGAGCGCGCGCGTGCCGGCGATCCTGCTCACCGCCGACCGTTCGCCGCAGGTGCGCGAGGCCGCCATCGCGCTCGACGTGCATCTGCTCAACAAGCCGCTGAAGCCCGGCGCGCTGCGGGCGCTGCTGGCGCAATGGCGCGCGACGCGGCTGGCGGCGGAGTAGCGCTAGCCCGCCGAGGCTCCCGCCGCGCGCATCGCCTCCTCGGCGGCGAGGAAGGCGGCGACCTCGGGGGCCGGCTCGGGACTTTCGGCCGTCACGCCGATCTCGGCCAGCAACCGCGCGACCGGCACGTAAGCCCGGCCCGCCTTGTCGTAGAGCGCGGCCCGCACCAGCGCGACGGCGGCCACGATCTCGGCTCCGTCCCGCCCCGTCGTCAGGATGCGGTGCTGCATCACCAGCCAGCTTTCGCTCCAGCACAGGATCGTGGTCTCAAGCCGGAACGGCCGGAACAGCCTGATCTCACGGCGGAAGCGGATCGTGCCGGCGTTGACCACAGGCACCCAGCGATGCTTCAGCACCGCGCGCCACAGCCCCGAGCGCAGCATCAGATCGGTGCGGCCGAGATCCATCAGAGTCCAGTAGCGGCCATTGTTCATGTGCAGGCTGGTGTCGAGGTCGTGAGGCCAGACCCGGAAGGACAGCACGGAGGCTTCTTCTGGCAGCGACAGGCGCGGCCGGAAGGCCGTGGTCAGCAGGAGCCAAAACAGGCGGAACCAGAGATTCATCGCGACCTTGTGTCCGGGATGGCGGCTGATCGAAACGGCTTTCTAGCCGGAAGCGCGGCCCTGTCGATATGCTTGTCACTGCGCCGCGCTGTGCTGCATCTCGCGACCCGCATCGAATCGACAGGACGGCTCCATGCCCACGCTCCACGTCTCCTCGCTTGCCCGGCTCCACGACACGGTCGCCGCCGTCCAGGCGAGCCATCTCGTGACGCTGATCAATGTCGCCACAAAGGTCGAGCGGCCCGCCAGCATCGCGCAGGACCGGCATCTCTTCCTCGGCATGTCCGACATCGCCGCGCCGATGGACGGCCATGTCGTTCCTGCCGAGGAGCATGTCGAAAGCTTCCTGAGCTTCGTGCGCGGCTGGGACCGCGCTGCGCCCATGGTGATCCATTGCTGGGCCGGGATCAGCCGCTCCACGGCCGCCGCCTATATCGCCGCCTGCGCGCTTGCGCCGACGCGCGACGAGGAGGAGATCGCCGAGCGCTTGCGCGCCGCCTCGCCCTCGGCCACGCCCAATTCGCGGCTGGTCGCGCTGGCCGATGCGAGCCTTGGGCGCGACGGCCGGATGAGCCGCGCCATTGCCCGGATCGGGCGGGGGGCGGACGCGTTCGAGGGCATGCCGTTCCGGCTCGACCTGGTCTGACGGCTTAAGGAGAGCGGCGCATCGGACGACAACATCGTGCAGGCTTTCGTGCTGACGCCAACGATTTGCGCGCTGCAGCAAAAAAACGATGCAGAAAATTGCTTGCGTCGTGCATTCTTTGCGACGAAGCATCACGGCAAAGGGATTTGCCGCTGCCATGACGATCGAACTCGATTCCCGCGACCGCTCGATTCTGCGCATTCTGCAGGCCGACGGGCGCATCACCAATTCAGATCTCGCCGAGAAGGTGCATCTTTCGCCCTCGGCCTGCCTGCGGCGCGTGCGGCAACTGGAGGAGAGCGGGCTGATCCGCGGCTATGCGATGATGCTCGACGACAGGATCGCGGGTTTTCCGGGCACGGCCTTCGTCTTCGTCACGCTCGACCAGCAGGGCCGCGCCTCGCTGGAGGGCTTCGAGCAGGCGGTGAAGACCCTGCCCGAGGTGCTGGAATGCCATCTGCTGGCCGGCGCGCACGACTATCTGATGCGGGTGATCTATCGCGACAGCGCCGATTTCGAGCGCATCCACACCGATATCCTGACGCAGTTGCCCGGCGTCACCCGCGTGCAGTCGACGCTGACGCTGCGCACCATCAAGAAGACCTCGGCGCTGCCGGTGTAACGATGGCGCTTTGCGGTTGCGATGCAGGTCGCGCGGGCTGATAGACTGCGCCAAACAGGAATCACGCCCGTGCCAGACCTCAAGACCGCCGCCAATGCCGATGTCGCCGCCCTGCCCTTCGAGGCGGCGCTGAAGGAACTCGAGACGATCGTCGCCAAACTCGAGCGCGGCGACGTTGCGCTCGAGGAATCGATCGACATCTACACCCGCGGCGAGGCGCTGAAGGCTCGCTGCGACGCGCTGCTCAAGCAGGCCGAGGCGAGGATCGAGAAGATCACGCTGGGCGCGGATGGGAAGCCGACGGGAGCTGTTGCGCTCGACGTGGACAAGTAGTCAAACCGCCAAGGAGTTCTCGCATGTCCGACATGCCCGCCGAAGACCCCATCCTCGGCGACGCCCGCTCCTGCCAGGCGATCGAGCAGGTGATCGTTCCCCGCGCCCGCGATCTCGGGGGGTTCTCCGTGAGGCGCGCTTTGCCCTCGGTCGGGCGAAAAATGGTCGGGCCGTTCATCTTCTTCGACCAGATGGGTCCGGCCGAGTTTTTGCTCGGCGAAGGCATCGATGTGCGCCCGCATCCGCATATCGGGCTTTCGACCGTCACATATCTCTTCGACGGCGAGATCATGCATCGGGATTCGCTGGGCACCGCGCTGGCGATCCGGCCCGGCGCGGTCAACCTGATGACGGCGGGGCGCGGCATCGTCCATTCCGAGCGCACGGGCGCCGAAGAGCGGCTGAAGGCCCCGAAACTCTACGGCATCCAGGCCTGGCTCGCCTTACCGAAGACTCATGAGGAAAATGCGCCGGAGTTCATCCACCACGCAGCGCCCGAACTGCCCCGGATCGTGGAAGGCGGCAAGCGCATCAGCCTGATCATGGGCTCCGCCTATGGCCAGACCTCGCCGGTGAAGTTCCCCTGGGACGTGCTTTATGCCGAGGCCGTGCTCTCGCCGGGCGCGATCCTGCCGCTCGACGCCGACCATGAGGAGCGCGCGGTCTATATCGTCTCCGGCAAGATCGACATCGCCGGCGACGAGTTCGGCGCAGGGCAGTTGCTGATCTTCAAGCCCGGCGACCGCATCTCGATCATGGCGCTCGACCAGAGCCGGCTGATGCTCGTCGGCGGCGAGCCGATGGACGGGCCGCGCCACATCTGGTGGAACTTCGTCTCCTCCTCGAAGGAACGCATCGACCAGGCCAAGGCGGAGTGGAAGGCAGGGCGGTTCGACACGGTGCCCGGCGACGAGGCGGAGTTCATTCCGCTGCCGGAGGGGTGAAGGCACTCCCTTAACGCGTGTTCGCGAGTCTGCTTGCTATTTTTGTATCTTTTAGGCTACAACGTAGCCATGCAAATTGAGGCTCTGCCTTCATTTACGCGCTGGCTCGCCGGAATTCGCGACGGAGAAGCCAAGCGTCGCATTGCGACCCGATTATCGCGATTGAGGCTTGGCAATCCGGGCGACAGCCGCTTCCTCGGCGACGGCGTTAGTGAACTGAAGATCGACTATGGACCGGGCTATCGCATCTACTATGCGCAACGTGGCGAGATCCTGATCCTGCTTCTTGGCGGCGACGACAAGAGAACCCAGTCCAGAGATATCGCCAGAGCCATCGACGACCTGAAAGGATGGGGGCATGACTAAGAATCCTGATCACATTTCCCGTCCCTTCGACATCGCCGAACTGGTGACCGACCCTGAGGTCGCACAGGGGTTTCTGGAGGATGCGTTAGCCTCTGGCGACGCAGCGGAAATCGCCGAAGCGATCGGTATCGTTGCTCGCGCACAGGGGATGACGGCGCTAGCCAATGACGCTGCGATGTCGCGCGAAACGCTCTATCGAACCCTCAGCGCGAAGGGCAACCCGACGCTGACAACGCTTCTGGCGGTCTTGAAGGCGCTCGGCTTCAAGCTTAGCGGCATCGAGCGTATCAGTCCGGCATAACCGGGGCGCGTATCAGCCACGCGCCGGCGACACCAGTTCTCCCTCCGGCATCGCCCTCAACCCCGGCATCGCGGATGCCAGGATCGCCAGCGTCGAGAGGGCGAACAATCCGACCGGCAGCCACATCGCCATCTGCAGGCCGAGCCAGTCTCCCGTGAACCCGCCGGCGAGAGCGCCCAGTGGGCGCATGCCGTACATCGCCGTCGTCAGCGTCGCGCTGACGCGGCCGAGCAGGGCCGGCGGCGTCACCGCCTGACGCAGGCTGGTCTGGGTGATGAACCAGAGGATCGGGCCGAAGCCGAGCATAAGGAAGGCGAAGCCCAGCGCCGGAACGCCCAGCGCCGGCGGGGCCAGGGCCAGCGCACCGACGCCGATGAACGAGACCGCCGGTCCGAAGACCAGCAGCGCTCCTGTCGGCAACCTCGCGATCAATGTCGGGCCGGTGAGCGCGGCGAGGATCGAACCTATGCCGGCGATCGAGGAGGCGAGCCCGATCGCACCCGGCTCGAGCAGCAGCTCGCGGGCCGCATAGGGCACGAACAGCGCCAGAAACGCGAAGAAGGCGAGGTTCCAGGCGATGGCGCAGAGCGCGATCGGCCTGAGATAGGGGTGGCGCGCGACGAAGGCCCCACCCTCCGCGATGGCGCGATGCAGCGGCAGCCGCGGCTGCGGCGGCGGCGCGTCGCCGGGCAGTCGCGCGGCCGCGATCAGGATGGCGACGCCGACGCCCGCGCAGAGGATGAGCCCGGCCGGCCCCGCCCCGCGCGCAACCGCCCAGCCGGCGATCAACGGCGAGGCGAGGCTTAAGATGGCGCGGCCGAGCTCCATGCGGCCATTGGCGCGCGGCAGTTCCGCGACAGCGACCATGCTCGGCAGCAGGACGAAAATCGACAGCGCGATCACGACGGGACCGGCCGCCGCCAGAAAGGTCGAGAGCGCCAGCCCGAAGCCGATCTGGCCAAGGCCGAGCAGGACCGCGCCGATGCCTGAGCCCGCCAGCATGAGCGCGCCGCCGAGCCGGATCAGCGTGCGGGGGGCTAGACGGTCGGCGAAGACGCCGGCCGGCAGCGAAATCAGCAGCCACGCCGCCGACTGCGCCGCGACCAGCAGGCCGACGAGGCGCGGGCTCGCGCCGCTTTGCGTCGCCGCAAGAGAGATCGTGTCGAGCGCCAGCTTGTCGGCGAATTGCGCCAGCACGCCGGTGAGGAGCAGGGCTGCGGGAAGCGGAGCAGACATGGGGTTTCCTGAATGCGAGACGTGCATTCAGTCCCATCAGGCCCGTCGCGAACCCACCCGTTTCCTGTGCTGCGTCAGGCCACCATCGGCGGCAGGCGCAGATGGTGGTCGCTCGCCTGCTGGAGCGCAAAACCGATGCGCAGCGCGGTCGCCTCCTGATAGCCCGGACAGCAGATCTGCAGCGAGAGCGGCAGCCCGCCGGCGCTGAAGCCGTTGGGCAGCGAGAGCGCGCACATTTCGAGGAAGTTGCCGAAGCGGGTGAAGCGCGAGGGGAAGACCATCTGGTCGACCTCGGCGAGCCTGATCGCCGGCGTCGGCGTGGTCGGCGTCAGCAGCGCGTCGATGCCATCCATGGCGTCGGCCATGACGCGCTTGTCCTGCTGTTGCCGCCGCCTGGTCGCGAGATAGTCCTGCGCCGAGACGCCTGCGCCCGCCAGCACGCGCGGCCGCACCGCCTCGTCGAGCTGTGCTGCCGGGTCGTCGACCAGTTCGCGGTCGAAGAAATAGGCCTCGGCCGTAGTCACCGCCTGCGCCCCGACGAAATCGCCCAGCAGGAAGGGCAGCCTGATCTCGACGATCTCGGCCCCGAGTTCGGCGAGCAGGTCGAGCGAGCGGTCATAGGCGCCAAGCACATCGGCGTCGCAGCCGGCGCGCTCGGCCTCGGGCATGCGCGCGATGCGCAGGCCCCGGACGCCGCGCCGCATGACGGGCAGCGGGTCTTCGACCGAAACGCCGCGCGTATTGGGATCGAGCGGATCGGGCCCCTGCAGCACATTGTAGAGCAGCGCCACATCCTCGACGTCGCGCGCCATCGGGCCCGGCGTGTCGAGCGTGGTCGAGAGCGGCAGGATTCCGGAGGTCGGGATGCGGCCGATCGTCGCCTTGAGTCCCGTCAGGCCGCAATAGGAGGCCGGCAGCCTGACCGAGCCGCCCGTATCGGTGCCGATCGCCCAGGGCGCGAGACGGGCCGCGACCGCGACGCCCGAGCCGCTGCTGGAGCCGCCGGGCGTGCGCGGATCGACGCCGTCCCACGGATTCCACGGCGTCCCCATATGCTGGTTGGTGCCCCAGCCGCCATAGGCGAACTCGACCGTATGCGTCTTGCCGAGCACGATCATGCCCTGCGAGATCATCCGCCGCGCGATCGTGGCGGTCACTGTCGAGCGGCGCTGACGCCACATCGCCGAGCCGCCGGTGGTGATGCGTCCTTCCAGCTCGATCAGATCCTTCAGCGCCACCGGCACGCCATGGAGCGGCCCAACCGCGTGTCCCGAGCGGATCGCCTTGTCGGCCCCTTCGGCCGCGAGCCTGGCGTCCATGCCGTAGACGGCGACGAAAGCTTGCAGCTTCGGCTCGAACCTGTTGATCCGGCTCAGCAGGGCATCGACGACATCGACGGGCGAGATGCGTTTCGCGGCGATGTCTCGCGCCAGAACATGGGCGGGTGCGAGAGCGGGGTCGGTCGGCATCGCGGAGACATGGTTCATGGCGTCACTGCAGGCTTACCAAGGTGAGATCGACGAACCAGGATTGCGGCGAGACGAAGCCCTTGACCTTGGGCGACAGGGCGCGCGGGTTCAGGTCGTGGACGATATAGAGCCAGGGCGGATTGTCGACGAGGCGCTCATGGGCGATCGCGGTCTGCTCGGCGATGAGCTTCGGGTCGGTCGCGGTGGCGAGCCTGGCGAAGGCCGCCTCGAAGATGTCGTCCTTCCAGTTGGCGAAGTTGAAGCCGTTGGGCGGCGCGCCGGCCGCCGCGAAATAGCGCGCCATGACGCCGACATCCGAGGAGGGCGAGCTGACATTCAGGCTCAGCGCGCCGCCGAGGCTCGGCGCATCGGGCAGCGCGCGCATGCTGTTGAGCAGCACCTGCCATTCCGTGACGTTGAACTCGACATTGACGCCGCAGGCTTCCTTCAGGCTCGCCTGCATGAACTCGTTCATCGGCAGCGGCGACATCTGGCCCGAGCCCGAGGTCGAGATCATCACCTTGAAAGTGAGCGGCTTCTGCGGGGTGAAGCCGGCCTGCGCCAGCAGCGCCTTGCCTTTGGCGGGATCGAATGTGTAGCGATTGACCGGCTTGCCGAAATTCGGGTCGCTCGCCTTGAGCCAGCCGACGGAGGGCTCGGCCGTGCCGTTGAGCAGTTCGACGAGGGCGGCGCGATCGACGCAATAGTTCAGCGCCTGCCGGACGCGCACGTCCTTGAACGGGCTGTTGGTCGCGCCGATGCTGAAGAACCACGGCCAGAGATGGGGATAGGAGCCGGTGACGATCTGGAAGCCCGCCTGCTTCAGCGAGGGCAGACCGTCGGCCGGCGGCACCTCGATCCAGTCGACCTGGCCTGAGCGCAACGCCGCCATCCGCGCCGTCGCCTCAGGGATCGGCTGCAGAACGACCTTCTCGACCTTCGCCCTCTTTCCGGCATCCCAGTAGCCGTCATGGCGGGCGAGTTCGACGCGCTCGCGCGGCACGACATTGGTGATGCGGAACGGCCCGGTTCCGGCGGCCGGCAAAGTCGCGACCCTGCCCCAGTCCTTGCCGGCCTTCTCGAAGGAGGCCGGCGAGGTGAACAGGATGTAGACCGCCATATAGGGGAAATAGGAGGCGGCCTGCGTCGTCGTCATCGAGACGGTGTGGTCGTCGATCTTCCTGTACGTCCCCATCACCGGGATGCGGGCGCGGGTGATGCCGGCCGCGGGCGGCTCGAACTGGACGGAATCCTTGTTGAAATAGCGCTCCAGATTCCAGATCACCGCGTCGGCGTTGAAGTCCGCGCCGTCATGGAATTTCACGCCCCGGCGCAGATGGAAGATCCAGGTTTTCGGATCGTCTGGCGCCTGCTCCCAGCGCTCGGCGAGGCCCGGCCGCAGGGCCGCGAGCTGGTCGGTGCGGGTCAGGTCCCAGAGCATCAGCGATTCGAAGATCGGATAGCCGAGGAAGCGCATGCCCTCGAAGCCGTTATTGGGCAGGCCGGTCGCGGTCGGGATGTCGGACGCCGTCATACCGATCCGCAGGGTCTGCGCGCCGGCCTGAAGCGGCGCGAGCAGCACGCCGGCCAGCGCGGCGAAAGAGAGCGACCTGACGAGGCGGCGCAGCATGGAACGGCGGCGGGACGGGCTCGGCATCGGTTGCTCCAGCATGACCATGGTGAGGATGAGACCCAACTCAGCAAGTTCCGGGCCAGATTCGGTTTGCAACCCAAAGGCGAGCCCAGCCCGATCGCTGCGTCAAGAGGCGTAGGCATCGTGGCCTTGTGCGCGCCCTTGCCGATGGGATAGACCGGCACTGTGACAAAGCGCCCACAGACCCCCCTTCTCGACCGCATCCGGACGCCGTACGAGCTGCGCCAGCTCGCGGAAGGCGAATTGCGCCAGCTCGCCGACGAGTTGCGCCTGGAGACGATCGACGCGGTCTCGGTCACGGGCGGTCATCTCGGCGCCGGGCTCGGCGTCGTCGAGCTGACGGTGGCGCTGCACCATGTCTTCGATACCCCGCGCGACCGGCTGATCTGGGATGTCGGCCATCAGGCCTATCCCCACAAGATCCTCACAGGCCGGCGCGACCGCATCCGCACGCTGCGCCAGGGCGGCGGGCTCTCCGGCTTCACGCGGCGCACGGAGAGCGAATACGACCCGTTCGGCGCGGCCCACTCCTCGACCTCGATCTCGGCCGGGCTCGGCATGGCGGTGGCGCGCGATCTCGCGGGCAAACCCAACAACGTCGTCGCCGTCATCGGCGACGGGGCGATGTCGGCCGGCATGGCCTATGAGGCGATGAACAATGCAGGTGCGCTCGGCTCCCGGCTGATCGTGATCCTGAACGACAACGACATGTCGATCGCGCCTCCCGTGGGCGCGATGTCGGCCTATCTGGCGCGGCTTGTCTCGGGGCGGACCTACCGCTCGATCCGCGAGATCGCCAAGCAACTCGCCGAGCGGCTGCCGCGCTTCTTCCACGACAAGGCCAAGCGCACCGAGGAATATGCGCGCGGCTTCTGGACCGGCGGCACGCTGTTCGAGGAGCTCGGCTTCTACTATGTCGGACCGATCGACGGGCACAATCTCGACCATCTTCTGCCGGTGCTGCGCAATGTCCGCGATTCGCAGAGCGGCCCGATCCTCGTCCATGTCGTGACGCAGAAGGGCAAGGGCTACGCTCCGGCCGAGGCCACGGCCGACAAATATCATGCGGTGGTCAAATTCGACCCCGTCACCGGCCAGCAGGCCAAGGCCCCGGCCAATGCGCCGAGCTATACGCAAGTCTTCGCCAATGCGCTGATCAAGGAAGCGCGCAAGGACGAGCGCATCGTCGCCGTCACCGCCGCCATGCCGTCGGGCACCGGGCTCGACGCCTTCGGCAAGGAGTTTCCCGGCCGCACCTTCGATGTCGGCATCGCCGAGCAGCATGCCGTGACCTTCGCGGCGGGGCTGGCGACCGAGGGCTACAAGCCGTTCTGCGCGATCTACTCGACCTTCATGCAGCGCGCCTACGACCAGATCGTCCATGACGTGGCGATCCAGAAGCTGCCGGTCCGCTTCGCACTCGACCGGGCCGGGCTTGTCGGCGCGGACGGCGCCACCCATGCGGGCGCCTTCGACGTCGCCTATCTCGCCTGCCTGCCCGACATGGTGGTGATGGCGGCCGCCGACGAGGCGGAGCTGACCCATATGGTCGCCACCGCGGCGGCCTTCGACGAAGGGCCGATCGCCTTCCGCTATCCGCGTGGCGAGGGCGTCGGCGTCGAGATGCCGCAAGCGGGCTCAGCCCTTGAGATCGGCCGGGGCCGCATCGTCCGCGAGGGCACGCGCGTGGCGCTGCTGTCGCTCGGAACGCGGCTGGCCGAATGCCTGATCGCTGCCGAACAGCTCGGCCAGCGCGGGCTCCCGACCACGGTCGCCGACGCGCGCTTCGCAAAACCGCTCGACGAGGCGATGATTCTGCGGCTGGCCCGCGAGCACGAGATTCTTGTCACGGTCGAGGAGGGCTCGGTCGGCGGCTTCGGCAGCCATGTGCTGCATCTGCTGGCGCGCACAGGCCTGCTCGACGGCGGCCTGAAGGTCCGTACGCTGACGCTGCCGGACGTGTTCCAGGAGCACGACAAGCCCGACGCGATGTATGCCAAAGCCGGCCTCGACGCCGCCGGCATCGTCCGCACCGTCGAGAATGCGCTCGGCGCGCCAAGCGCGATCAGGCGGGCCTGAGCGCAGCCGCAACGGAACCAGCGATGAAGAGTCGGGCCGACCAGTTGCTCGTCGAGCTCGGCCTGTTCGAGAGCCGGGCGCGGGCGCAGGCGGCCATTGCGGCCGGGCTCGTCAGCGCCGATGGCGCGGTGGTGCGAAAAGCCTCCGAGATGATGGCGCGCAAGGCCGCGATCCTGGCGCAGGCCCCTCACCCTTACGTCTCACGCGGCGGGCTCAAGCTGAAGGCGGCGCTCGACGCCTTCGGCATCGACCCGGCCGGCCGGCTCTGCCTCGATGTCGGAGCCTCGACCGGGGGGTTCACCGACGTCCTGCTCGGCTGCGGCGCGGCGCAGGTCGTCGCGGTCGATGTCGGGCGCGACCAGCTGCATGCCAGCCTGCGCAATGACGGGCGGGTGCTGAGCCTCGAGGCGCAGGACATCCGCACCCTGTCGCCCGACGCGCTGCCGGGAAGGCCAGGTTTCGCCTGCATCGACGTGAGCTTCATCTCGCTGAAGCTCGTCCTGCCGGCTGTGGCGGCGCTGCTTGCGCCGCAGGCTGAGCTGGTGGCGCTGGTCAAGCCGCAATTCGAGGCCGGCCGCGCCGCGCTGAAGAAGGGCGTCGTGCGCGACGAGATGGTCCACGAGGCGGTCTGCGCGGAGATCGTCGCGGTGCTGGCGGTGCTGGGCTTTGCGGTGTCGGGGCCGATCCCATCCCCGATCGAAGGCGGCGACGGCAATCGCGAATTCCTGATCGGCGGGCGTAAGTCCGCCTGAAGCCGCTCAGTTGAACAGCGCGTCGATCTCGTCCTGCAGATCGCGGCCGCCGGCGGCCGCGATATCGAGCGCGCCGTTGGCGTTGATGAACTGCGTCGCGCGGCCGATCAGCTTGCGCAGCGCCTCGCTGGCGACATCGACGATCGGCGTCGCGTCCTGCTCGGGCGGAAGTTCGGAGAGCAGCGCCGTGACGGTCGAGATCAGCCGGTTCATCGAGACGCAAAGCGCCTCGAACCCACGGCGGAAGCCCGGATCGAGCCTCTCATAGGCGGCCAGGGCCGACTCAGTGCAGCGCAGTTGCGACGCCTCGAAATGCTCGCGATAGCCCGTGGCGCGCCAGGCCATCAGATCCTCGACGATGCCCGGGTCCATCGGAACCATCTCGAGCAGCATCAGCGCTTCGCCATAGCGGTTGAGATAGTCGGTCGAAAGCTGCGGCGCCGGCCCGGCCAGGCTTGCGTCCTCCACGGCAATGCTCATCGCTCTCAGCGCGGAGACGGTCATCATGAACCCCGAAAATCGCGGCCACTATGCTTGCCGAAAGACAAAGAAAGTGTTGATCGGCCGGTTCGATGCTTCCATATCCGCCCGATGTGCGGTCGCTACGCCATCACCCTGCCGCCGGACGCCATGCGGGCGATGTTCGGCTATCGACAGCAGCCGAACTTCCCGCCGCGCTACAACATCGCGCCGACGCAGCCCGTGCCGGTCGTGCGCGCCCATGAGGGCGAGCGGCAGTTCATCCTGATGCGCTGGGGCTTCATCCCGGGCTGGGTGAAGGACCTCAAGAGCTTCCCGCTGATCATCAACATCAGGGCCGAAAGCGCGGCCGAAAAGCCCTCGTTCCGTGCCGCGCTGACACGGCGGCGCTGCCTGATGCCGGCCGACGGCTTCTACGAATGGCATCGGCTCAATGTGGGCCGCCAGAGCGAGAACCGGGCTTATCTGTTCCGCCGGCCCGACCGGGGGCTGTTCGCCTTTGCCGCGCTCTGGGAGACGTGGCATTCGCCCGACGGCTCCGAGATCGACACGGTCGCGCTGGTCAACGGCCCGGCCAACGGGCTGATGTCGGCGATCCATGAGCGCTGCCCGGTGATCGTCGATCCAGCCGACCACGACGCCTGGCTCGATCCGAACGCCGAGGCGAAGCATGTCGCGCCGCTTCTGCGGCCGCCGCCCGACGATCTGCTGGAGATGGTCCGTATCGGCAGCGCCGTGAACAAGGTCGCCAATGACGGGCCGGAGGTTCAGGAGGCGTTCGACGGGTCGGACGACAAGCCGACCCTGTCAGCGCGCGCCGCCCGCCGGCCCACCGGCGGCGACGGCCAGGGCAGCCTGTTCTGACGCGCCGTCAGGTGTCCGCCTGCGCAATGCCGAATTTCTGCTTGAGCTGCGCGCGGTCCATGCAGCTCACATCGTAGCTGACCTGCCGCCCCTTGAAGCCCTCGCGCTTGCCGAACTCCTTCGTCATCCCGGCGGTAATGTCGTCGATGCGCGCCTCGCAGGCCTCGACCGTCGTGAAGGCGAGCTCGCTGACATGAGCGGCCGTGCAGTTCGGCTCGCCCGCGACGCAGGCGACGATGACCATGGTGAACGCATCCATCAGGCGGCTCCCGTGCTTGGCTATCCGTTCAGTCAGGCTCGGCCAATAGGGTTAACCGCGCCTTAAAACCTCGCCGCCTTAGACCAGCAAGATCGACGCCAGCCGCGACCGGCACGGGACTTCATCCGCCCGGCCATGCAGGAACGGCACGCCGCACACGCGCGAATGCGGGGCCATCGCCCCTGCCCGGCTGCGCGATCTGTGCTCTGATCGCCGCACGCAAAAGCGCGAGCGCAAGGACGAATGCGATGCATGGCCGCCGACCGACGATGAGTTCCCGCCACGGCATGGTCGCCGCCGCCCATCCGCTCGCGGCGCAGGCCGGCGCGCGGCTGCTGGCGCAGGGCGGCAACGCCTTCGACGCGGCGGCTGCAACGGCGGCCGCGCTCAACGTGGTCGAGCCCTTCATGTCGAGCCTCGCCGGCATGGGCTCGGCGACGATGTGGGTCGCCGCCGAAAGCCGGGTTCGCGTGCTCGATTTCGTGCCGCCGATCCAGGCGAGTTTTCAGCCCGAGCGCTTCAGCAGGCGCTCGGACCTCGAACGCGGCGCGCAAGCGGTGGCCATGCCGGGCAATCTCGCCGGCTGGTGCGAAATCGCGAGGACTTATGGCCGCAAGCCGCTGTCCGACATTTTCGCGCCGGCGATCACGCTGGCGCAGGACGGGTTTCCGCTGGCCGAGTTCGGCGTCGCCGAATTCAACGAGCAGGCCCCGCTGCTGGAGGCCTGGCCCGAGCTCTACCCGGCCTTCGCGGCGGTCTATCTGCCCGATGGCGGCCCCGTAAAGCTGGGGCAGCTCCTGCGCCAGCCCGATCTGGCGCGGACCTTTTCCGAGATCGCAGCCAACGGTCCCGATCACCTTTATCGCGGCCCGCTCGGCCAGCGCATCGTCGATCATCTGGCGACGCTCGGCGGCACGATCACGATGGCCGATCTCGCCGCCGTCCGGCCGCGCTGGCGCGAGCCGCTGGCTGCGCCCTATCGCGACCTGGCCATCCATGTGCCGCCGCCGGCCTGCGAGGCGTTCCAGTTCCTGCTCAGCTTGCGCATTCTCGACGGCTTCGATCTCGCGGCCCTGCCCAAGGACGGGCTGGAGCATCTCGACCTGGTCTACCGCGCCATCCGGCTCGCTGCGGGCGTGCGCATCGCCCACAACAACCCCGCGCCGGACACGCTTGCGGACATCCTGTCCGATCCCTTCGTCGAGACGCTGCGCGCCCGCGTCCGCGACGGCCAGCCGATCACCGGGCCGACCGAGCAATGGACGCCGCAGGACGGCGAGGACCCGGCCCACACCACCTCGCTCTCGATCGGCGACAGCGAGGGCAACCTGATCTGCATCACCAACAGCATCGGCAGCCCCTTCGGCAGCGGCGTCGTCGTGCCGGGCACGGGCCTGTGCCTGAACAACTTCCTCTACTGGGCCGACGTCCAGCCTGGCAGTCCCAACCGCTCGAAGGCCGGCTCGGAGCTGCCGATGTGCATGTCGCCCAGCATCTCGACCAGGGACGGCAAGCCGGTGCTCGCGCTCGGGACGCCCGGCTCATACGGCATCCTGCAGACTCAAGCGCAGGCGATGGTGCAGCATCTCGATTTCGGCTTGCCTTTGCAGGCGGCGATCGAGGCGCCGCGCGCGCGGCTCTGGGACGGACGCTTCA
>JAESGK010000102.1_pt1 | contig 96145 bp, 90 predicted proteins | sample 9269681 | NCBI WGS metagenome assembly JAESGK01 (sample SAMN14515347, study PRJNA621673) | algae metagenome | isolation source: Timaviella obliquedivisa GSE-PSE-MK23-08B and co-occurring heterotrophs from... | place: USA: Grand Staircase Escalante National Monument, Utah | collected 2006-08-15 | reverse complement strand
GCGATCGCGGTTATGCTCGGCGCGAGCGATATCGGTCCAGGCCATCGGAAACCCCATTTGATTCAGCACCAAACGGGAATCACAACCTGCTGATATCGCTCAACTCCTTTTCAATCGGGGTCTAAGAGCCCGTCCCGAAACTCTACTGCGGCGGCCGTCTGACGTAGCTTTCTGCGCTTCCGGTGCTCACGGACGAGAAGTCCGCTCCGCTCCGGTTCTCGAAAACCACGCCAGCCGACTCACCACAGCGAGTTTCGAGACGCACTCTAAGATAATCCGAACATTTCTTTGCAATCAGGGGCGACAACGATCGTCGGCGGCAGTTGGCTTACCGACACTGCGGAAAGCGCCAATGACAATCCTGGTTCTGGTCGTCGAAGACGAGCCCGTCATCTGCATGAATGCGGTCGCGGTTATCGAGGATGCCGGCTACGACGTCGTCGAGGCATCCAATGCGGACGACGCCATCCTGCTGCTGGAGGCGCGCACCGATACCCGGGTCGTCTTCTCGGATATCGAGATGCCTGGGTCCATGGACGGCCTGAAGCTCATCCATGCGGTCCGCAAGCGATGGCCGCCCGTCGTCCTGATCCTGGCGTCGGGTCGCGTCTCGCCGTCGGCCGCCGACATGCCGGAGAAGACAGTGTTCCTGGGGAAGCCCTATGCCGAGGTCGACCTGCTGAAGGTGCTGGCCGCGATCGGCCAGATCGCCGTGCCTCCTGCCGAACGCGAAATGGCGATCCAGCTTCTTGTTTTTGCATCAGATTGCTCCGAAAAGCGGATTCCACTTTTCGGTCCGATGCATCAGCTGGCCAGTTTCGCGACCTTGAGGGTCAGCGTCACGATCAGCCCCTCCGGTTCCCATGCGTAGTCGATCGCGCCGCCGAGTTGTCCGGTGACGCTGCGGGCAACGAGGCGGCTGCCATAGCCGGTGACCTTGGACGGCTCGACGGCGGGACCGCCTCGCTCCATCCAGACGATCTTGATGTCGTCGCCTTCGAGCGAGCCGGAAACGTCCAGGGTTCCCTCGTCCGACGAGAGCGCGCCGTATTTCACCGAATTGGTGGCCAGTTCGTGGATGATCAGGGCGATCGTGGTCGCCGCGCCCTCGCCGACGCCCATGCGCGGGACGGCGACCCGAATGCGGCCGCTGAATGCGCCCATGTCCTCATAGGGCGACAGCAGGATCGACAACATGTCGCCGAGCAGCGCCGCCGTGCCCTGATGGCCGGGAAGCGGGCGGACCAGGTCGTGGGCCCTGCCCAGCGAGGTCAGGCGGGTCGTCAGATCCTTGGCCATCTCCGCTGCCGTTGTCGACGACCGGGAGGCGATCTGGGTCAGCCCCGACGCGATCGCCAACAGGTTCTTGACGCGATGGCTCATCTCGCCGGCAAGAAGCTCATGGCCCTCCTCGGCCTGCTTGCGTCCGGTCACGTCCAGGAAGATCCCGTACATGTGGCCCTCATGCATGCCGGAATCATTGCCAAGGCCACGCGCGGAGATCCAGCGGATGTCGTCGCCGATCATGATGCGGAAGTCGATTTCATAAGCGCCCTCGATGCCGCGCGTCGCGGTGAACGCGGCGCGCACGCGATCGCGATCGGCTGGGTGGATGCGTGCCGACAGATCCTCGAACTTGAGATCAGCCGTCTGCTCCACGGCCCACATCCCGAAGCCCTGTTCGTCCATGACGAACGTGTCCTTGGCGACGTTCCACGACCATAGGGCTACGCCGGCAGCCTGGATGGCTCTGCGCAGACTATCGGGCGTCCAGTGGCTAAACGGCAAGATGGGCCTCGTCGCAAGGTTGCGGGTGTGCGCCATCCTACACGGTGTTGACCTAGCAGACGCCACTAAAGCGAAGCCCGATCACCGCCCCGGAACCGCCATTCAGCACATGGGCGTCATATGGCTTGCAAACTGGTTGTCCTGCATGCGGCGGAGCATGAGCAGGGCTCCATCATCCGCCATCCTGACATCGGCGCCGGTGACGACCGCGCCCGCGGCGACCGGGCGGACAACCCTGACGTTGGCGGCGAGATAATAGGGAACCGCGGCCGCCGGCCCCAGCGCCTGGGCTGGCTGGAGCAGGGCGTCGAGACCGTCGACGACATGGCGAGCGCCCATCGCCAGCGTTTCGCCGACGACGAGATCTCGGGTCGCGCGCGCCACCAGATCGACGCGCGGCAGGACCTCGCCGCCACCGGTCGATGCGCCCAGCACCGCAGCCGACAGCGCCGACATCGGAGCCTCGGCTCCAAGCAGATGAACGGGGTTGTGCAACAGGACATAACGGCCGTCGGGAGACGCCGGCATGCCCTTGGCCGCGAAGAGCCGCCCCGTCTGCGGATCGGGCGTCTCGACCACGACGAAGACGCCGCCCGCGAAGCTGAGTTCGTCTGGACGGCGCAGACAGTTGAACATGTCGACGCGGCCGATGCCGGACAGCAGGCCGCCCTCGGAGGCCGGCCTGAACAGGCTGGGCAGTTCGATCGTGCGGGCGATCGGCGCGTGCAGGTCCGCTGTGTCCGGCATCAGTCCGGTGTGGTTGGCGACGATGCCCATTTCGCAAAGATCGGGCACAGTCGTGCGCGGAAACGGCAGCCGCGCGCGGGCGGCCAGCAATGCCATGGCGTCGCTGTCCCTGTCGCCGAAGGCTACGGGAAAGCCCATGGCCTCGGCGCCGCGCTCCCAGGCCGTGACGGTGCCGGCGGCGCCGTCCCAGACGAAATCGGATTCGCTCGATTTTCCCGCAGCGACGACCGGCAGACCCAGCATCCGCGCCCAGCCGATCAGGCCGATCAGAAGGCTGGGCTGGTCGCCATCGACGGGCGTGTGGACCACGCCGTTCTTCGCCGCCAGATGGGCCAGGATCGGGCCGATGACGATCTCCGTCTCCTTGGTGACCATGACGAGATGGCGCCGGTTCTCGATCGCGGCGAGCGCGGTCTGGGCCGCGCCTTCGGGATCGCCCGTGGCCTCGATCACGACGTCGATCGGCAGGCGCGCCAGCAACGAGGCGTCGTCGACGAGCGCAATCTGCCCGCGCGCGATCGCCGCCGAGCCCTCGGCCTCGTTGCGGCAGACGGCGAGATTTTCGGCGTCGAAGCCGCCGGCCAGCGCCGCGCGCCTGGCCCTGTCGAGGTCGCGGTCGCAGATCGCGAGCGTGGCGAAATGGGGCGTGCGGCGGGCCTGCGCGACGAAACAGGCCCCGAATTCCCCGGCGCCGACGAGGCCGGCCGAAATCGTGGCGGCCGAGCCGCTGCGCTGGCGCTCGAAGATCTGGGCGATGTTCAAGAGGGGACCCCGCAGTATGGGCGGCAAGGAATTGGCGGCAAGGGACAGGCGGCAAGGAAGGCGCGCAATCCGGTCGCCCGCGATCTGCGTAAACCCGGGAACTGGCAGATATTGGCGAATGCCGTCTGCGCTGCCATCTTGCATGCAAGAAAAATTGGCAGTCAAGTGGACGGGAGCGCGGGGCCGTCATGACCACCATCAACGACACGACGCCGCTTGCGGCTTTGCGGGCGAAGACTCCGCTGCCCGAGGCGGACAGGCGCAAGGGCCGGCTGCATGGCAGCACGGTGCAGCAACTTCGCAACCTTATCGTCACGGGCGTGCTGGCGCCGGGCGCCAGGCTCAACGAACGCGAACTCTGCGAACAGCTCAATGTCTCGCGCACGCCGGTCAGGGAAGCGATCAAGACGCTGGTGCAGGACGGGCTGCTGCGGGCGTTGCCCAACCAGTCGCCGGTGGTCACGGACCTCGATCCCGACGAGATCGTCGCACTTATAGACGTTGTCACCGCGATCGAGGGATTGGCCGGAGAACTTGCCGCCTCCAATGTGAGCGACGAGGCCGTCGCCGAGATCGGACTGCTGCATTACCGGATGATGCTGCATCACAGCCGCGACGAATTGCCGGGATATTTCGAGGCCAACAAGGCTTTTCACCGCAGGATTGTCGAACTGTCCCGCAATTCGATCCTGATCTGGGTCTGGGAACTGCTGGCGCTGCGCGTCGACCGTGCGCGCTACTCGTCCAATCTCTGGCCGACGCGCTGGAAGACGGCGATCCAGGAGCACCAACTGATCCTCGACGCGCTGGCCGCGCGAGACCCGGAGCGCACGGGCCAGGCGTTGCGCGATCACGTCCGAAACGGCCTGTCGGGCCTCGTGGCCGCGCTCCAGGACAATGGCCCGCGCGCGGCGGCAATGCGCGGCACGCCCCCTCGGAACGATTGACGCCCGAATTCTTGCATGCAAGATTTTTGGCGATCCCGCAGAGGATAGCCGGAACGGCCGCGCCACGACGCCGTCCCGTCAGACAAGTCGCCGCGCATGCGCGGCGAAGGGAACGGAGGACGCCATGACTTCACGCCCGAAGACCGCATCGACAGACCTGACGCGCCGCGGCGCGCTCGGCGCGGCCGCAGCCTTTGCCGCGACCCTGCCGGCGATCAGGCCGGCCCGGGCGGCGGTCGAGTTGCGGCTGACGCACCCGGCCGATCTCAGCCATCCGGTCCATGTCGAGGCCGAGGCTATGGTCAAGCGCATCAGCGACCGCACCAATGGCGAGGTGAAGATCACGATCTTCCCCAACAATGCGCTCGGCTCTCCGGTCGAGGCGGCGCAGCAGACGCGGCTCGGGGCGATCGACATGATGCTGCTCAACCCGGCCAATATCGAGGCGCTGTCGAAGACGATCGGCGTCATCAACATTCCCTACCAGTTCGACAGCTACGAGCACGCCCACAAGACGCTGGACGTCACCGCGCGCGACTGGATTTCCGAGCAGCTCAAGACGGCCGGCTTCGTCTGGGTCGCCAATTTCGAGTGGGGCTTTCGCGCCACCAGCAACAGCCGCAGGCCGATCAACCAGCCAGCCGACGTGCAGGGCCTCAAGATCCGCGTGCCGCCCGAACTCGCCATCAAGGCGGCGTTCGAGGCGCTCGGCGCATCGACCCAGACCATCGCCTTCCAGGAGGTCTATCTGGCGCTCGCCAACAAGGTGGTGGACGGGCAGGACAATCCGGTCGGCACCACCTTCGCGGCCAAGTTCTTCGAGGCCCAGAAGCATCTGGCGCTGACGAAGCACATCTACGCCTCGATCATGTTCTGCTCGAACCCGCGGACCTGGAACTCGAAGCTCAACGAGGCGCAGCGCAAGATCGTGCAGGAGGAAGGCGCCACGGCCGGTGCGGCCGCCCGCAAGGGCGTGCGCGAAAACGAGGAGGCCAATCTCGCCGCCATGCAGAAGGCCGGCGTCGAGATCACGCGGCCCGATGTCGGCCCGTTTCGCGACAAGATGGGCCCGGCCTACGACCAGCTCCGAAAGGCGCTGGGCGAGGAGACCTGGACGGCCTGGACCAAGCTGGTCGCAGCCGCGCGCGCCTGAGGCGCGGCGCTCGACATGCTGATCGCCACGGTTCTCGTCTCGATCTGTTTCGTCATCCTGATCGGCATCCCGATCGCGGTGGCGCTCGGACTGGTGGCGATCGCGGTGATGGTCGCGACTGCGGGGCCGGACCTGCTCGTCATCTTCATCCAGCGCACCTATGCCGGCACGACCTCGTTCCCGCTTCTGGCGATCCCCTTCTTCGTGCTCGCCGGCAATCTGATGAATGTCGGCGGCACGACCGAGCGCATCTTCCAGGTCGCCCAGCTCTGCGTCGGGCGGATTCGCGGCGGGCTCGCCCATGTCAACGTCATCGGCTCGGTGATTTTCGCCGGCATGTCGGGCTCGGCCGTCGCCGACGCCGCCGGCATGGGCGTGATCGAGCACCGCGCCATGACAAGGGCCGGCTATACGGGCCGTTTCGCCGCGACGATTACGGCCGTCTCCTCGACGATCGGACCGATCATCCCGCCGAGCATCCCCTTCGTGATCTATGGCAGCCTCGCAAACGTCTCGGTCGGCGCGCTGTTCCTGGCCGGCATCGTGCCGGGCCTGCTGATGGCCGCGTCGCTGATGGGCGTGATCGCCCTCGTCGCCAAGCGCATGGACCTGCCACGGGGCGACGCCCTGCCGCCGCTCAGGGAGGCGTTGCCGATCGTCGCCAGGGCCGGCCCGGCTCTCATGCTGCCGCCCACGATCCTGCTCGTCATCCTGACCGGCATCGCCACGCCGACGGAGGCCGCGGTCGTGGCGGCCGCCTACGCCTTCGTTCTCGGCCGCTTCGTCTACAAGGAACTGGGCTGGGCCGCGACGGTCGACGTGTTGTGGGACACGGCCCGCCAGACGGCGCAGGTGATGTTCATCATCGCGCTGGCGGCCCCCTTCGGCTGGGTGCTGATCCAGCAGCAGATCCCCAACGCCATCCTCAATGCTTTCATGGCGATGTCGTCGGAGCCCTGGGTGATCCTGCTGATCATCAACGCGGTGCTACTGCTGCTCGGCATGTTCATCGAGGGCATCGCCATCATGATCATCGCCTATCCGGTGCTGCTGCCGATCATCGTGAAGATCGGCGTCGACCCGGTGCATTTCGGCGTCATCCTGGTGCTGAACATCATGATCGGGCTCGTGACGCCGCCGGTGGGCCTGTGCCTCTATGTCGTCGCCGGCATCGCGAAGATCTCGATCGCCGAAATCACGCGCGAGATCTGGCCCTATGTGCTGGCTCTGGTCGGCGTGCTCCTGCTCATCACCTTCGTTCCGGCGATCTCGCTCTGGCTGCCGAACCTGCTCGGCTATGGAGTGGCGCGATGATGGCCGTCCTCAGGGGGCTCGACCGGGCGGTTTTCCTCGCCTGCAAATACGGCGCGATCGCCTGCTTCCTCGTGCTGTTCGTGCTGCTCGGGAGCGCCATTCTGCTGCGGCTCGCGCCGCTGTTCACGATCCCGGGCTATGACGAGATCGTCGAATGGCTGTTCATCTGGCTCGTCATGCTGACCGCGCTGGCGCTCTGGCGCGAGGGCTCGCTCTACCGTGTCGTGATGTTCGAGGAGATGCTGCCGGCCGTCGGCCGAAAGCTGTTGGAGATCGCGATCAACCTCGCCATGCTCGCCTTCGCCGTGACGCTTGCCGTCTACGGCTTCGATTTCATGCAGATGTCGGGCGAGACGACGCCCTTCCTGCGGCTCGACAAGGCGTGGTGGTATGCGGCGATCCCGCTCTGCTCGGCATTGATGGCGCTCTACAGCCTCGCCTGGCTCTGGCGGGTGATCCGCGGCGAGGCCACGCTCGAATCCACCGCCACCCTGATCGGCTGACGATCGCTTGTTTTGACGGAAACGAAGACATGGCCCGCTTGAACGGCAAGGTTGCGATCATCACCGGCGGTGCGGGCGGTATCGGCGCGGCCACGGCTGAGATCTTCGCGGCCGAGGGCGCGGCCGTCGCGCTGGTCGACATCGACGCGCAGGCGCTGGCCGAGGTGGCGGCGACCATCCGCGAGCGCGTGCCGGGCGCGCGGCTGCTGGAGATCGCGCGCGATGTCGGTCAGGAGGCCTCGGCGGCGGAGATCGTGGCGGAGACGCTGCAGGCTTTTGGGACGCTCGACATCCTCGTCAACAATGCCGGCATCCGCTCCTACGAGCCGCTCGACGCGGCCAAGGCCGAGACCTGGGCGAAAATCCTCTCGGTCAACCTTTTGAGCTACGCCTATCTCGCCCGCGAGGCGCTGCCGGCGCTGCGCCGGTCCGGCAAGGGCGCGGTCGTCAACATCTCCTCGACGCACGCCTTCAATCCGCGCGGCGGCATGGGGCAGTACGACGTCGCCAAGGCCGGCATCATCTCGATGACGAAGACGCTCGCCTTCGAGGAGGCCGATCGCGGCGTGCGCGTCAACGCCGTCTGCCCCGGCCTGACCCTGACGCCCTTCCATGTCCGCCGCTTTGCGCCGGAGGGAAAATCCGAGCAGGATTTGCGTAGCGAGAAGGTCGATCACAACATCCAGCGCCGCTGGGCCGATCCGCGCGAGGTCGCCTGGCCGATCCTGTGGCTGGCCTCCGACGAGGCTTCGTTCATGACCGCCTCGGTGGTCATGGCCGATGGCGGCACGCGCGTCTGAACGGGAGATGACAACCATGGCAAAGCCGCGCATCGGCTTCATCGGCATCGGCATCATGGGCGAGGCGATGACGCGCCGCCTGCTCGATCTCGGCTACGAGGTCACGGTCTGGAACCTCGAGCCCGAACGTCTCGAAACGGTCGTCCCGCATGGCGCGAAAGCCGTCGCCTCGCCGGCCGAGGTCGCCGCCGCCAGCGACGTCGTGATGCTGTGCGTGCTCCACATGGCCGCCGTCGAGCGCGTAATCTTCGCCGATGACGGCGTCGCGGCCGGCGGCTCCTCGGCCAGGCTCGTGATCGACCTCTCGACCGCCGATCCGGAAGGGACGCGGCAGGCGGCGGGCAAACTCCGGGAACTGACCGGGGCAGGCTGGGTCGATGCGCCGGTCTCGGGTGGGCCGCAACTCGCGCGCACCGGCGGCATGACCGTGATGGCCGGTGGGTCGGAGGAGGATTTCGCGGCTGCGCAGCCGCTGCTCGCCCAGATGGCGGCCAACGTCACGCATATGGGCCCCGTCGGCGCGGGCCAGACCACCAAGATCATCAACCAGGCGATCGTCGGCACGGGCTATGTCGTGATGGCCGAGGCGCTGATGCTGGCGGAGGCCGCCGGCATCGACGCCGCGCGCCTGCCGCAATGCCTCGCCGGCGGGCATGCCGATTCCAGCCTGCTGCAGCGGCTTTATCCGCAGATGCAAGCCCGGGCCTTCGAGCCGCCGGCGAGCTATGCGCGCCAGTTGCTGAAGGATCTCAAGGCGGTGAAGGCCTTTTCCCGCGAACTCGGGCTCGAACTGAAGGTGATCGAGCAGGGCGTGCAGCGCTATGGCGAGTATGTCGCGCTCGGCCACGAGATGAGTGATTCCGCCGCCGTGGTGAAGCTCTACGAGCACGAGGCGCGCGAGCGCGGGCAAGGCTGATGGCCGGCCTCGCGCCAAAATCCGGGCTGGCGAACAAGCCCGAAAAGGTGATCGACGCGCATCACCATGTCTGGGATCTGGGCGCCAACCATCTGCCCTGGCTCAGCGACGAGCCGCCGATTCCGTTCCGCTACGGCGACTATTCCGCCATCCGCAGGGACTACATGCCGGCCGACTACCGGCGCGACACCGCCGGCTGGCCTGTCGTCGGATCGGTCTATGTCGAGGCCGAATGGGAGCGCTCAAACGCGATCGGGGAGAGCCGCTGGATCGCGGGCATCGCAGCAAAGCACGGCCTGCCCTCGGCCGTCGTCGCCTGGTGCGACCTCGCCGATCCGGGCGCGGCCGAACTTCTCGCCGCCCATGCGAAAATCCCGGTCGTGCGCGGCATCCGGCACAAGCCGGCGGCGGCGGCCAGCGCGCACGAAGCCAGGCGCGGCAAGCCCGGCTCGATGGACGATCCCGTCTGGCGCGAGGGCTTTGCCCATCTCGCCCGCAACGCCCTGTCCTACGATCTGCAGACGCCGTGGTGGCATCTCGACGCCGCCGCCGAACTGGCGCGCGACGTTCCGGCTACGCAGATCATCGTCAACCACACCGCCTTGCCGTCCGACCGCAGCCCGGAGGCGCTGGCAGGCTGGCGCAATGCGCTGGAGCTGGCGGCGGCGGAGCCCAACATCGCTCTGAAGATTTCCGGGATCGGCCGGCCCGGCATCCCGTGGACGCTGGCGGGCAACGAGCCGGTCATCCGCGACGCGATCGCGATCTTCGGCGTGGACCGGGCGATGTTCGCCAGCAACTTCCCGGTCGACAGCCTGGTCGGCGATTTCGACGTAATCTTTTCGGGCTTCCTCGCAGCGACCTCCGACCGGCCCGAAGACGACCGGCGGAAGCTGTTCCACGACAATGCGGCGAGGTTCTACCGGCTCTGAGAACGGGCCGTACGGCAACGACCAAGAACAACACGGAAACACAACACGGGAGGATACGATGAAGAAGCGCGATGCCTTGAAGATGCTTGCCCTCGGCCTTGGCCTGTCCTTCGGACTGGCCGCGCCGGCGCAATCCCAGGTCACGATCCGCTACGCCCATGTCGGCTCGGAGGGCGACATCCAATACTGGTATGCCGAGGAGTTCGCCAAGCGCGTCAACCAGCGCACGGAAGGCCGTGTCCGGGTCCAGGTGTTCCCCAATTCGCAGCTCGGCGGCGCGCAGGAAACCGTCGACGGCGTCCGCAGCGGCGCGATCCCGCTCGCGCATCACGAATTCGCCTCGCTGGCCCGGCTGATGCCCGACATCGCGGTCTTCGCGGCGCCCTTCGCCTATCGCGACGGCACGCACGCCATGACCGCGACCGACCCGGCGAAATCCGAGGTGATGAAGGAGCTTTCCGACAAGCTCGTCACCACCGCCAACATCCGCATCATCGGCCGGCTCTATCGCGGCGCGCGCCAGATGACGGCGAAGATGCCGATCTATTCGCCGGCCGACCTCAAGGACAAGCGCTTCCGCGGCGTGCCGCTGCAGCTCTGGACCACGATGATCAAGGGCATGGGCGCGGTGCCGACGCCGGTCGAGGTCGGCGAACTGCCGACCGCGCTGCTGACCGGGCTGGTGATCGGGCAGGAGAACCCGCTGACCATGATCAACGCCAACAAGCTCTACGAGGTCCAGACGCATGTCATGCTGACGAGCCACATGCAGAACGTGCTGCCGGTCTTCATCAACGAGAGGGTTTGGCAGTCGATCCCGGAGAAGGACCGCGCCATCGTCGCCTCCACCGCCGCCGAGATCGGCGAGGAGACGCTCAAGCTCGGCAACGAAGCCGAGGTCAAGCTGATCGACGAGCTCAAGAAGAAGGGCATGAAGTTCATCACCGAGGCCGACGGTCTCAAGGTCGAGGAGTTCCGCAAGGCCGTCGGCGCGCAGGTCCGCGCCGACTTCCCGAGCTGGGGCCCGTATATCGAGCGTATCGGCGCCGTGAAGTGAGGCGCACGATCTGCTGACGGCCGGGCGGCGCCGCGCCGCCCGGTCCGCTTCCGGCGCGGCCCATGCGCCGGAAGCTCTGCCCAATCCGCGCCCGCGAGATCAGCCCATGCAGTCCGAGACCTTCATCCCCGACGCGCCCGTGGCGGCGATCGCCGTCGACAGCCGCAGCTTTGCAATCGACCGCGCCATCGAGCCGCTGCGCTGGGTGTTTCGCTGGGGCAGCCTCGTCATGCTGGTCGCGATGGTGACGCTCCCCTTCGTCCAGGTGATCGCCCGCGAGGTCTTCGGCGCGCCGCTGATCGGCAGCGACGAGCTCGCTCGCTTCATGCTGATCTGCACGGTCTTCGTCGCGCTGCCCTATGTGGCGGCGGGCGGCGCCAACATCCGGATGGAAGAAATCCTGTCGCTGTGCCCCACCCGCTTCGTGCGGGCGGTCAAGCTGGTGATCGCGGTGGTCGCCACCGCGACTTTCGCCACCGCCGCCGTCGCGAGCGCGATTGCGATCGGCAGCAATCTCGACAACGCCACGCCGACGCTTGGAATGCCCTACTGGCTTTTTCTCGGCGCGGCTTTCGTCAGCTTCACCATGACCACGGTCGAATGCGTCATCCAGCTGGTCAAGGTGCTGCAGGACAAGCCGCTCTACATCAGCTTCCCGCAGGAGATGGAGCCTGCCGAAGCGCTCGACCTGCCGCCCGAGATGAAGATCTGAGCGGCGGAACCAGCATCATGTCCTTCGTCGTCATCCTCGCCTTCGTCGCCTTCTTCATCCTCGGCTTCCCGGTCGTCGTGGCCATCGCCGTGCCGGCGCTGCTCTACGTCATCCTGGCCGGCTTCCCGATGGAGCTGATCGCGCAGCGCATGACCTATGCGCTCGACTCCTTCCCGCTCGTCGCCGTGCCCGTGTTCATCTTCGTCGGCAGCCTGATGAACCAGAGCGGCATCACCAGCGACATCTACCGCTTCGCCCATACGCTCGCCGGCCGCGCGCCCGGGGGCCTGGCGCAGGTCAATATCGTCGGTTCGCTGATCTTCTCGGGGACGTCTGGCGCGGCGCTGGCCGATATCGGCGGGCTGGGACGCATCGAAATCCGCGCCATGGTCAATGCCGGCTTCACCCGCGCCTACGCCGCCGCGGTCACCGGCGCATCCGCCGTGGTCGGGCCGATCTTCCCGCCCTCGATCCCGATCATCATCTACGGTTCGGTCACCAGCGTCTCGATCGTCCAGCTCATGGTCGCGGGCATCATGCCGGCGCTGCTCTATGTCGCGCTGCTGATGGCGACCGTCGCCTGGCTCGCCCATCGCCACGGCCATCCGCGCTCGAAAACCTGGCCGAGCCTGCGCGAAATCTGGTCGACCTTCCTGCCGGCCGCCCCGGCGCTGTTCACGCCGATCCTGCTCGTCGGCGGCATGCTGCTCGGCGTCTTCACGCCGACCGAGGCCGCCTCGGTGACGGTGGCCTACATCCTGCTGATCACCTTCGTCTTCTATGGCGGCATGAGCTGGGAGAGGCTGCGCTTTGCCCTTTTCGACACCGTCAAGACGACTTCGGCCGTGCTGATCATCGTCTCGGCGGCGGCGCTGTTCGGCTGGATCCTGACGATCGAGCAACTGCCCCAGACCTTCACCCGCACCATCCTGTCGATCTCGACCGATCCGCTCGTGCTGCTGCTGATCGTCAACGCGCTGCTGCTGGTCGTCGGCATGTTCCTCGACTCGACCACGGCGACGCTGCTGGTCGCGCCGCTGGTCACGGCGCCGCTGGTGCTGGCCGGGGTCGATCCGGTCCATCTCGGCATCATCTTCATCTTCAACCTGATGATCGGCCTGCTGACGCCGCCAATGGGGCTGGCGCTTTTCCTGCTCGCCGACATTGCAAAGGCCCCCATGCCGGCGATCTTCAAGGCTTTGCTGCCGTTCTACATCCCGCTGTTCGGGGCTCTCGCCATCATCACCTTCTTCCCCGAGCTGACGCTCTGGCTGCCGAAGATGCTGCGCTGAGGCGACAGCGTGCCGCAACCAATCCCGGTTGCGGCATCACAGGGTCGAAATCCGCCTGGCGGCAGCCCTCAGGCTGATCAGGCAACCCACGCCAGATCCGGGGAAATGTGCTCCCAAGCAGCCATGGTAGGCTCCACCATCCAGAACCCGGCCGCCCTCATGCGGGGTGAGGCGCGAAAGCCGCGACGAAATCGTCGAGCAGCCTGCGGGCCGCATTGCCCAGCATGCGCGACTGGCGTCTGCACAGGCACATGCGCGTATCGGTCCGCTCCGCGCCGATGATCTCGATCAGGGCGAGCCCCTGCTCGCCCGGCGCATCGCCGACCGTCAGCTCGGGCACGATCGCGATCCCGAGCCCTGCGAGCGCATAGGCCTTGAGCGCCGCGATCGAATTCGCGGTGAATTGCGGCTGCACGCCGAGCAGCGCCTCCGGCGCCAGCGTGTTGAACGCCGCGCGACTGGAATAGCTCGGCGGCAGCGCCGCAAACGGTTGCGCCAGAACTTCGGCGACCGAGATCCGCCCGCGCTGAGCCAGAGGATGGTCCGGGCTGACGATCGCGACGATGCGGTTGGCGCGCTCGGCGACGATCTCGATCTCGGGGTGGCGCGGGACGGTCAGGATCAGCGCGAAATCGGCGCTCTCGTCGATCAGCGCGCGCTCGGCCTGCCGCCCGGCCCCGACATGGAGTTCGATCTTCACGTTCGGATGCTGAACCGCCATCCGCGCCACATGCGGCATCAGGAAATGCTCGACCAGCGCCTGGGAGGCGTAGATCCGAACCAGCCCCCGGCCCATCTCGTCGACATCGCCGATGTCGCTGGCGAGGCGGTCCATGCGCGCGAGGATCTGGCGCGCCGCATCCGCCACCAACTGGCCCGCGCCCGTCGGGCGCATCCCGCGCGAATGCCGCTCGAACAGAGGCACGCCGAGATCATGCTCGAGCTGCGCGATCTTCCGGCTGAGCGAGGACGAGGTCATGTTGACGATCTGGGCGGCCCCCACGGTCGAGCCGCATTCGGCGATCAGCACGACATGCCGGAGCACTTCGAGCGGGAGGCGGGGCAGCGCCCCGACGATCCTGGAACGGCCCATCGTGGCGACCTAACCAAAGTTGCTTTGCAGGATGCGCAAAGCTGACGACAGCATTGCGTGATTGTCAAACCGCAGCGCCCGACACAGATTTGCCGGCAGAGAGACATGCTTGCCGCTCGCACGGCACGAACCGAATGAAATCTCTCAGGGAGAAGACGCCATGAAAACCGTTCCGCAGAATGCGGGTCTGTCGCGCCGAGGCGCGGTTGGCCTCGCGGCCCTGTTCGCTTTGGGCATTGCAGCCAGCGGGCCGGCTCTTGCCCAAGGCAAGCAGCCATCGGGTCCGATCGACATTTCCGTCGGCGCCAGCCCCGGCGGATCGCCCGACGTGATCATGCGCTTCGTCGCCAAGATCATCGGCGAGGCGGGCATCACCAAGGTGCCGGTCGTGATCCAGAACCGCCCGGGCGGCGCGGGCTCCGTCAGCTACAACTACGTCGTCGGCCGTCCGGGCGACGAGAACCTGGCGCTGACGCTGAACCAGTCCAGCTTCACCACGCCGATGATGCAGGGCACGCCCGCGATCATCGACCGTGTCGTCCCGGTTGCGGACTTCATCCAGTCGGATCTCGTCTTCCTGGTGCAGCCCAACGCGCCCTTCACGTCGCTGGGCGATTTCATGGCCGCCGCCAAGGCCAAGCCGCGCGGGATCCGCATCGCCGGGGCGCTGGCCGGCGGAACCGACCATCTCGCCACGGCCCTGCTGATGAAGGCCGGCGGCGTCCAGCTCACCTATGTGCCCTTCGACGGCGGCTCGGTCGCGATCTCGACCTTCCTCGGCGGCAATGTCGAGGGCGTCTTCGCCACGCTGGAGGAAGGCGTCCCGCTGATCACGAGCGGCAAGGCGAAAGCGCTGGTCGTGCTCGCCGCCGCGCGCCGCACCGAGCCGGAATACAAGGACGTGCCGACGGCCAAGGAGCAGGGCTTCGACATCGTCTTCGGGCAGTCCTGGGGCATCGCGCTGCCGCCGAACACGGATCCGCAGGTCGCTGTGTGGTGGGATGGCGTCATGCGCAAGGTCGTCGCCACCGATGCGTGGAAGAACTCGGTCAAGGCCAAGATGCAGTCGAGCGAGTATTACGGGCTCGACCGCATCAAGCAGCGCCATGCCGAACTCGGCAAGCTGTATGGCGACCTGATGCGCGACGTCGGCCTCGCCAAATGAGGCGGCACGCGATGCCGGCCAGCGGAACGAGCGACGCGTGAACCGCTTCGCTCATGCCGCTCCGGGCCTGACGATGCTCGGCCTCGCGGCCCTGATGGTCGCGGGCACCTGGGGCATGGGGTTCTGGGACGGCTTCACCGCCGGCCCGGCCTTCTTCCCGGCGCTGATCGCGATCGCGGGCGCGATCCTTGCGGTTCTGCTCGTCGTCCAGGCAGCGAGCGGACACGTCGATGCGATCGACTGGCCGCCGCCGCCGGTCACACGGCGGCTGGCTCTGGTGCTCGCCGCGATCATCGCCTTCCCCGTGCTGTCGCCGGTGCTCGGAATGATTCCGGCGGTCGGCGCGATTCTGGCCTTCGTGACGATCGTCGCCCTGCGACAGCCCGTGCCGCAAAGCCTGATCGCGGTGGCCGTCACCACCGGTCTCGCCTATTTCATCTTCGTCCGCTGGCTCGGGATGGCGCTGCCGCGCGGCGTCCTCGGATTCTAGCTCCCACCGTCAGGACCCCCGCCATCATGGAAAGCCTGGACCTGCTCTGGCAGGGTTTCTCCGTCGCCACGACGCCGCGCAATCTCGGCTTTCTGGTCATCGGCGTCGTTCTGGGCCAGATCATCGGGGCGCTGCCCGGCATCGGCCCGGCAGCCGGCATGGCGCTGCTGTTGCCCTTCACCTACGGCATGGAGCCGGTTTCCGGCGTCATCATGCTCGCCGGCATCATGTATGGCGGCATGTATGGCGGCACGCTGACATCGGTGCTGGTCAATGTGCCGGGCGAATCCTCCAGCCTGCTGACGGCCATCGACGGACACCAGCTAGCCCGCAAGGGCCGCGCCGGCGCGGCGCTCAGCGTGGCTGCGCTCGGCTCGTTCTTTGCCGGCATCGTCTCGGCGATCGCGCTCGTCTTCGTCGCGCCGGCGCTGAGCGCGTTTGCCCTGCGCTTCTCGTCGCCGGAGTACTTCCTGCTCGCCGCGCTCGGCATCACGGCGACGGCGAGCCTCGGCGGCGTCTCTCCGGTCAAGGCGCTGCTGGCGGCGACGCTCGGCCTGATGATCTCTCAGATCGGCGTCGATCCGATCGTCGGTCTGCCGCGCCTGACCTTCGGCCAGCCCCAGTTGCTTGAGGGCGTCGAGTTCCTGCCCGTCGCAATCGGCATTTTCGGCATCGCCGAGGTGCTGTCCTCGCTGGAGCGGCTCGACGGCATGCAGACGATCCGCACGCGGCTGCGCGACATGTGGCTGACGGGACAGGAATGGGCCGACAGCCGCGTCGCGATCCTGCGCGGAACCGTGGTCGGCTTCGTCGTCGGCACCATGCCGGGCGCGGGGCCGACCATCGCCTCGATGATGGCCTATGTCGTCGAGCGCAAGCTCAGCGCCAAGCCCGAGCGCTTCGGCCATGGCGCGATCGACGGCGTTGCGGCCGCCGAATCCGCCAACAACGCGGCAGCACAGGGCGCGCTCGCGCCAATGCTCGCGCTCGGCATTCCCGGCTCCTCGAGCACGGCCGTGCTGCTGGCGGCGCTCATCCTCTTCGGCATCAGGCCAGGCCCCGGCCTGATGACGGAGCAACCGGACCTCGTCTGGGGCCTGATGGCGAGCATGTTCATCGGCAATCTCGTGCTGCTCGTCATCAACCTGCCGCTCGCGCCGGTCTTCGCCTCGCTGCTGCGCGTGCCCTACGGCTATCTGGCGCCGGGTATTCTGGCGATCTCGCTGCTTGGCGCCTGGTCCAGCACGCAGAGCATGTTTCCCGTCGTGATCGCGCTGCTGTTTGGCGTCGTCGGCTGGCTGATGATGAAGCTCGACATCCCGCGCGCGCCGCTGGTGCTGGCGCTCGTGCTTGCACCGCTGCTCGAAACCTCGCTGCGCCAGTCGCTGCTGCTCTCGCTGGGAAGCCCGATGATCTTCGTCGAGCGGCCGATCTCGGCGATCCTGCTCGCGCTCTTCATCGCCTCCCTCGTCTGGCCGCTGATCGTCGCGCTGCGCCGACGCCGGGCTGCGACCGTCTGACCAGAACAACAGGAACAGACCCGTGAGCACAATTTCCCTGCTGAGCGGCGGCGCGGCCGAGGGCCTGGTCAAGGCGCTGGCCCCGGCCTTCGAGGCGCGCATGAGCATGAGCATAGCCGCTCACTTCGGCGCGGTCGGCGCGATGCGCGAGAAGCTCCTGGCCGGCGCGTCCACCGACATCGTCATCCTGACGCGCGGAATCGTCGACGCGCTGGCGCAAGACGGGCTGGTCGTGGCCGAGAGCATCGCCGACATCGGATCTGTGCCGACGGCCGTCGCGATCCGCCGCGGCGACGCCAGACCCGACGTTGCGACGCCGCAGGCTCTGGCCCTGGCGCTGCGCGGCGCGGCCGAAATTCACGTTCCCGATCTCGAACGATCCACCGCCGGCATTCACTTCGCCGGCATGCTGGCCAGGCTCGGCCTCGCCGACCGCTTGGCGCCCGCGCTTCGCCCCCACCCCAACGGCACCACGGCGATGGCGGCTCTCGCGACCTCGGCCACTCCGGGTGCGCTGGGCTGCACCCAGGCGACGGAGATCATCGCGCAGCCTGGCGCGGAACTGGTCGGTCTCCTGCCCGAGGATCTCGCGCTCTCGACGCTCTATTCCGCCGGGCTCTGCGTCAACGCTTCCAACCGCAGCCAGGCGGAAGCCTTCATCGCCCAATTGTCCAGCCAGTCGGCCGGCGCCATTCGTCGGTCCCTCGGCTTCTCGTCCTGATCGAAATTTGCAGCGAAGAACGACGACGATCAGGTGAGGCGAACGATCAGCCGCGAGGCGTTCGCCGGGGCGGCATAGGGGTGGGCGGCCTTGTCGGATGTGCCGAGATAATCGGCCCAGTGGCAGCCGATGGGCCACGCATCGGCCTCGCGCAGCGGGCAGGCCCCAACGCACGCATCGCGCATCGGCGACAGCAGAATCTGGCCCGCCAGCGCCGGCCCGCGCCGATCCCGCGCCATCAGGGCGAGAGCTGGATCGAGGTTGCAAGCATGGCTTTGCCTGTGGTTTTGCGACGCACCATGACTTTGGTGATACAGGAAGGGCAATGAATGAGCTTCGACGGCGAAGGCCGGAGATCTCATGGATCAGCTCGGCGCCATGCGCGCCTTCGTCAGGGTGGTCGAGGCCGGCGCCTTCACCTGCGCCGCGCAACCGCTCGGGATTCCCATGCCGACCCTGACAAAGCAGATCCAGCAGCTCGAGGCGCATCTGCGGGCCAAACTCCTCAATCGCACCACGCGCCGCGTCAGGGTGACGATGGACGGGGCCGCATGTTGCGAGCGCGCAACGGCTGCTCGGCGAACTGGACGAAATCGACGCCAGCATGACGCTGGCCAGGCCCGCCCCAGCGGGCGGCTTCGGGTGGATTGCAGCTCGGCGCTGGCGATATCGGTCATCATCCCGGCGCTTCACGGGTTTTATGCCCGCTCCCCTGACATCCAGCTCGACCTCGGCCTCAGCGACCGCCCGGCCGATCTGCTGGCCGAGAATCTCGACTGCGCCGTGCGGGCAGGCGCGATCACCGATCAGGGCCTGATTGCGCGCCGCATCGGGGAGATGCAGCTCATCACCTGCGCTGCGCCCGATTATCTCGCCGGTTCGGCACGCTGCGGCTTCCCCGCGAGATCGAGGACGGACACCGCGACGTCGCCTATCGGCCGGCGTCGGGCGGCTCGTGCCGCTGCCGCTGGACTGGCGCAAGGCGCCCAAACCGCTCCACATCGTCTACCCGCCCAACCGGCGCCTGAGCAACAAGGTCCGCGTCTTCGTCGATTGGCTGGCGGAGCTTTTCGCCAGGGGCGGCCTCGACCTCACAAAAGGCCCTGCCAGCAAGGATTGCGCGATGACGCTGCCTGGCGGGTAACGAGCCTCGCGCTCAAAGGAGACGCTCGCCGGCGGGGCGGCTCGACGCAGCGAGCGAGGCTTTCGCGCTCGTAAGCCTATCGCGCGAGCTTCATGCGCTGCACATGCTCGACCAGCGCGCGCAGCTTGGGCGCGAGGTTCCGCCGGTTGGGATAATACAGATAGAAGCCGGAAAACGGCGGAAAATACTCGGTCAGGATCGGCACCAGTTCGCCGCGCTCTACCGCCGGCACGAAGCTTTCCTCCATGCCGAAGGTGATACCCGCGCCGGCGATGGCGAGCTTGATCATCAGCGCCATGTCGTTGGTCGTGATCTCGGGGGCGACCGCGATGTCGAACTCCCTGCCGCCTTCCCCGAACTCCCAGCGATAGGGCGCGGCCCTTGGCGCAGGACGCCAGCCGATGCAGCGATGCGCCACGAGTTCGCGGGGATGCCGCGGCGCGCTGAAGCGCTCCAGATAGGACGGCGCGCAGACGGCGGACTGGCGCTGTTCGCCCGATACGGGCACCGCGACCATGTCCTGCTCGATCACCTCTCCGAGCCGCACGCCGGCATCATAGCCTTCGGCGACGATGTCGAACTCGTCGTCGGTCACCGTGACGTCGAGCTGGATCTCGGGATAGGCGTCGGAGAACCCGCCAAGGAACGAGCCGGCGAGGAAGCGTTCCGCGATGGAGGTGACGGCCAGCCGCAACTGCCCGCGCGGGCGGCCCTCGAGGCTGCCGACCACCTCGACGGCGGCACGCATGTCCGAGATCGCCGGCGCGATGGAGGCGACGAGACGCATCCCGGCTTCGGTCAGGCCGACGCTGCGCGTCGTGCGCCGGACAAGCGCCACCCCCAGCGTCTCCTCCAGCCGGCGGATCGTCTGGCTGACCGCCGAGCGCGTCACGCCGAGCCGGTCGGCGACAGCGCGAAAATTCTTCTCCTCGGCGACGAGGGCGAACACGGCCAGCGCGTTGAGATCCGGGAGCATTGGTTAATCTTGCTTTCCAAGCTGTCGACCCATCGGCGGCTTATCGCGACAATGATGCAACGCTACAGTCTTGCCAAGTCAACCCCGCCGGATGTCCCGCACAGGAAATGCGTCGGGGATCTTGGCAGTACGACGCGCAACCCGCGCGCCGCCTGACGCCGCCATCACCCATGGGAGGTCACCATGCAAGAATCTGGACGACTCCACCTTCGACGGCTCGCTTTGTCGTTCGTCGCCGGCACCTCGCTGATGGCGATCGACGAGGCCAGAGCCCAGACGACAGGACAATCCATGACGCGCATCCCATCCGCTCAGGCCCACCCCTATGTCGGGATGTGGGTCACGCCCGATGGCCATATCCGGCACGAGCTTCTGCCCAATGGCCGCTATGACGAAGCGCGCGGAACACGGGAAAGCGCCTATCGCGGCCGCTACGAGGTGCGCGGCGACCACATCGACTACTGGGACGATACGGGCTTCACCGCCGATGGCGAATTCGTCGACGAGAACACGCTGCACCATGGCGGCATGGTGTTCCGGCGCGCCAGGTAGGGCCGCCCTCACCAGTGGCCCGGCCTGTCGGCGGCCGCGCGCCAGTCTTCGTCGTCCGCATCCAATGTAATGAGCCGACGAAATTTACTGGAGCCTGATGGCCTCCCAAGCGGGAGGACAGTTTCAGGAGTCCGCTGGCAGACCCCTGCATGATCTGGCCAAGGAAAGGATGATCGCATGACAGGTAGCACCATCGACCGCCGGACGGTCCTCGTCTCCTCCGCAGCGCTCGGCCTGATCGCCGCAGCGGATCCCGCATCTGTTCTGGCGCAGTCCGGCTCCGCCGCTCCGGTCCCTCCGCAGCCACTCACCACCCGCCTGACCGTGAACGGCCGGCCCACAAGGCTGAGGGCGGATGCACGCACCACGCTGCTCGACGGCCTGCGCGAGTATCTGGGCCTGACAGGCGCCAAGAAGGGCTGCGACCAGGGCCAATGCGGCGCCTGCACCATCCTCGTGAACGGACGACGGGTGAACAGCTGCCTGACGCTGGCCGTGATGCATGAGGGCGACGAGATCACCACCATCGAAGGGCTCGGCACGCCCGACGCGCTCCATCCGCTGCAGCGCGCCTTCATCGAGCGCGACGGATTCCAGTGCGGCTACTGCACGCCCGGCCAGATCATGTCGGCGGCGGCCGCCATGGAGGAGGCCAGGCGCGGCGCGCCGAGCCATGTCACGGCCGATCTCGCCGGAGAGATCGAACTGACGGACGCCGAGATTCGCGAGCGGATGAGCGGCAACATCTGCCGCTGCGCCGCCTATCCCAACATCGTCGCGGCGATCCGCGACGCAGCCGGAGTGCGGATATGAAACCGTTCACCTATGAGCGCGCCGACAGCCCCGCTGAGGCCGCAAAGTCGGTGGCCGCGCGGCCGGGCGCCAAATTCATCGCGGGCGGGACGAACCTGCTCGACCTGATGAAGCTGGAGATCGAGACGCCGACGCATCTCGTCGATGTCACCCGCACCGGCCTCGACAGGATCGAACCGACCAGCGCCGGCGGGCTCAGGATCGGCGCGCTGGTCGCCAATGCCGATCTTGCCGCCGACCCGCGCGTGCGGCGCGACTATGGCGTGCTGGCGCGCGCGCTGCTGGCGGGCGCATCCGGCCAGTTGCGCAACAAGGCGACGACGGCCGGCAACCTGCTCCAGCGGACCCGCTGCCCCTATTTTTACGAGACCGCCATGCCCTGCAACAAGCGGCGGCCCGGCTCCGGCTGCAGCGCCCTCGATGGCTTGAGCCGTTCCAATGCGGTGCTGGGGGTGAGCGACGCCTGCATCGCCGTCCATCCCTCCGACATGGCGGTCGCGATGCGGGCGCTGGACGCGATTGTCGAGACGATCGCGCCGGACGGCCGCACCCGCGCCATTCCGGTCGCCGATCTGCACGCGCTGCCCGGGGACGAGCCCTCGCGAGAAACGGTGCTTCGGCCGGGCGAGCTGATCACCGGCGTGAGCCTGCCGCCGCCCGTGCCGGGCCTGCACATCTATCGCAAGGTGCGCGATCGCGCCTCCTACGCCTTCGCGACGGTCTCGCTCGCCGCCATCCTGCAACGCCCGACCGAGGCGGGAGCACAGTCCAGATTCGCATTCGGCGGCCTCGCGCCCAGGCCTTGGCGGGTCGAAGCCGCCGAGCGGGAGGCGTCTCGCGGCGCCGATGCGGTCGCCGATGTGGCGCTGGCCGGGGCGCGCACCACCAAACACAACGCCTTCAAGCTGACGATCGCGCGCCGCCTCGTCGCGGCCGCGATGGCGCAAGCCGCGAAAGGATAAGACATGATCGGACAAGCTGCGAACCGCGTCGACGGCGTCAGGAAAGTGACGGGCGCCGCGAAATATTCCTATGAGCGCGAGGATTTCGGCCGGGCCGCCATCGGCTTCATGCTCGGGGCGGGCATCGCGAAAGGGCGCATCGCCCGCATCGGGACCAGCGCGGCCGAGCGCGCGCCGGGCGTCCTGCTCGTGCTCACCCATCGCAACGTCGCCAGACAAGCGCCCCGCAACGGCAGTTCGCCCGAGGGGTTCGGCCGGGCCTGGCCGGTGCTGGAGGGCGAGCGGATCGGCTTCTTCGGCCAGCCCGTGGCGCTGGTCGTCGCCGAGACCTTCGAGCAGGCGAGGAGCGCGGCCGGGCTGATCGAGGTCTCCTATGTGGCGGAGCGCGGAGCCTTCGACCTCGCCTCCCATGCCGACCGCGCCTATGCGCCCAGGACCGCCAATGTCGGCCTTGCGACGGATTCGAGGCTGGGAGACCTCGATCGCGCCATGGCGGAAGGACCGGTGACGCTCGACCAGAGCTACACTACGCCGGCCCATTTCGCGCAGCCGATGGAGCCGCAGGCCTGCCTCGCCCACTGGGTCGGGGACGATCTCCACATCCGCGCCTCCTTGCAGATCATCGGCGCGGCGCGGCTCGCTCTGGCGCGGACGCTGCTGATCGCGCCGGAGCGCGTGCATGTCGACGCGGCTTTCGTCGGCGGCGGTTTCGGCTCGAAGCTGCGTCTCCATGAGGAGGCCGTTTTTGCCGCGCTGGCGGCGCGCGAGCTGCGCCGCCCGGTCAAGGTCGCGCCGACCCGGCGTCAGGTCTTTGCGATCGGCGGGCGACGGCCGGAGACGATCCAGCGCGTGCGTCTTGCCGCTTCGCGGGACGGGCGTCTCATCGGCGTCGGCCACGACGTCAACATGCAGGGAACCGAACGCGAACTGTTCGTCGAGCAGACCGCGACGATCATGCGCTCGCTTTACGCCGCACCCAACCGCCTCACCCGGCACCGCGTCACCAATCTCGATGTCGGCTTCGGCGAAGCTGTCCGCGCGCCGGGCGAGGCTCCCGGCCTGCTGGCCGTGGAATCGGCGATGGACCAGCTCGCCCATGAACTCGGCCTCGATCCGATCGAACTGAGGGTCCGCAACGAGCCCGAGCGTGATCCCGAAAAGGACGTGCCGTTCAACGGCCGCCGGATGCTCGAATGCTATGCGGAAGGCGCGCGGCGCTTCGGATGGTCGGAGCGTTCGGCCGTGCCCGGCTCGCGACGCGAGGACGAGCACCTGATCGGCATCGGCATGGCAGCCGCCATCCGGATGCATTTCCAGGGCGCCACCCAGGCCACGGTTCGCGTCGAAGGCGACGGCCGCGTCGTCGTCCGGTCGGACATGACCGATATCGGCACCGGCACCAGCACCATCCTCGGCCAGGTCGCGGCGGATGCGCTGGGCGTGCCCTACGAGACGGTGAGCGTGGAGCTGGCCCGGACCGGGCTTCCGCCGAGCCCGGGTTCCGGCGGCTCCTGGGGCGCGGCCAATTCCAGCAATGCCGTCCACAGGGCCTGCGAGGCGATCAAGGCGCAGGTCTTCGGCGCGTCTCGCACGCCGGGTTCGACCCCGCCGGGCCTCGCCGCCGAGGTCGCAAGGCGGTTCCCCGACGGTGTCGAGGGGGCGGGGTCCATCGTCGGAATGGCCGACGACCCCAACTACAAAAGCTATTCCCAGCACACCTACGGCGCGAGCTTCGCCGAGGTCGCGGTCAGCGTCGTGACGGGAGAGGTGCGGCTGCGGCGGATGCTCGGCGTCTTCGCCTGCGGCCGCATCATCAACCCCAAAACGGCGCGCTCGCAGGTGATCGGCGGCATGGTCTGGGGGGTGAGCACGGCCTTGCACGAGGCCGCCCATGTCGACCCGCGCCACGGCCACGTCGTCAACGGCGACCTCGCGGAGTACGTCGTGCCGGTCCATGCCGACATCCCGGCGATCGAGGCGATCCTGCTCGACGATTTCGACGACAAGGCCAACCCGCTCGGCATCAAGGGCGTCGGCGAGATCGGCGTCTGCGGCACGGGGGCGGCGGTGGCGAACGCCGTGTTCAACGCCACCGGCGTGCGCGTGTGCGACTTCCCGATCACGCCCGACAAGCTCCTGGGCGGTCTGCCGGACGCAACGTAGAACGCTCGACTACGCCGCGCCGTTCGGGAGGACGGCCTCAACGACCCCTTCCTTCCTGTGGACGGCGATGAAGTCCAGAAATGCGCGCATCGCCGAAGGCATCTGCTTCCGGCTCGGGTAATAGAGGTACCAGCTCGGGATGCGCGGACACCAGTCGTCCAGCACCGTGACCACGCGCCCCGCCTCGACAAGCGGGGATGCGTAATCCTCGAGCACACGGGCCAGGCCCAGTCCGTCGCCAGCGACGCGAACCGCCTGATGGGCGTCGTTCACGGTCAGGCGACCGTCAGGCACGATCGTGACCGATCGCCCCTCCTTCTCGAATTTCCATGAGAAGATCATGCCGCCCGGAAAGCGCTGCCGGATGCAGAAGTGCTGCAGCAGGTCGTCAGGCTCCAGGGGCGAGCCTTGCGCCTCCAGATACGCGGGAGTGCCGATGACGATGTAGCGAAGGCTGGGGCCGAGCGGCACGGCGATCATGTCGCGCGCCAGTTCCTGATCGAAACGCACGCCGGCATCGAAGCCGCTGCCGACGATATCGATCTTGGCCGCATCGCTGATCAGTTCAAGCGCAACATCCGGGTAGGCTTCGAGGAATGGTTTGGCCATCGGCGCCAGGATGAACTCGATGGCTGGCGCCGGGGCATTGATCCGCACCGTCCCTGTCGGCTTGTGGCGGAAGCTGTTGACCGCATCGACCGCGTCGCCGACCTCCGACAAGGCGGGTCGCAGGCGTGTCAGAAGCTGCTCGCCCGCTTCTGTCGGCGCGACGCTGCGCGTGGTCCGGTTCAGCAGCCGAACCCCCAGCCGTTCCTCCAGATTGCGCAGGCTCTGGCTCAGCGCGGAGGCCGTGACACCCCGGTCGGTCGCGGCCTTGCGAAAACTGCGCGCCTCGGCAACCGCCACGAAGACCTCGAGTTCGGCGAGATTGGGGCCTTTCATGGTTGGTTCCTGCCTGGTGTTTCAGCGACGCGGCTCTGCGGTCGCTACCGCGTCCCGGTGGAGCATGCGGGCGACGCATTGATAAGCCAGACTTAGTAAGCCATCCAGCAATCAACGACTACAGCCTGACAATGCCGCGTGCGAGGTTGACGTCTCAGGCCGCCGACGACGCGGAGGCCCGCCGTGCCGGTCGCGGTGACGCGGACCCGACATCAGACAGGTGCACCATGGCTCACCGCTTTGAAACAGATCCCGACTACGTCACCAGCCGCAATGCGGCGGTCAACGCTCTCGACCTCCACTATGCCTTGGCCGTCTGCGTCGTCGCTGCATTGCTGGCGGTCGTGTCGCTTGCGGATTCAGGCGCCGACGCCATCGGGTCCTCGGCTCCGGTTGTCGAGACGGCGGCAAGCCCCGCGACGAACCTCTATGGATCGCTCGCCTGCGAGCGCGGCGCGCAGCAGCCCTCTTCCTGACCTGGCCGCGCGACGCAGCAGCCGGTTCGCGATATCGCCCCCTCCTCCATCCGATCGACAGGTCGACGTCCCTTGTCGGGCACGGCCGCAGCAACACCGAACCAGGAGACGACCATGACCGATGCAAGAAGCGTCAGGACCGGCGCGAGCCGCAGGGACATCGTAAAGAGCCTGGCTCTCGGCGCCGCGGCGTCGCCTGCAATCGCGACCTTGGCTGCGGGGCCTGCCGGCGCTCAGGGAGCGCCCGGCTCGGTGCAGCCGGCCGGCGCCATTCTTCGCCGCAGCCTGCCCAAGGGCGGCCCCGAGATCCCGGCGATCGGACTCGGCACCTTCCTGACCTTCGATCTCATCCCCGGCCAGCCACGCACTCATCTGAAGGACGTCCTGAAGGCTTACTGGGACGGCGGGGCGCGGGTGATCGACACATCGCCGCTCTATGGCACGGCCGAATACAGCGTCGGCGACTTCGTCTCCCAGCCCGGCGTCAACGAGGAGGCGTTCATCTCGAACAAGATCTGGTCGACAGGCGAGTTCCTCGCCGACGAAAGCCACGCCTGGCGCAGCCTGCAGCAGTCGATGGGCCGGTTATGGCGCGACAAGATCGACGTGATGCACTGCCACAGCCTGACCAACGTCGATCCTATCATCCCGATCCTGCAGGCGTGGAAGAAGGAAGGCCATATCCGCCATATCGGCGTGACCCATCACGAGAACGTCTATCACGAGGCGATCGCCGCCTGGATGGAGCGCGGCGTGATCGACGTGATCCAGGTCAACTACTCGATCTTCAATCGCAGCGCCGAGAACCGCATCCTGCGGATCGCGGCCGATCGCGGGATCGGCGTGTTCGTCAACATGCCTCTCGAAAAGGCCCGCCTGCACAGGCTCGTCGAAGGCCGGCCGCTGCCCGATTTCGCGCAGGAGTTCGGCGCGAGGACCTGGGCGGAGTTCTTCCTCAAATGGGTGATCTCGAACCCTGTCGTCACATGCGCCCTGCCATCGACGTCGAACCCGGTCCACGCTCGCGAAAATATCGCGGCGCTGACCGGACCGCTGCCATCGGCCCCCATGCGGCAGCGGATGGTTGCGCACATGGAAACGATCCCCGGCTTCGCCGATATCGGCAGGATGCCGTGGTATCCCGGCAAGCAGTATCAGGGCACCATCCGGCGGGCACAGGCCGAGGTCCGGGCCAGAATCTGATCACGCGGCGGGCGGCTCATTTGGGGCCATTCTTCGGCGCTTGTGAAGCGAGGCCATGGACATTGATCTGAGCGATCCCGCCGTCCTTCTGGACGCCAGACGGACATCCGGGAAGGGCCTGAGACGCCAGGCCTGCTCTGCGGACAGGCCATGGGCGCCTGACGACAACACGTTGTCCGGTGCGGGCGACAGTCGCGCGGCCATGGTTCGGTCGCCCGGCGGGCGGACGCGCCGATTCATGCCGTTTCCCGGACGCGGCGGGGCGCAGCTGTCGAGGCCCTCAGCAAGAGACTGGGCGTCAGCATCACCCGGCAGGGGCGCTCTGACCTGTAGTCCGATGCCGTCTTGCGAAACAGAAAATCCGTCGAGGCCATCGCCAGTTCCCGCACCGGCAGCGCGATGGTGGTCAGGCCGTTACCGCACCAGCGCAATGTCGGGCTGTCGCTGAAGCCGACGAAGGACAGGTCGGAGGGGATGTCGACGCCCGCCGCACGCGCACAGTCATAGGCCCCTATACTCATCCGGGCCCCGGCCGTGACGACGGCCGTCGGCCGCTGCGGCTCGGCCAGGATCGCCTGCATCGCGGCAAAGCCGAATTCGGCGTCGCAGCTGCCGGCCTTGACCAGCCTGTCGTCGATGGCGATGCCTGCGTCCTGCAGGCATCGGCGGAAGCCCTCGAGTCGGTCGCGACCGGTCGAGATCGCGACCGTCGAGCCGATATAGGCGATGCGCCGGTGGCCGAGGTCGATCAGATGGCGGGCCGCCAGGCGCATGGCCTCGCCATCCTCGATGCCGAACCAGTCCGATTCCACCTTTGCGCAGTTGCGCACGAACTGGACATGCGGCGTCGCCCGCATCAGGCGTAGCGTCTCCTGCGCCGGCGTGACGCTGGGAATGATGATGAAACCCAGCGCCCGGGCCGAGCGCAGATTGCGCAGGTGGTCGAGCTCCAGCCTGGGGTCGTCGTCGGTGACCGCCAGCACGAGCTGGTGGCCCCGCTCCTGGCAGCAATCGGCGATGGCCTTCGCCGCCGTCGAGTAGAAGTCGTTGCGGATGTCGGGAACGATCAGCCCGACGATCGAGCTCGTGCCGCTGCGCATGGCGCGGGCGGCGAGATCGACGACATAGCCCAGCCGCTCGGCCGCCGAAACGACCCGTGCCCGCGTCTCGCGGCTGATCCGCGGCGAATTCGCCAGCGACCGGGCGACCGTCGATACCGAAAGCTCCAGCTCGGCCGCGATATCCTTCATGGTGGGAGGGCGCTTCATAGGCCATGCCTCGTCGGAGCGAGCTCCGAAATGCGCAATCGATTGCGCAAATGATTACGCAGAATATGGCAGGTGGCTTGAGAAGCAAGCAGTTTACAGTGAAATCGATTGCGCATAGCGTCCGGTTCAGAAGGAGCAGTTCGCGCCTTGCCGTGCGTGGCGTCGGCGAAGCAGGGATGAATGTTCGCGACCTTGCGGCGCGATGCAAGCGCAGACCCAAAACCAGCCCGGGGCGGGCCAACGTCCCATCAAGGCCGGAGCATGCCGGCCATTCACAACGGCACCAGGAGAGGAAACACCATGACTTCATCGTCGGATGGCATGTTCACACGCCGCGCCCTCGGTCGGCTCGGGCTCGCGGCGATCGCAGCCCCCGCCGTGCTGACATCGGCGCGCGCCCAGCAGAAGTTCACCTGCCGCATCGCTCATACCGAGGGGATCGGCACGCCTATCACGCTCGGCTTCGAGAAATGGACGGGAATCCTCAAGGAGCGCAGCGGCGGGCGCATCGACGCCCAGCACTTCCCCGCGGCACAGCTCGGCGGGCTGGCGCAGGCCCTCGAAGGGAGCCGGATCGGCACCATCCAGGTCACCACCGCCGGCCCAGACAGCGAAGAGGCGATCGCGCCGGAGATCGCCGCCTTCGGGGGCGCGCCGGGCTTCATCTACAAGAACGAGGCGCATGTCGACCGCGTGCTGCAGGGCCCGCTGGGGCAGGAGGTCTCCGACATCGCCCGCAAGAAGACGGGCGTCGAGTTCGTCGCCTATGGCGAGACCGGCTTCCGCCACATCCTCTCGAAGCGCCCGGTCAGCTCGCTGGAGACGCTGAAGGGGCTGAAAATTCGCGTGCCGGAGCTGAGGATCTGGGTCGATTTCTGGAAGACGCTCGGCGCCAACCCGACACCCCTGCCCTATTCGGAGCAGTATTCGGCGCTCTCGACCGGCGTCATCGACGGGCTCGATTCGGACTACTTCTCGATCCTCGGCTTCAAATGGCACGAGCAGGCGAAGGAGGTGACCCCGACCGCGCACTGGTTCCTGCCCAAGGCGGTGCGCGTCAATGCGCGCTGGCTGGACAGCCTGCCGGCCGATCTGCGCGACATGGTCCGCGCCTCCGCCAAGGAGGTCTTCGCCGAACAGCGGGCGACGAACCGCGCCAATGCCGACAAGGCGCTGGCCGATCTCGAAAAGCTCGGCTGCAAGGTCAACCGCGTCAGCGAGGCCGAGCGGGCGAAATGGGCCGAGATGACGGCGCCGCTCTTCGATCAGTTCGGGTCCAAGAGCCCGGAAACCAAGGCGATGATCGAGAAGATCCGCAAGCTGGCCTGAGGCCGGCTCGATGGCGCCATGCGCCGGCCCTCCGGAGAGGGCCGGCGTTTCTCCCGTGCAATGAGCGATGACCGGATCATGGTTGAACAGGCCCCGCCGATGACGACCCGAGCCCCGGACGGTTCCGCTCGCCTGCTGCTCGGCTTCGACAGGGCGTTCGAGGCGCTCTGCGTGGCGCTGATGATTGGCTCCGCGGGGGTCGCCGTGCTGCAGGTGGTCTGTCGTTATGGGCTCGACGCAGCCTTGCCCTGGCCGGAGGAGGTGTCGATCTGGCTCTTCACCTGGGCCGTCTTCCTTGGCATGGCGCTCGCCGTCGGCCGGCACGCCCATATCGCCATCGACCTCATCAGCCGCTTCCTTCCGCCGCCGCTGCAGCGGCTCCATGCCGGCTTCGTCGCGGCGATGATCGCGGCCACCAGCGTCATGATGATCGTGCACGGCATCGACTTCGCCGGGCGCGCCATCCAGGTTTCGCCCGCGATGCAGTGGCCGCTCTCCTATTTGTTCATCGCCATCGCGGTCGGAGGCGCGCTCAACCTGCTCTATATCGTCCGCCCGGCCGGCGGCCTGCCCCGGTTGTCGGGCGCGCTGGCGGTTCTCGCGGGCGGCGCGATCTACCTGGCGGTGCGCCACGGCGCCGCGCTGGTCTGGCAGGAGGCCGGCAGCCCGACCGCGCTGATGCTCGTCGCCGGACTGCTCGTGCTGTTCGAGGTGCCGATCGCCTTCGCACTCGCCTTCGGGGCCTTCGCCGCCTTCGCGCCGCTGGGCGACATCATGCTGGTGATCGTGCCGCAGAACATGGCCTCCTCGCTCAATTCTTTCACGCTGCTCGCGATCCCATTTTTCATCATGGCGGCGGCCGTGATGAATGTCGGCGGCATCACGACGCGGCTGGTCGCGCTGGCAACGAGCCTGGTCGGGCATTTTCGCGGCGGGCTCGGACAGGCCAATGTCGTCACCAACACGCTGCTCGCCGGCGTCTCCGGTTCCTCCACCGCCGATGCGTCGGCCATCGCCAAGCTGATGGTGCCGGAGATGGAAAGGCACGGTTATCCCCGGGCCTTCAGCTGCGCCCTGACGAGCGCCTCCTCGACGCTGGCGAATCTCATTCCCCCCAGCCTCGGGCTGATCATCTATGCGGCGCTGGCCTCCGTGTCGGTCGGCGCGCTCTTCGTCGCCACGATCATCCCGGGGCTGATGGCGTCCGCAGCGCTGATCGTCGTCGTCTATCTCGTCTCGCGGGTGAAGGGCTATGGCGGCGAGATCGCTCCCGCCTCCTGGGGAGCGCGCGGACGTGCGCTGGCGAACGCGATCCCGGCGCTGCTGCTGCCGCTGCTGATCGTCGGCGGCGTGCGCTTCGGCGTCTTCACCGCCACCGAAGCCGGCGCCATCGCGCTGGTCTACGCCATCCTCTGCGGCCTGCTATTCTATCGCTGCCTGACCGGACATGGCTTCTACGACGCCGTGCGCGAATCGACCTTCGACACGGTGTCGATCGTCGTCATCATCGCCGCCGCCTCGCCTTTCGCCTGGGTGCTGGCGGCCGAGCAGGTGCCGCAGAAGATCGCCGCCGCGATGAGCGCCTATACGGACAGCCCCGTCGTTCTGCTTCTGCTGATCAATCTTCTGCTGCTCGTCGTCGGCCTCTTCATGGAGATGATCGCGGCGATGGTCATTCTCGTCCCGATCCTGGTGCCGCTCGTGGTGGCGGCGGGCGTCGACCCGGTCCAGTTCGGCATCGTGCTGGTGATGAACCTGGTCATCGGCGCGCTGACGCCGCCGCTCGGCGTGCTGGTCTTCACCACGGCCCGTGTCGGCAAGGCCAATGCGGTCGATGTCTTCCGGGCGATCCTGCCCTTCATCCTGGCGCTGGTGACCGTGCTGATGCTGGTGACCTACATTCCCTCGCTGACGCTGGCGCCGCTGCGCTGGCTCGGCCCCTGAACGTCGGAGTTGAAGGCATGAGCAGGCTGCGGATCGGGATCGTCGGGCTCGGCATGGCCGTGACGCCCCATGCCCGGGGCCTCCTCGATCTGCAGCAGCAGGTCGAGGTCGCAGGCGCCTACAGCCCGAGCACCGAACGGCGGGCCGCCTTCGGAGCGCGCTTCCCCTTTCCGCTCGTCAGCGACCTGGAGGCGCTCCTCGCCGACGAAAGCGTCGAGGCGATGCTCGTGCTGACTCCCGCCAACACGCATCTCGACATCGCCCGGCGCTGCGCCGAAGCCGGCAAGCACATTCTGCTGGAAAAGCCGATCGACATCACCACCGCCCGGGCGCAGGAGATAGTCGCAATCTGTCATGCGGCCGGGGTCACGCTGGGCATCGTCCTGCAGCATCGCTTCAAGCCGGCGGCGATGGCGCTGGCGGAGCAACTCGCCTCGGGGCGCATGGGCGAGATCGTCGGCTGCTCTACCGTGGTCAGGCTCTGGCGGCCGCAATCCTATTACGACGAGCCCGGCCGCGGCAGCTTCGCGCGCGATGGCGGCGGCGTGCTGCTCTCGCAGGGCATTCACACCCTCGACCTGATGCTGAGCCTCGCCGGACCCGTCACTGAAGTCGGCGGTTACGCTCTGACCAGCCCGGTCCACCGGATGGAGACCGAGGACATGGTCTGCGCCGCCATGCGCTTCGCCAATGGTGCGGTCGGCACCATCGACGCGACGACGGCCGCCTATCCCGGCTTCCCGGAGCGGATCGAACTGATCTGCCGCCAGGCCACAGCCTCCCTCGTCGGCACCGCGCTCGACATCGCCTGGCATGACGGCACGCGCACCACGATCGAGGCCGACAGCAGCGCCGGCGGCACCGGCGTCGACCCGATGGCCTTTCCGCACGACTACCACCGCGCGGTGATGGCCGATTTCGCCGACGCCATCCGCCAAAATCGCCCGCCGAAGATCTCGGGGGAGGATGCACTGCAGGTCCACCGCCTGATCGATGCGCTGATCGCCGCCGGCCGAAGCCCCGGCCGCGTCACTGTGGCGGCCGGCTGAGGGCGAGTGCCATGCTGCGTTTCGCCGCCATCGGTCTCGACCACCGACACATCTATCACATGGTCGCCGAGCTGATCGCGGCCGGCGCCCAGTGCGCCGGCTATTGCCCGCTGACCTCGGATCCACGCGTGCTCGCAGGTTTCCGCGAGCGCTTCCCCGATGTGCCCCCCGCCGATCGCGAGCGCCTGCTCGACGACCCTGCGATCGATATCGTCTGCTGCGCGGCCATCCCGCGCGACCGGGCCGGCATCGCCATCCGCGCAATGACCAACGGAAAGGACGTGATGGTCGACAAGCCGGGGCTGACGACGCCCGGACAACTCGCCGAGGTCGTGGCCTGCGTCGCACGCACGGGGCGGATCTTCTCGATCTGCTTTTCCGAACGCTTTATCGTGCGCGCCTCCGAGATCGCCGCGAAGCTGGTGGCCGAGGGCGCGATCGGAGAGGTCGTCAACACCGTCGGCCTTGGCCCCCACCGGCTGAACCGCGCCATCCGTCCGGCCTGGTTCTTCGAGCGCCCGGCGCATGGCGGCATCCTTGTCGACATCGCCTCGCACCAGATCGACCAGTTCCTGTTCTACACCGGAGCGGCCACCGCGCAGATCGTTGCCAGCAGCACCGCCAATCATGCGGTCCCCGACATGCCCGACTTCTCCGATTTCGGCGAGATCCTGCTGCGCAGCGCAAAGGCCACCGGCTATATCCGCGTCGACTGGTTCACGCCCGACAGCCTGCCGAGCTGGGGCGACGGACGGCTGACGCTGCTCGGCACGAAGGGCTTCATCGAGCTGCGCAAATATCTCGACATCGCCGGCCGCGCCGGCACGGACCATGTCTTCCTCTCCAACCATGCCGGAACGCGCCATATCGATGCGAGCAGCGAGCCGCTGACCTATTTCAGCCGGTTTCTGGCCGATGTGCGCGACCGGACGCAGACCGCCGCGAGCCAGGCCCATGTGCTTGCCGTGTCCAGCCTCTCGCTGGATGCCGAGGCTGCGGCTGTAAGGCTGACATCAACCCGGAATGTTTAGCCAGACCTCGGCAGCCGGCTGCGCATCGCGGCGATGATCACCGCCCCTCCCTCGACGGTCGGCACTGTCGGAGCCGGGCCCTTGGGCGCGGTCGGCGCATCGGCGACCGTCTTCTGATTGGTTTCGTACCCGTGCGGCGTTGCCGGCATCGGAAATCTAGACCCAGCCGCCATCGACGACATAGTGCTGTGCGGTGCAGGCGGAGGCTTCGTCCGAGGCCAGGAAGAGCGTGAACCTCGCAAGTTCCTCCGGCGCCAGCCTGCGCTTCAGGCATTGCCGGCGCATCAGTTCGGCCTCGCTTTCAGGCGTCAGCCATTTCTCGATCTGTCTCTCCGTCATGATCCAGCCCGGCGCGATCGCGTTCACGCGGATGTTGAAGGGGCCGTAGTCCCGCGCCAGCGAGCGCGTCAGTCCGATGACGCCCGACTTGCTCGCCGTATACGCCGCCATTCCGCCCTGGCCGGCCATCCATGAGGTGGAGCCGTAATTGATGATGACGCCGCCATTGGCGGCTTTCATCTCCGGCAGCACCGCCTGCGCGGCGAAGAACTGGTGCTTCAGGTTCACGGCGATGCGCTCGTCCCAGTAGTCGGGCGTGACGTCGGCTGTCGCATGGCGCTCGTCATGGGCGGCGTTGTTGACGAGGATCTCGATCGGGCCGTGGCGACGTCGCGACGCCGCGATGCCGGCCTGGAGAGCGCGGATATCGCGCAGATCGACCTCTTGGAAATGCGCCGTCCCCCCGCTTTCCCGGAGCTCCTGCGCCAGCGCCTCGCCGGCGTCGCGCAGGATGTCGAACAGGATGACGGTCGATCCCTGCGCGGCGAAGGCCCGGGAGATTGCCGCGCCGATCCCGGAGGCGCCGCCGGTCACAAGGACGACCTTGCCGGCAAGGTCTGGGTAAACGGCGGCCATGGCATGCTCCGGGCTCGTCTGCGCCGACCATGGGGAGGCGTGCGGCGTCGCCAAATTCTATAGCGCATTTTTTGAGTTGCGCACCTCAGGATTTGAGTTAGCTTGAGCTCAACCCGCATCGAGACGGGACATGGGAGGATGCAATGCGATTTCTCACGAAGCTGGCGTTCGCAGCCGCAGGATTGACCCTGACCGTCGGCGCCGCCGCAGCCCAGACCACGGTCCGCTGGCTCCATATCGAGCAGAACCCTGCCCAGGTGAAGATCTGGGAGGAGGTCGTCAAGCGTTTCGAGGCGAAGAACGCCGGCGTCAAGGTCGAGATGCAGTTCCTCGAGAACGAGGCCTACAAGGCCAAGCTTCCGACCGTGCTGCAATCGCGCGACCGGCCCCATATCCTGTATTCCTGGGCCGGCGGCGTGCTCAAGGCGCAGATCGAGGCCGGCGTGCTGGAGGACGTCACCGCCGGCGTCGGCGACTACAAAAGCAATCTCTCGGCCGGCGCGGTCGAGGCCTTCACGGTCGGCGGCAAGCTCTACGGCCTGCCCTATACGGTCTCGCAGGTCGGGTTCATGTACAACAAGGACCTGTTCGCGAAGGCGAATGTCGACGGCGCGACGATCAAGAGCTGGGACGATCTGCTGGCGGCCGTGACGAAGCTCAAGGCGGCGGGCGTCACGCCGATCGCGGTGGGCGGCCAGGACAAATGGCCGCTGCATTTCTACTGGACGCATCTGGCGGTGCGGCTCGGCGGCAAGCCGGCGTTCGAGGCCGCGCTCAAGGGCCAGAACGGCGGCTTCGAGGGCGAGACCTTCCAGAAGGCCGGCGAACTGATGAAGCAGCTCGTCGATCTCCAGCCCTTCCAGAATGGTTTCCTCGGCTTCAAGAACCAGCAGGCGCTCGGCTTCTTCGGCGACGGCAAGGCGGCGATGAATCTCGCCATCTCGCATCATTCGGCGACGCAGCGCGCGCTCGCCGCCGACAAGAAGGGCATCGCCGAGGACAAGCTCGGCTGGATAGACTTCCCGATGCCCGCCGGCGCCAAGGGCAAGCCATCCGACACGCTGGGCGGCGTCAATGGCTGGATCGTCACCAAGGGCGCACCGAAGGAGGCGATCGAATTCGTCAAGTTCTTCATCTCCGACGAGGTCCAGCGCGACCTCGCCAAGCAGAACTTCATCATCCCGACCTTCAAGGGCGCGGATGCGGCCCTGAGCGCCGCCTTCATGCAGAACGTCGCCAGGAACATCGCCGCGTCGCAATACCACCAGAATTTCTACGACCAGGATCTTGGACCCTCGGTCGGCCGGGTGGTCAATGACGCGACAGCCGAGATCGCCGGCGGCTCGATGACGCCCAGGCAGGCGGCCAAGGCGATCCAGGACGCCTTCAAGCAGGGCAATTGAGCGCGCGGCAGGCTCAGGGCGAGATCGCCATGTCCCGACATAGCGGCGCAGCCGCCCTGAGCGGAAGACCTGCGGTTTCCGGCACGCGCCGGAAGCCTGCGAGCGACGGGCGTCTCGCCTCGCTGCTTTTGTTCCTGCCGCCGGCCCTGCTGCTCTTCACGCTCTTCGTCGTAATGCCGATCGGCGAGGCGGCGTGGTATTCCGGCTTCAACTGGAACGGCTTCGGCAAGCCGACGCGCTGGATCGGCCTCGATAATTACCGCTTCGTCTTCGATGCGCGCGGCTTCGGCACGGCGTTCCGCAACAACCTGCTGATCATCGCGGTCTCGCTGGTCATCCAGCTGCCCCTGGCGCTGGCGCTGGCGCTTCTGCTCGCCGAAAAGTTCCGCGGCTCGGTCGCGCTGCGGATGCTGTTCTTCCTGCCCTATGTGCTCGCCGAGGTGGCGACAGGTCTGATCTTCAGCTTCATCTATGACGGGAATTACGGGCTTCTCGCCTCGGTCTACAGGCTGTTCGGAGCCGAGGCGCCGCATCTGCTCGCCAGCACGCAGACCTCGATGCTGGCGATCCTGATCGTCGTGGTGTGGAAGTATTTCGGCTTCCACATGATGCTGTTCATCGCCGCCTTGCAGGGCATGGACCGCAACCTGGTCGAGGCGGCGCGCATCGACGGGGCCTCGCGCTGGCAGGTGCTGCGCTATGTCGTGATCCCGCTGCTCTATCCGACGATCCGCCTCTCGGTGTTCTTCGCCGTCGTCGGCTCGCTGCAGCTCTTCGACCTCGTCATGCCGCTGACCCGGGGCGGACCGGCCGATTCCTCCAACACCATGGTCAGCTTCCTCTACAATCACGGCGTCTCGCGCATGCGCGTCGGCTATGGCAGCGCCATCGGCGTCATCCTGTTCGTGATCTGCGTGACCTTCGCCATCACCTACAAACGCTGGTTCATGCGCAATGAGTGATGCTGTCCTGCCCGGCCGCCGGCCGTTCGACCTCGTGGTCGTCTACAAGGTCCTGTTCCTCGGGCTGGTGGCGGCCTTCGTCGCGGTGCCGCTGCTGGCGACCCTGCTCGGCGGCTTCAAGACGCTGGGCGAGTTGCGCACCAATCCGTTCGGCCTGCCGCAGAGCTGGGAATGGGAGAACTACACCGGCATCCTGTTTTCCGGGCGCTACTGGCAGATGCTGTGGAATTCGTTCGTGATCGCGAGCTTCACCGTGCTGCTGACGCTGATCGTGGCGTCGATGGCGGCCTTCGCCTTCGCGCATATCCATTTCTTCGGCTCGTCGATGCTGTTGAGCTACCTCACCATGGGGCTGCTGTTCCCGGCCGCGACCGCGATCCTGCCGCTGTTCATCAAGGTGCGCGACCTCGGCCTGCTGGACAGTTACTTCGGCGTGATCCTGCCGCAGGTCGCCTTCAGCCTCGCCATGAGCATCCTGCTGCTGCGGCGCTTCTTCAAGGACCTGCCGCATGAACTGCTGGAGGCGGCGCTTGTCGATGGCTGCAGCTATTTCGCCTTCTTCCGCCATGTCACCCTGCCGCTGTCCCGGCCGATCCTGGCGACCGTCGGCACCATCACCTTCGTCCATAGCTGGAACAGCTATCTGCTGCCGCTGGTGATGCTGAACTCCGAACAGCTCTATCCCTGGCCGCTCGGCATCATGATCTATCAGGGCGAGTTCTCCTCGGAATGGCACCTGATCCTGGCCTTCATCACGCTGACGCTGCTGCCGACCGTGCTGCTCTTCATCCTGGCGCAGAAGCACATCGTCGCAGGGCTGACCGCCGGCGCGGTCAAGGGCTGAGCGACGTTTCAACGAGCCGACATCGGACAACACCTGTGGAGACGAGAATGCGCAAGGTCGGGATAGGCGTCATTGGCTGCGGCAATATCAGCACGAAATACCTCGAGGCGCTGAAGCATTTTCCGATGGTGGAGCTCAAGGCCGTCGCGGATATGCGCAGCGCCGCGGCCGAGAAGCGCGGCGCCGAATTCGGGGTGCCGGGCCTGCGCGTCGACCAGCTGCTGAAGCGCGACGACATCGAGATCGTGGTCAATCTCACCGTGCCTCTCGCCCATACCGATGTCAGCCTCGCGGTCCTCAACGCCGGCAAGCATGTCCATTCCGAGAAGCCGCTCGGCATCAACACGGTCGAAGCGCGCAAGGTCATGGATCTCGCCGCCCAGAAGAACCTGCGCGTCGGCTGCGCGCCCGACACCTTCCTCGGCGGCGGCCACCAGACCGCGCGCAAGCTGATCGACGACGGAGCCATCGGCAGGCCGGTGGCGGGCAGCGCCTTCTTCGGCTGCCCCGGCCATGAGAGCTGGCATCCGGCGCCGGGCTTCTACTATCTGCGCGGCGGCGGGCCGATGCTCGACATGGGCCCGTACTACATCACCGACCTCGTGCAACTGCTCGGGCCGGTCGCCGGCGTGATGGGCTCGACGGCGCGCCCGCGCCCTGAGCGCCTCGTCACCAGCCAGCCGATGAACGGCGCGCTGATCCCGGTCGAGGTCGACACCCATGTCGCCGGCACGCTGGAGTTCGAGAGCGGCGCCGTGGTCTCGATCACGATGAGCTTCGACGTGCCCCAGCACAGCCATTCGCCGATCGAGATCCACGGCGACAAGGCGAGCCTGCAGGTGCCGGACCCCAACAAGTTCGGCGGCGAGGTCAGGATCGCCGGGCCGCGCGGCAAATGGGAGCCGGCGCCCCTGTCGCATGGCCATGCCGATGGCGAGTTCCGGTCGATCGGCGTCGCCGACATGGCGGCCGCCATCCTGGCGAACCGGCCCCACCGCGCCAGCGGCGCGCTCGCCTTCCATGTGCTGGAGGTGATGGAGGCGTTCCAGACATCGGCGCGTGAAGGCCGCCGGGTCACGATCGAAAGCCGCGTCGAGCGGCCGGCGGCGATGCCGGCCGGGCGCGCCATCGGCCAGATCGACTAACGAAGGGATGACGGGAATGCGCAAGGCGATGATCGTATGGGGCGGCTGGGCGGGGCACGATCCCGATCTCTGCGCCTCGATGATGCGGGGCTGGCTGAAGGCCGAGGGTTTCGAGGTCCGCGTCGAGACATCGACGGAGGTTTTCCTCGATCCGGCGATCCGCGACCTTTCGCTGATCGTGCCGATCTACACCATGTCGAAGATCGAGAAGCCCGAGGCGCTGGCGCTGTGCGAGGCGGTGCGCGGCGGGGTCGGGCTCGCCGGCCATCACGGCGGCATGTGCGATGCGTTCCGCGATTCTGTGGACTACCAGTTCATGTGTGGCGGGCAATGGGTTGCTCACCCCGGCAACATCATCGACTACAAGGTCGACGTCACGAGGCCGGACGACCCGATCATGGCCGGCATCTCGGGTTTCGAGCATCGTTCGGAGCAGTATTACATGCATGTCGACCCCGCCATCGAGGTTCTGGCGACGACGCGGTTCAACGGCGACCACGCGGCCTGGATCGACGGCGTCGAGATGCCGGTCGTCTGGAAGAAGCGCTATGGCGGAGGCCGCGTCTTCTACTGCTCGCTCGGCCACCGCGCCTATGAGCTGGACGTGCCGGAGATTCGGACGATGCTGACGCGCGGAATGCTCTGGGCCGCGCGCTGATGGGAGCCGACGAGGCAGGCGTGATCGTCCGGGCGACGCTAGAGGACGTCGCGCGCGCCGCCGGCGTCTCGCTGGCGACCGCCGACCGCGTCGTCAACCGTCGTGAGGGCGTGCGCGACAAGACGATCGCGCGGGTCGAGGCCGCCGTCTCCAGGCTCGGCTACAGGGCCGATCCGGCGGCCGCACGGCTCGCGCGCAACCAGAGCTTCCGCTTCCTGTTCATCCTGCCCAGCGGCGCCAACAGCTTCATGACCATGCTGGGCGAGCAGGTCGCGCGGACGGCGGACTGGCTCGCGGCGCAGCGAGCCTTCATCGACGTCGAGCATGTCGACGTCTTCGACGCCGACAAACTGGCGCGCGCCCTCGAGAGCGTCCTGCCCGGCTATCACGGGGTCGCGACGATCGCGCTCGACCATCCGCGGGTGCGCGCCGCGATCGACGATCTCGCCGATCGCGGCATCCCGGTCGTCACGCTCGTCTCCGATGTGCCGAGCGCCCGCCGGCTGCATTATGTCGGCATCGACAATCCAGCCGCCGGGCGCACCGCCGCCACGCTGATGGGCCGTTTCCTGCGCGATCGAAAGGGCGCCGTCGGCATCATCGCGGGCTCGCTTTCGCTGCGCGACCATGCCGAGCGGGTTTACGGCTTCAACCAGGTGCTGACCCGCGAATTTCCGGATCTCCTGGTGCTGCCCGCGATTCAGGGCCGCGACGACAACGCGCAGACGCAGGCCGCGGCCGCCGCGCTGCTCTCGCAGAACCCGGAGCTGCTCGGCCTCTACAATGTCGGCGCCGGCAATCGCGGCGTCGCGGCGGCGCTGAAGCAGGCCGGTCGCGGCAGCGACATCGTCTGGATCGCCCATGAGCTGACGCCGCATACGCGGCGTTTCCTGCTGACTGGCGAGGTCGATGTCATCATCAGCCAGGACCCGGGTCACGAGGCGCGCTCCGCCGCTCGCGTTCTGCTGGCCCATTGTTCGGGGGAACAGTTGGTGCCGGATCAGGAGCGGATCGGAATCGACATCTTCCTGCGGGACAATCTCCCCTGACCTCAGGCGTTGCGGTAGATTTCGCCGGCAAGGGCTTTGACCTCGACCGGCGTCAGCCCAACGGGACGGTGCGCAGCGAATCCCAACATGCGGCCAGGCGGTTGAGCGCGGTCTGGAAACGCTTCCTGACCTCACGCGCGCTCTTGGCGCGCTGGGAGACGCAGACCTTGTCGGAGACGGTGACGGTGACCGATTCGCCGACGATCGGCAGCATGGCAAGGCCGCGCGACGAGGACCAAGCCCTCGCCCCAAACGAACGATGCCGAGCGAGGGGCCTCAATGCCGCTGCTCACGGCCGGCCCAACAGATATCGCGCGCCGGAAATTCATTAGACCGACTAATGGGTCCTAGTGGATCAAGACGTCTAATCGCGGACTGATCGGGCAGTTAGGTTCGTCTGGTGCTTAAGCGGACCGAGGGACCAATGCCTGTAATCACCACCCGCACTCCAGGACTGGCGCTGCTGATCGGCGCTGCCATGCTGGCCTCTTTGCCCGCGCTCGCTCAGACGGCCAGCCGTGCCGAGCCCCTCGCGATCCAGGACCAGGGCAGCTTCGCCGTCGGCGGGACAGTGGTGCGCACCCCCGGGACCTACGACAACGACAAGCCGACCGCCGCAGGGCAGTCGCTACACGGCGATCACCTCTACGCCTTCTATCAGGTTCCCCGGAGCCCCAAGGCTCTGCCGATCGTCATGCTGCACGGCGCCTTCCAGTCGGCGCGAAGCTGGGAGACGACCTCGGACGGGCGCGAGGGCTTCCAGACCCTGTTCCTGCGTCGCGGTTTCCCGGTTTATCTCGTCGACCAGCCGCGTCGCGGGCGTGCCGGCAACAGCACGGTCGGGATGGCGGTCGAACCCACCCCCTATGACCAGCTCTTCTTCGATCAGTTCCGGCTCGGCAAATGGCCGAACTACTTCGAAGGCGTCCAGTTCGACCGCAAGCCCGAGACGCTGGAGCAGTTCTTCCGCGCGGTCACGCCGAACACCGGGCCATACGATGCCGGCGTCATTTCCAACGCGATGGCGGCGCTGTTCGCCAGAACCGGACCGGCGGTTCTGTTCACGCATTCCCAGGGCGGCGGCCCCGGCTGGCTGACCGCGATCAGGAACGCGAACGTCAAGGCGATCGTGGCGTTTGAACCGGGCAGCGGCTTCATCTTCCCGGAAGGCGAACTGCCCCCTTCCATGCCGAGCGCGGCCGGCACCCTGTCGCCCGAGGCCGTGCCTTTGGCGGATTTCCAGAAGCTCACCCGCATTCCGATCGTCATCTATTACGGCGACAATTTTCCTGTCGAGCCGACGACGGAGCGCGGGCAGGACAACTGGCGGGTGCGGCTGGCCATGGCCAGGCTCTGGGTCGCCGCCGTCAACAAGCATGGCGGCGACGCGCGCCTCGTGCATCTCCCCGCGATCGGCATCAAGGGCAACACGCACTTCCCGTTCTCGGACCTGAACAATGTCGAGATCGCGGATCTGGTCTCGAAATTCCTCGCCGAGAAGAAGCTGGACTGAGCGCTTTGAGCGGCTGAGCCAACGCCGGAACGCGGCCGTGCCGGCTCGCCTATCGCACCCGACACTCAAAAGGAAAAAACTATGAACAGCTTCACCGGCGCCGTCATCGCCGCCACCGGCCTGCTGGCCGCAACCCTCTCCACGGCCAGTGCGCAGACGCCGGCTCCGACTGCAACGGCGAAGCCGCCCTCCCGCGCCCAGCAGTTGATGGGCGACGTCGCCCCCAAGATGGCCGAGCTGACCGACAACGTGCTGTTCGGCGACATCTGGGAGCGTCCCGGCCTCGCCAAGCGCGACCGCAGCCTGATCACGGTCGCGGCCCTGATCGCGTTGAACCGCCCCGAGCAGCTGCGCTCGCACATGGCGCTCGCGCGCACCAACGGCGTCAAGGAGGAGGAGATCGTCGAGGCGATCACGCAGCTCGCCTTCTATGCCGGTTGGCCCAACGCCATCGCCGCGATCAACGTCGCCCGCGACGTCTTCAAGCCCAAATGAGGCTCACCATGTCAGCCAAGATCCTCGCCATCGTCGCAGGGCTCATGCCCGCGGCCGAAGCCCTCGCCCAGACGTCGCAGCCCGTCACGGTGCAGCGCGCCGGGTCCCAGCCGCCGAGCGTCGGCGCAGCGCAGAACTTCACCGGCGCGGTCCGTGTCGACGGCCGGTTCCAGGGCAGCGCGCCGGCGCGCATCAGCGGCGGCACCGTCACCTTCGAGCCCGGCGCGCGAACGGCCTGGCATACCCATCCGCTCGGCCAGACCCTGATCGTCACCGCCGGCGTCGGTCTCGTGCAGCACTGGGGCGGACCGATCCAGGAGATCAAACCGGGCGACACCGTCTGGATTCCGCCGGGCGTGAAGCACTGGCATGGCGCCTCAGTGACGAGCGGCATGACACATGTCGCGATCTCGGAGGCGCTGGACGGCAAGACCGTCGACTGGCTGGAGCATGTCTCCGACGAACAATACAAGCGCTAGGGGCGACGCGTTCATGAGAATTCCCAAGCTCCCGCTCGCCATCGCGGGCCTGTCGATGGCCGCAGTCCTCACCGTGGGCTGGCAGGTCCAGGCGGAAGCGACGCGGGCGACGTTCCCCGAGCTCGACAAGCTGGTGCACTACACCACCGTCAGGCGCGGCAACGTCACCGAGCACATCATGACGACGCCGGCGGCGATCGAGGCGGTGAAGAACCGCCAGCCGATCCCGGCAGGCACGCATTTCGTGCTCGTCGACTACCGCGACAGCAAGCTCTTCCGCTACTTCGTCATGGAGAAGGGCCAGGGCTGGGGCGCTGACTACGACGAGCGCCGCCGCACCGGCGATTGGCAGTTCCAGTGGTTCTGGCCCGACAGGACGATCAACACGGCCGAGAACACCGCCCGCTGCCAGTCCTGCCACCAGAGCCAGTCGGGAGCGGAGTATCTCTTCACCGGCTCGCGCATTCCCCGCTTCAACGGCACGCCGATCGAGTAGGCGCAGGAAGTCGCGACGTGAACCGCCTGTTCCTCTCCCGGCTGTGGCTCGATGGCCTGACCGCAGCCCTGCTGCTGCTCGGCTTTGCCTATTGGTGGCTCGGCAACGTCGTCCACGAGGTTGCGGGCACGGCGATGTTCCTGCTGCTCATCGCCCACAATGTCTTCAACCGGCGCTGGTGGGGCGGCATTCCGAAGACACGGCGCGAGCCGCGCAGCTTGTTCAATGTCGGCGTCACCTTCGCGCTGCTGGGCGCCATGCTGGCGCTGCTGGTCACGAGCGTGCTGATCTCGAACGCCCTGTCGCCGTTCCTGCCGCCCTGGGGCGGCTTCACCGTGCGCCAGATCCACACGCTCGCGGCCTACTGGGTGCTGATCATCGTCGCGATCCATCTCGGCCTGCGCTGGCCGATGCTGATGGGCGTCGCGCGCAACCTGTTCAGGATCAGGACACCGTCCGCGCCGCGGACGCTCGTCCTGCGCGTCATCGCGCTGGCGATCGCGCTGCATGGCGTCTGGAGCTGCACGGTCCTTGGCCTCGGCGGCAAGCTCTCCATGCAGATGACGCTGGACTGGTGGAACTTCGAGGAATCGGTGGCCGGCTTCTTCGCCCATTGCGCTGCGATCGCCGGGCTGGTGATGGTCGTGACCTATTACGGCCTGAAGCTGGTCCAGAGAACCCAGCCGTCGACAGGCCGAACGACACCGGCTGACGAGCGTCCGGAACCGGCTGCGCAGGGATTACGACGCGATGGATGACAGGCGAAAGCATGGCGTCCGGCCAGGCCCGTTCGCATCCCGGCGGGACTGCCTCGCTTTGCCGCTTCTCGCGATCGGGGCCCAGAGCGTCGTGGCCCAGCACCATCCGGGCGCCGACAATCCCCATGCTCGCCTGACGGCCGACAGCACAATCGGGGACCTGCTCGCTCACCCGGCGTTTTCAGGCTTCGCCCGCCGCATCCTGCCCTGGGACGAGCGGGACTACGATCTTCAGGCCAGGCTCGACACAGTCGGGGCCCTGCTGCCCTATCACAGCCATGTCGACATCCCCTCGACGGTCGCTGCGCTGAACCGCATGATCGAGGATGCCGAACAGGGCCGCCAGGTCTTCTTCGAGATCTATTCCCAAGCCGAGAGGCGCGCGGAGCCGGCCAAGGCCCATGCCGGGCTGTTCTTCCTGCGCGGCAAGCCGAACGCACCCTTCGCCATCATCGCGCCCGGCGGCGGCTTCGCCTATGTCGGCTCCGTGCATGAGGGCTTCCCCTATGCCGCCGCGATCAGCGACGCGGGGCTGAACGCCTTCGTGATCAAATATCGCGCCGGCAAGGGCGGCATTGTCGCGACGCAGGATCTCGCCGCCGCGATCGGCTTCGTCGTCCGCAATGCCGCGACACTCGGCGCGGATACGCGCGGCTATTCGCTCTGGGGCAGTTCAGCCGGCGCCCGCATGGCGGCCTCGATCGGCAGCCATGGCGTCGCGGCCTATGGCGGTCCCGATCTCCCCAAGCCATCAGCCGTCATCATGGCCTACACGGCTCATTCCGACCACGCGGCCAGCGAGCCGCCGACCTTCGCGCTCGTCGGGGACCAGGACGGCATCGCCCCGCCCGCGGCGATGCGCCAGCGCGTCGCCGCCCTGCGCCGCCTCGGGGCCGAGGTCGACTATCGCGAATATCCCGGCCTCGGCCATGGCTTCGGCCTCGGCATCGGGACGAGCGCAGAAGGCTGGATCAGCGCTGCGATCCGCTTCTGGACGCGGCATCAGTCCCGGTAGCGCAGCGCGTCGATCAGCACCGACAGCGCGGACGAGGAGTGCCGGCGGCTCGGATAATAGAGGTGATAGCCCGGAAACGGCGCGCACCAATCCTCGAGCACCCGCACCAACCGTCCGTCTCGAACATGCGGCATGGCATGGTCTTCCGGCATATAGGCGAGGCCGAGCCCGTCCAGCGCCGAGTTCAGCCGCATGGCGAGGTTGTTGAAGACGAGCTGCCCGTCCGAACGAACCTTGATCTCGTGGCCGTCCTTCTCCAGCCCCCAGGGGAAGAGCCCGCCATGGGTCGGCATCCGGGTGGCGATACAGTTATGGGCGGTCAGATCCTGCGGCGTCGCGGGCACGCCATGCCGCTCGAAATAGGCCGGCGAGCCGACCACGGCCATGCGCATCTCCGGGCCGATACGCACCGCGATCATGTCCTTGGCGACCTGCTCGCCCATGCGCACGCCGGCGTCGTAGCCGGCGGCGACGATGTCGACGAGGCCGTAATCGACGATGATCTCGACCTTGATGTCGGGATGATCCGGCAGGAACCGCTTGAGCGCCGGCTGCAGCACCGAGATCGCCGGGTGCTCGCCGGCGGTGATCCGGATCGTGCCGGCCGCCTTGCCGCGCAATTCGCCGAGCGCGGCGATCTCGGCCTCGATCTCCTCGAAGCGCGGCCCGACCGTCTCCAGCAGCCTCAGGCCTGCCTCGGTCGGCGCGACGCTGCGCGTCGTGCGGGTCAGCAGCCGCAGCTTGAGGCGCTCTTCCAGCCCCTTGATCGTCTGGCTCAGCGCCGATTGCGACACGCCGAGCTTGGCGCCGGCTTTGGTGAAGCTGCGCTCCCGCGCCACCATCGCGAAGGCGGCGAGATCGTTGAAGTTCGGATGCGCCATTGATTAGTTCGTTTTATGGGCCCTTGCCGACTACAGCGCCTAATCAACACAACGCGCAGACGTTAGATACCCCTCATCCCATGACCCGGCGGACGTGAGGCGGCCGATGACGACATTCCATGAACTGACCAGCCCTTCGCGCAGGGCGATCCTGGCGGCCTCGCTCGTCATTCCCGCCGTCACTGGCGGCGCACCCTCCGGCGTCGCGGTCGCCCGGCAGGGACCTGCGAGCGATACGCTCGTCGCCTACTATTCGCGGACCGGCAACACCCGCGTCATCGCCGGCCAGATCCGGCGAGCCCGTGGCGCGGACCTCTTTGAGATCCGCACGGCCATGCCCTATCCCGAGGATTACGAGGAGACGGTCGAGCAGGCGCGGCGCGAGACGGAGGCCGGTTTCGAGCCCGCGCTTGCGACCGACGCCCTCGACATCAGCCGCTATCGCACGATCTACCTCGGCTTCCCGATCTGGGGACAGACCGCGCCGCCGGCGATCCGCTCCTTCCTCAAGGCCCATGACTGGGCCGGCAAGACGATCCGGCCTTTCGTCACCCATGGCGGCTACGGTCTGGGCACGAGCATGGCCGTGCTGGCCTCGCACGCGAAGGGCTCCCGGCGCGCGCCGCCCTTCGCGATCGAGGCCGACCAGGAACGCCGGACGCTCTCCCGCGTCACCGACTGGCGGGGCGCGGCCTGACGCGCCGTCGCGGTCCCGCCACACCCGCATCGAACACCACATTCTAATGGAGACCACCATGATGCCCCCCGCAAATGGCCTGCTGCCGGTTTCGTGGACACCAAGATTGGGTGTTTCATGAAGCCGGAGGTCGCGTATGCGATGATCATGCTGAAGCCGGGTTCGAACAGCCCAGATGTGACGGGGCTTCAGCGGAGGCTTGGGATCAATCAGGCGTCCCGTGTTCCAGGCCGGACGCTGAGCGACGTTCTGCTGCTCAATCGGCATTGTGCATCCTCCTCAGGAGGCCGCATCCAACCGCATCATACCACCACTCGATGCTCCTGCCGCGCCTGATAGCCGGGTGATCGTTCGAGCGCCGCGCCATGTGCCTCTGCGGGCGAAGGTTCTGGGCCTGATTGCGACGCACAGCCCTGGTCGGCGCGGGTCGGAGATATCCGGAACCAGGCGGCGTAGAGCGCCGGCAGGAACAGCAGGATGAGCACGGTCCCGACGGCGGTCCCGCCGATCAGGGTGTAGGCCATCGAGCCCCAGAACACCGAGTGGGTCAGCGGGATAAAGGCGAGCACCGCGGCCAGTGCGGTAAGGATGACGGGCCGCGTCCGCTGAACCGTCGCCTCGATGACCGCATGGTAGTCGTCCAGACCCGCTGCCCTGTTCTCCTCGATCTGGTCGGTCAGGATCAGCGTGTTGCGCATGAGGATGCCGGCCAGGCCGATGAGGCCCAGGATCGCGTTGAATCCGAAGGGTTGGTTGAAGGCGAGCAGCGTCGGAACGACGCCGATCAGGCCGAGCGGGGCGGTGAACAGCACCATCGTCATCATCGAGAACGACCGCACCTGGAGCATGACCACGATCAGGGTGATGGCGATCATCAGCGGGAAGATCTTCGCCAGCGCGTCGTTGGCCTTGGCCGCTTCTTCGATCGACCCGCCCATGTCGATGCGGTAGCCCGCTGGAAGCGAGGCGATCAGCGGCTGGAGCGCGGTGAGGACCTGCTTGGAGACTTCCGGCGGCTGGGTCGCCTCGTTGATCTCCGAGCGCACCGTGATCGTGGGCACGCGATCGCGGCGCTTTAGCATCGGCTCCTCGAAGCGGATTTCCGAATGCCCGACCTGATCGAGCGGTATCTGGCGTCCATCGCGGCTGATCAGCGAGAAATCCGCGAGCCGGGTCGGATCGAGGCGCTCGGGCCCGGCACTGCGCGCGACGACAGGCACATTGCGGATGCCCTCGCGAACCTGCGTGACGGCGACGCCGGTGAGCAGGAACTGAAGCTGCTGGCCGATCTGGGCGGGGGAGAGCCCGATCAGATTGAGCCTGTCCTGGTCCGGCACGAAGCGCAGGACGGGCGTGCGGTTGCCCCAATCGCGGTTGGCTTCCCGGACGTCGGGCACGCCGCGCATGATCTCCAGAGCCCGCTCCGAGATCGCATAGAGCTGCGCCGGATCGGGTCCGGTCACGCGAAACTCGACCGGGAACACCGACGGAGGACCGAAGACGAACTGCGTCGCGCGGACATAGGCCTCGGGCGCCAGCCCCTGCGCGATGGCTTGCCGGAGGCGTTGCTTCAGCGTCTCGCGCGTCCCGGCGTCCGGCGTCAGCACGACGATCTTGGCGAAAGCCGGGTCGGGGAGTTCGGGCGACAGCGCCAGGAAAAACCGCGGCGCACCCTGGCCGACATAACTCGTCACGATCTTGGCCTCGGGCTGCCCGTCCAGCCAGCGCTCGATCTTCGCGACCGCGGCCGTCGTCGTCTCGATGCTGCTGCCTTCGGGCAGACGGACCTCGACAAGCACCTCCGGTCTGTCGGACGTCGGGAAGAACTGCTGCTTCAGGCCGCCCAGTCCGACGACGGACGCAGCGAAAGCGAGGCCGACGGCCGTGCAGATCAGGACCTTGCGGTCGACCGCGAAGGTGATGAGCTTGCGCAGGCGACGGTAGTTCGGCGTGTCGTAAATCGCCGCGTGTCCCCCGGCGACGGGCTTGATCTCCGGCAGCATCTTGACGCCGAGATAGGGCGTGAAGACCACCGCGACGATCCATGAGACGATCAGGGCGAAGCCGACGACCCAGAAGATGTTGCCGGCGTATTCGCCGGCCGTCGAGGAGGCGAAGCCGACCGGCAGAAAGCCTGCGATGGTCACCAGCGTGCCTGAGAGCATCGGTGCCGCAGTATGGCTCCAGGCATAGGCGGCCGCCTTGATGCGGTCCATGCCCTCTTCCATCTTCACGACCATGACTTCGATGGCGATGATGGCGTCATCGACGAGGAGTCCGAGCGCAAGGATCAGCGCGCCGAGCGTGATCCTGTCGAAGAACCGCCCCGTTTCCAGCATGATGAAGAAGACAGCGGCCAGGGTGATGGGAATCGCGGCGGCAACCACGATGCCGACGCGCCAGCCGAGGCTGAGCAGGCTGACGAGAAGCACCACGCCGAGCGCCATCGCAAACTTCATCATGAACTCGTCCACGGCCGAGGCGATGTTGACGGCCTGGTCGGTCACCTTCTCCAGCGAGATGCCGAGCGGCAGCGCCCGCCCGATGGCCGCGATCTTGGTCTCGAGCGCTTTGCCGAGCGCGAGCCCGTCCCAGCCGTCCTGCATGACGGCGGCGAGCATCAGGCTCGGCTCCCCATGGTGCCGGATGACGAAGCCGGGCGGATCCTCATAGCCGCGCCGGACATCGGCGATGTCGGAAAGCTTCAGCGTGCGCCCGCCGGCGACGATGGGCGTGTCGGCGATGGCCCGGACGCCGTCATAGGCGCCATCGACGCGGATGAAGACGCGCGGTCCTTTGGTCTCGACGGAGCCTGCCGGCGTTACGGTGTTCTGACGCTGCAGGGCCGAGACGACGTCCTGGACGGAGATGCCGATCGTCGCAAGCCGCTCATGGGAGAATTCGACGAAGATCTGCTCGGGACGCTCGCCCAGGATGTTGACCTTCTTGACGCCAGGAACGTGGAGGAGATCCTGCCGGATGACCTCCGCCTGCCGGGCCAGCTCCCGCATCGGCAGGCCTTTCGCCTTGAGTGCGTAGAGGGCGAAGCTGACATCGGCGTATTCGTCGTTGACAAAGGGGCCAAGCACGCCTGGCGGCAGGTTCCTCGCCTCGTCGGATAGCTTCTTGCGAGCCTGGTAGAACTCCTCCTGCACGCGCCCGGGCAGGGTCGAATCCTTCAGGTTGACGGTGAGGTACGCGAAGCCCGGTCGCGTCGTCGTCTCGACACGGTCGTACCACGCCAGTTCCTGCAGCCGCTTCTCCAGGGGCTCGGCGACCAGATCCTGCATCTCGCGGGCCGTCGCGCCCGGCCAGACGGAGGTGACCGTCAGGGTCTTGATCGTGAAGTTGGGATCTTCCGCGCGCCCGAGCTTGACAAACGCATAGGCCCCGGCGGCCATGAGCAGCATGATCGTGAACAGGGTCACCGCCCGCTCGCGGACGGCGATGGCTGAGAGATTGAGGTTCATCGTGAGGCCGCCTCGACGTTTGAGGATGGCCTGACCTGCTGGCCTTCGCGCAGCAGATGCGCACCGAGCGAGACGATGCGACGCCCGGGTTCGAGCCCGGAGACGATGGCCGTCTCGCCGGTCACGCGGACCAGACGCACCGGCTGGAAGGTGACGAGCGACCCCGTGTCGTCCAGGCGCCAGACGCCGGTTCTGCTGCCGTCGTCGAGGACCGCCCCGAGAGGCACCTCCATGTCTGCCGCCGGCCCGCTTGCCGCGATGCCGATCGTGACGGTCGCGCCGAGCGGCGCTGCGGCGGCATCGCCGTCTAGGACATAGCGGGCCTCGTAGGTCCGGGTTTGCGGATCGGCGGAATCCGACAATTGCCTCAGCCTGGCCGGGATGCTCCGTCCGGAGGAACCGTAGAGCGTCGCCTGAGCGGAAGAGCCGATCGCAGGCCGCATCGTCTCAGGCAAAGCCACCACCGCCTCTCGCGGCCCGGCCTGAGCCAGCCGGATCACGACCTGCCCGGCGACCACGACCTGGCCCGGCTCGCCCGAGGCATCCACGACGACGCCGTCCGCATCGGCGACGATCACGGCGTATCCGAGTTCGTTTTCGGCGACCTTCGCCTCCGCCTCGGCTGCGGCGGCCTGGGCGGTCGCGGTATCCAGCGCCGCCTTGGCCTGCTCGTAGCGCTGGGGGCTGGCGGCGAAGCCGTTCTTGACCAGGACCGCGTAGCGGGCCTCGTCCGCCGTGACCTGGGTCAAGACGGCGCGGGCGGCCACGGCGGCGTTCCGCTTGACGGTCAGCGCCCATCGCAGATCGGTCGCGTCGACACGCAGGAGAGGCTGCCCGGCTGTCACCGTCTGGCCGACATTGACGAACCGCTCGACGATCTTGCCGGGAACGCGGAACCCGAGATTGCTCTGGACCCGCGCCGCGATGACGCCGGTGAAGCGCCTCTCCGCGCGCACGACGGGGCTGGCGACCGAGACGAGCACGGTCGGCGCTTCCTGGCGCGGGTCAACCTTTACGGAAGCCGCGGATCGCGACCCGACCAGCATGATCGTGCCGCCGACACCTGCAGCCGCGAGGGTCACGGCGGCCGCCGCGAGAGCGAGCTTGGATTTTCGAGACATAGAGGACACCGAAATGGATTGCGTTCGACATCTATGTCGTTTATAGAGTTCGAACGCAATCTAAATTTGAGGTCCAGCATGCGGGTGTCTCGGGAACAGGCGGCAGAGAACAGGAAGCGGGTGATCGAGACGGCCAGCCGGCTGTTTCGCGAGAACGGCTTCGACGGCATCGGCCTGAAGGACCTGATGGCCGGAGCGGGCCTGACCCAGGGCGGTTTCTACAAGCAGTTCGCGTCGAAGGACGAGTTGGTCGCCGTGGCGACACGTCGTGCGCTGGAGAGCGTTTCCGAGCACTGGTCGACAGCGGCGGCGGCGCGGCCGGACGACAGCCTGCGGGCGGTATGCGAGTTCTATCTGAGCCAGGCCCACTCCGCCGAACGCGCCGATGGCTGCCCGATCGTGGCGCTGGGGTCCGACGCGGCGCGGCAGGGTCCCGAAGTCAAAGCCGCCTTCGAGACCGGGATGCTCGGCTATCTCGACATGGTCTCGGGATGGCTCGGCGAGGGGCGCGAAGACGAGGCGATGGTCGTGCTTTCGACCATGGTCGGCGCGCTGCTCCTGTCGAGGATCGTGAACGACGAAACTCTGGCAGGGCGCTTTCTGGAGACGGCGGCCGCCAGCGTTACCGGCAAGGATGTGAGGCAACAGAGCGACGCGGCCGATGACCGGCCGGAGCGGATGCAATGAACGCTGCACCTGCGGATCTGCGTCATCCGGGTCCTTTTCCGGGCGTGGGTGACGGCCTCGCTCCCAGCGCGGCTCGTGAGGTCACCGGCGATGTCGTTCTGCTTCTCGCCGGTCTCGCTGCGATCGGGACGTTTGCCACCAACATCATCCTGCCGGCCTTCCCGCGGATGGGGACCGAACTGGGGCTGACCGGCGCTCAGCTCGGCTTGCTCCTGAGCAGCTTTTTCCTGACCTTCGCCCTGGGCCAGCTGGTCGTCGGGCCGCTCTCGGATCGGTTCGGGAGACGCAGTCTGGTCCTCGCGGGCCTGGCCATCTTCGTCGCGGGCAGTCTCGCAGCGGCCCTGGCGGGCAGCTTTTGGCTGCTGGTGCTGGGCCGCATCATCCAGGCCATAGGCGCCTGCGCCGCCTCGGTGCTCGCCCGCGCAATCGCCCGCGACCTCTTTCAGGGCGAGGCGCTGGGCAGGGTGCTGTCGCTCACCATGATCGCGGGCGCCGTCGCGCCCGGCTTCTCGCCGCTGCTAGGGAGCGTTCTCGTCGAACTGTCCGGCTGGCGCATGAGTTTCCTCTTCGTCGCCTTCTGCGCCGCGGCGCTCGCGATTCTCTACATGAAGCGGGTCGGCGAGACCCATCCGGCCGGCGCGCGAAGCGAACTCGCCTTGCGCAGCGTCGCCGCGACCTATCGCTCGCTCGTCGTCGATCGCCGCTTCATCGCTCCGGCATTGGCCGTCAGCATGGTGCTCGGCGGCCTCTTCAGTTTCTTCGCGGCGGCGCCTGGGGTGCTGATGGGCCAGCTTGGATTGACCCCGTTCCAGCTGGGTCTGTCCTTCGCCGCGACCGTCCTGATCGTCTTCGCGGCAGGCCTGTTGGCGCCTCGGCTGGCGCGACGGCATGGCAGCCATGAAGTCGGGCTCTTCGGCCTGATCGTCTTCGCCGGCGGCGCGCTGGCCATGATCGCCGTCGCCTGGCAGCCGAGCTACCTGACTTTCACGGCGGCCATCGCGATCGTGCTGTTCGGGATGGGGCTGATCAATCCGCTCGGCACCGCGATCGCCCTGCAACCCTTCGGCCGTCAGGCCGGATCGGCTTCGGCTCTTATCGGTTTCCTGCAGATGGGCAGCGCCGCGATCGGCTCGACTCTGGCCAGCGTTCTGCCGCTCCCGGCCGCGACCTCGCTGGCCATCGTGATGACGGCGGCCGCCGTGCTGGCTCTCCTGGCCTTCGCGCGGGCCTTCCGTGATCGTCCCGAGCGCGTCCGCCCGTCATCGGCTGTAACTGATGTGAAGGTCGCAACCGATGCGTAGGATCGTCATCACGGGCATGGGGGCCGTCACCCCGCTCGGCTCCGGCGTGGGCCGGTCCTGGGAACGCCTGCTCGCCGGCCAATCCGGCCTGCGCCGTCTCCCCGATGCCATCGTCGGCGACCTGCCGGCGAAAGTCGGCGGCGTCGTGCCGTCCCTGGATGACGACCCCGTCGGCGGGTTCGACCCCGACCGGGTCCTCTCCGCCAAGGACCAGCGCAAGATCGACCGTTTCATTCTGTTCGCCATGGCGGCTGCCGACGAGGCCATCGCCATGGCGGGCTGGACCCCGCAGCACGAGTTGCAGAAGACCCGGACGGCGACCGTGATCGCCTCCGGCATCGGCGGCTTCCCCGCGATCACCGAGGCGGTGCGCACGGTCGATACGCGCGGCGTGCGGCGCCTGTCTCCGTTCACAGTGCCGTCCTTTCTCGTCAACCTCGCCGCGGGTCAGATCTCGATCCGCCACGGCTTCAAGGGCCCCATCGGCGCTCCCGTCACCGCCTGTGCCGCCGGCATTCAGGCGATCGGCGACGCGGCCCGCCTGATCCGTGCGGGCGAGGCGGATGTCGCTCTCTGCGGCGGCGCCGAGGCCTGTATCAGCGAGGTCAGTCTCGGTGGCTTCGCCGCGGCGCGCTCCCTCTCGACCGGCTTCAACGACAGGCCGACGGAGGCGTCGCGTCCCTTCGACGCCGGGCGCGACGGCTTCGTCATGGGAGAGGGCGCGGGGCTACTCGTCCTGGAGGCGCTCGACCATGCTCTCGATCGGGGCGCGACACCGATCGCGGAACTGGTCGGCTACGGCACGACCGCCGACGCCCATCACATCACCTCGGGCCCGGAGGACGGCAGCGGTGCGCGGCGTGCCATGGAAATCGCGATCGCCCAGGCGGGGATATCGCCGGCGGAGGTCGACCACCTCAACGCCCACGCGACCTCGACGCCGGTCGGAGACCTCGGCGAGATCGCCGCAATCCGGGCGCTGTTCGGCGCGAATCCCCGCCTTGGCGTGAGCGCCACCAAATCCGCCACGGGACACCTGCTGGGCGCCGCTGGAGGGCTGGGCGCGATCTTCGTCACCCTGGCCCTGAGGGATCAGATCGCGCCCCCGACCCTGAACCAGACGATGCCGGATCCGACCAGCGCCGGCATCGACATCGTGGCGGGCCATGCGCGCGCGACCTCGATGGAATTGGCGATGGCGAATGGCTTTGGCTTCGGCGGCGTTAACGCGAGCCTGCTGTTCCGCCGATGGCGCGACGCGTCGCGCTGAAGCGCCTCATTTTGAACCCTGTCTCCTCGAAAGTCAGCCACTCATGAACATCACCCCAAAGGTCGCCCTCGTCACCGGCGCATCCTCAGGCATCGGCCGCGCCACAGCCGAAGCGCTGTCTCGTGCCGGTTATCGTGTCTACGGCACGATCCGCAGCTCCGCTCCTGCCGACGCAGGCGCCGTCAGGATGCTGACTTGCGATGTTACCGATCAGGCATCCGTCGATGCCTGTGTCCATCAGGTCCTGAAGGATGCCGGGAGGATCGACCTCCTCGTCAACAACGCCGGCATCGGTTTGTTCGGGGCGGCGGAGGAAGCGTCGATGGCGCAGGCGCAGCAGCTGTTCGAGGCGAATTTCTTCGGTCTGCTCCGCGTCACGAACGCGATCCTGCCTGCGATGCGCAAATACCGCTCGGGTAGGATCGTCAATGTCAGCTCGGTGCTCGGGCTGATACCGGCGCCCTTTGCTGCGCTCTACGCCGCGTCGAAACATGCCGTCGAAGGCTATTCGGAATCGCTCGACCATGAAGTGCGGTCGCTTGGAATCCGCGTCGTCCTCGTCGAGCCCGCCTATACGCGGACTTCGTTCGAGGCCAGCACCGCGCCGGCGTCCGGGGCGATCTCCGCCTATGACGACATGCGCGCCCGGGTCGGCGCCGCCGTGCGCAAGGCGAACGAGGCCGGAGACGACGCATCGATCGTCGCCGATCGCATCGTCGAGGCGGCCGGGGCGGAACGGCCGCGCCGGCGTTACACTGCGGGACGCCTGGCGGGACGCGTCGCCCTCTTGCGCCGGTTCGTTCCGGCAGAGGCTTTCGACAAGAGCCTGCGCAAGCAGAGCGGGCTCTGAGCCGTTATCGTTCCCATTAACGGAGGCTGCCGATGACCGGCACGCTATGGACGCGCATCGTTGCCGAACTGAAGGCCTATGGCGAGTCGTCTTGGCCGTGATGGTGAGGTGATGAAACTCCCCGTTGCCGAGTGGGATGGAGAGCGTGCGGCCGGCCACTCGGGGAAGCACATCGGCGGAAATGCGCTGGACGAACTGCTGGTGGGAGGAGTCGCGGCGCTTCACCGAGCGAACGAGCCTATAGAGCATTGCCACGCACCGTTGTCACACGGTCGTACAAGCTCAACGCTCTGAGAAGGCGTAAGTCCTTGAGGTTGGTAGCCCCTCAAGATTTTTGGTGCCCAGGAGAGGACTCGAACCTACCAGCCAGTCCTGAATTCCTTGAAAAACAAGGGAAAATCCGCCGCTGAAATCCGCTCTGAGTGGGAATCCAGAGTGAGAGTCAGTCAAGCCATACGATAGCGGACTTCCGTCGTCTTGCAAGTGCAAAGGGGTAATCGAACCGGCCTTCAGCGTCGGGCCCAAAAGCTCCGAGCTGCGCGGTCCTCAAGAGCAATGGCAGCCTCGGACGTGTCTCCATCGCCACCGCGCCCGCCGCTTTCAATCCTGAAACGGCTGATGCCCTAGGCGCGCTACTGCAGTGCTCCGGCTGCAACCCCTCGCACCGCGTGCGTGAGCCGATCGAGCAGCTGCGCCGCAAGCCTGGTACGCTGCCAGTACAGCGTGACGCCGATCCGCTTATGCGGCGCAAGTTCGATCAATCGCCCCTCGGCGATCAAGGGCGCGGCGAGCATGACCGGCACCAGCGACCATCCCAGCCCGGCCAGCGTCATGTCGAGCATGCCTTGCGTGGACGGGGTCCAATGGGTCGGTGGCGTGATGGTCGTGCCCCATGCCTCCCGTGCCCAGCGGAACTGGAGGTCGTCGCGACGGTCGAACCGCAGCATCGGCGCCCGCTGCAGGCTCTGCCCGTCGACACCCCTTGGAAAGTGGCGAGCCGCAAACCCTGCAGCGGCGACTGCGACGTACTCGATTTGCCCAAGGGGATGGATCTTGCAGCCGACGACAGGGGACGGGTCGGCCGTCACCGCCGCCAGGACATCGCCCGTCCGCAGCCGTTCGGCGGTATGCGCCTCGTCTTCGAGGACGAGATCGAGCAGGCCTCCCGTCTCGTTCGCGAACGTCGCCGCCGCCTTGGGGAACCAGGTGCTGACGCTGTCGGCGTTAACGGCGACCCGGAGCGAAGTGGGTCCGGCCGCCCGTGTGGTCAGGCCCGGCAGGGTGTCAATGACCTCGCTTTCGAGCAGCCGGACCTGTTCGACATGAGCGCATAATCTGGCGCCGATTGCGGTCGGAAGGCAGGGCGATCCGCGCACGAGCAGGATCGCGCCGAGACGGTCCTCAAGACCCTTGATGCGCTGTGACACCGCCGATGGCGTCACGCCCAATCCGAGCGCTGCCTTCTCGAAGCTGCCCTCTCGCGCGACGGCGGCGACAGCGGCCAGTGAAAGGTAGTCCAACATTAGCCTGCCTAATCCAGCTTTACGAGATTGAGTTAGACTACACGGCTGACCGCGCGCATCAAGCTGTCATGACCAGCGCTTTCGTTCCTGCCTTTGCCAAGGGCTTTGCCCTGTCGCTCGGGCTCATCGCCGCCATCGGCGCCCAGAACATGTTCGTGCTCCGGCAGGGCCTCAGGCGCGAGCATGTCTGGCCGATCGTGCTCTTTTGTGCGGCGGCCGATGCCTCGTTGATCGTCGCCGGCGTCAATGGCCTCGGCAGCGCGCTCGCGCTAGCGCCGGGGCTGGCGACGGCGCTGAGCCTGGCCGGTGCGGCGTTCCTCGCGTGGTACGGCGTCTCGGCGTTGCGGCGGTCAGTCCATCCGTCCGTCATGGTCGTCGACAAGCAGGCGGGCATGAGCCTCGGTGCGGCGCTCGCGGGCACGGCGGCCTTCACCTTTCTGAACCCGCATGTCTACATCGACACGGTCCTGCTGATGGGCGCCGTGGGGACGAGCCTGCCCTCCGACGAGCGGACGCCCTTCATCATCGGTGCAGCAAGCGCCAGTTTCGCCTGGTTTGCCTCGCTGGGCTTCGGCGCCCGCTTTCTGGCCCCGCTCTTTGCCCGTCCGGTTGCCTGGCGCATTCTCGATCTGGCGATCGGTGTCTTGATGCTGGCGCTGGCGACGAGCCTGCTGCGCGGTACTCTGGGAAGCTGATCGATGTGTTCTCGCCATCTGACCGACAGGGACATCCGGACATGACTGTCGACGCTTCGATCTTTCGCGGGCTGTCCGCCTTTCCGCTGACGCCCGCCGATGCCGATGGCGTGGTCGATACCCACGCGTTTGCGATCATGATCGACCGGCTCGTCGCGGCCGGCGTCGATTCGATCGCCGTGCTGGGCAGTACCGGGGCCTATGCCTATCTCGATCGAAGCGAGCGCTCGCGTGCCTTGGCTTGCGCCGTCGAGACCGTCGCAGGCCGTGTCCCGCTGATCGCCGGTATCGGCGCCATGCGGACGTCCTGGGTGAAGGAGTTGGCGCGCGATGCCGAACGGCTGGGTGCCGATGGGTTGCTGCTCGCGCCTGTCTCGTATGCGCCGCTGACGCAGGACGAGGTCTTTACACATTTCGACGCGACCGCCGCCGTGACGGGCCTGCCGATCTGCATCTACAACAATCCCGGCACGACCCATTTCAGCTTCTCGCCGGACCTGGTGTCGCGCCTCTCCCGGGTACCGGACATCGCAGCAATCAAAATGCCGCTTCCCGCCGATGGCGATTTCGCAGGCGAGATGGGAGGGCTGCGTTCGTCCTGCCGCGAGGGCCTGATCGTCGGCTACAGCGGCGATTGGGGGGCGGCACCCGCACTTCTGGCCGGCGCGGAAGCTTGGTACAGCGTCGTCGCCGGCCTCCTGCCAGTGCCGGCGCTGCGCCTGACGCGCGCCGCCCTATCCGGGGATGAAGAGTCCACCACTGCGGCAGATGCGGCCTTCGGGCCGCTATGGGAGCTGTTTCGGGCTCATGGCAGCCTGCGGGTGATGTATCTTATCGCCAATCAACTCGGACTGAGGCCAGGGCAGCCGCCATTGCCCATCCAGCCGCTGGACGGCTCGGTCAGCAAAGCCGTCGCCGACGCGATGGAACCGCTCATTGGATAGCCCGTAATCAACGGCGAAATGCGTCAGCATCCGCGCTGCCGGGCTCCGGATGGGATGCGCCAGCAACTGACCGCGGGCCACCGTCATGAACCGGACGTTCGCTGGGCAGCCATTCATGACGAAGATGACCAACTGCAAAGCATCGTGGACGATGCAGCTGGATACGAAAAAGCCGCCCGGAGGCGGCTTCATCGCATTCGGATTGCACCGATCAAGGGCAGCCGGGGCAGCTCGCGAGAGCCGGTGCCGCCAAGACGGCCAGAGTGGTGAGGGTCAGCACGATCAGCTTCATCAGTTTTCTCCCCAATGTAGATCGAGAGAGGATACTCGAAAACTTCCTGACCTTCCCACCCCACGCAGCTTCACGAATGCGACATTCCGAGCTGTTCCGGGACGACGCGCCGGATTGCCGTAAGCGCTTACTTCACCACAGCGCGCCGGGCGGCAAGTTCGCGGTAGAGGGCTTCGGGAGACACGGCAATCTCAGCGGCGACCTCGCGCCATCGTCCCCTCGACGGCAGACCGTCCTCGTTCAGCGCCAGCCAAGCATCTAGTCGCAAAGCGACCGTCCTCAACGACGCCATCTCTGATTTCGCGCGGGCCCGTTGCACCTCGGCGGCACAATGGGAAGCCAGCGCCCGCGCCAGATCTGGTCGGCGTTCGATCATTTTGTTGACGCGGTCAACGGGGACGCCGCTGACGCGAGTGCCCCCCCTCGCCACCGCGTCACAATGATAAGTGTCGGCGAACAACGACGCCTCGGCAACGATCGTCCCGGCTCGCGCACGCTGGATGGTGAGGTCCGCGCCATGGGGCAGCGGACGGACGAGCACGATAAGGCCGTCCAAGACGCAGTAGAGCCGTCGAACGGCATCGCCGCTACGAAAGAGCCTCTCGTCCGTATCCAGCCGGCGCTCGCGGCCGGCTTCCGCCCAGAATTCATTCAATGCAGAGACCAACATGATCTTGATCATGTGTCGGACGGGTCTTGCAGGCAAGAACGGCGTCATGACGAAACCGGAGCACGCCATGCGCTCAATCCCGACCCTCGCCTTCGTCACCTGCGTGCTTTCGGCTGCGGCGGCAACAGCCCAAAGTCATGGAGGCGGCCATCACGGCGCCGCAGCTCCGGCCCCCTATGCGGACCTGGACAAGCGCACCATAAAGGCGTTGTCCGAGCAGCAGATCTCGGATCTGAGAGCCGGTCGCGGCATGGGTCTGGCGCTGCCCGCCGAACTGAACGGCTACCCCGGCCCGCTCCACGTGCTGGAGCTTGCCGACGCGTTGAGCCTCACGGCTGAGCAGCGAAGGCGCGCCCAGGCCCTGATGGACGCGATGCGTGCGGAGACGATCCTCATCGGCCTGCGGATCATCCGCGACGAAGCCGCGCTCGAGCGCCTCTTCGCCGACAGAACGGTCACGACTGCTTCGCTTGCATCTGCCACGCGGCTGATCGCGGCGGGCCAGGGCGGCCTGCGAGCCGCCCATCTACGCTACCATCTGCTGATGGCAGAGCTGCTGACGCACGCTCAGGTCGCAAAATACGACCGACTCCGCGGCTATGGCTTCACTGGCGCAACGCCATAGCCGAACCGACCGCACGAAGGCCCGCTCACTTCGGCGCGTTCTTGCCGAGCCATTCGCGCATCTCGGCGATCTCGCGCTCCTGGTCCTTGATGATCTGCGCGGCGAGCGTCTTGGTGGTCTCATCCTTGGCGTGAGCCAGCGCGACCTTGGCCATATCGATCGCGCCCTGATGATGCGGGATCATTTTGGTGCGGAAGTCGACATCCGCATTGCCGGTATAGGGCACGGCCATGTCGTGCATCATCTTCATGTCGGCGCTCTTGAAGTCCTTCGTCGAGGCCGCGTCACCAGGCGCCGGCATCATCGTCTTCATCATGGCCTGCATGGATTCCATGTTCATCGTGCCCATACCCATCTGACCCATGGGTGCGGCGGCGCCAGGTGCAGGAGCGGCGCCGTGCCCGCCATGTCCCTGATGGGAGGATTGCGCGACAGCGGGGCCGGCAAGGGCGAGGAGGATCAGTGCGGTCGAGATGGAACGGGTCATCGGTCTTGTCCTTCTTCTGGGGTCAGTTGTTGGTGAAACGCGCCTGCAGCGCGTGGCCGTCGGCAAGCGTGGCGGAGATCACGATGCGCGCGCCCGCCCCCAGGGGCTGGGCGAGCACACCGACCAGCCTGTTGGGTTCGACGGCGCTCAGCGCCACCGTCGCGGTCTTGCCCGCATCCTGGACGATGGCGCGCGCCGCTTTCGTACCTGCCGATGGCAGCGGCTTGTCGGCGGCGTCGGTGAGGATGAGAACGAGTTCGGTCCCTTTCGCGATCATCTCGATATGGTGCCCGGCGACGTCGACGAGCGGCCCGCCATTGGGGCCTTTCGCCAGTTCGTGAGCTGCGACCGTCGATACGAAGGCTATCAGGGCGAGGGCGGTGATCCGATTAAGCATGGTTGTTCTCCTTTGCCGTTTCAGAAGGCTTCAGTCGGCGACAACGCGCCGGCACCGGGCGCTCGGCTGGCGGCGATGCGCTCGAGCGGCTTGCGGCCGAAGGTCAGGAACAGGACAGGCGTCAGCACCGTGTCGATGATGGTCGCCGAGATCAGCCCGCCGAAGATCGTTACCGCGACCGGATGCAGGATCTCGCGGCCGGGCTGGTCGGCGCCGTAGAGCAGCGGGATCAGCGCCAGTCCGGCAGACAGCGCCGTCATCAGCACTGGCGTCAGCCGCTCCAGGCTGCCGCGGATGACGAGGTCGCGCCCGAAGCGCTCGCCCTCGTAGAGCGTCAGGTTGATGTAGTGCGAGACCTTAAGGATGCCGTTGCGGGCCGAGATGCCGGCGAGCGTGATGAAGCCCACCATCGAGGCGACCGAGAGCGGCTGCCCGGCGAGGTGCAGCGCGACGACGCTGCCGATCAGCGCGAGCGGGATGTTGCCCATGATGATCAGCGCCAGCACCGCCGACTGGTAGCGCGTGAACAGCACGACGAAGATGAGCGCAAGCGATACCAGGCTTAGCAGCCCGATCCGCAGCGTCGCCTCCTCCTGCGCCTGGAAGGTGCCCTCCATGCGCGTGACATAGCCCTGCGGCAGCGGTGTCTGCGCTACGATCTGGCGGATCTCGGCGATGATCGCCGCCATGTCGCGCTGCCCATCGCCATTGCCGTAGACGGCGATGCGGCGCTGGCCGTTCTCGCGCTGGATCTGGTTGGGGCCGTCCGTCTCGGAGACCGAAGCGATCAGGCGTAACGGAATATGGCCACCGGGCGTCGCGATCAGGAGGTCCTCGAGCCCGGTCGTCGAGCGGTCCTGGTCCGAGAGCCGCAGCACGACGTCGTAGCGGCGGTTGCCGTCGACGATCTGGGAGACGGTGCGGCCGTTGGAGAGCGTCTCCAGCGCCTGGGTGACGCTCGCCGGCGTCAGCCCGTAGAGCGCCGCCTTCTCGTGGTCGACATCGATGCGCAGTTGCGGAATGCGGACCTGCCGCTCGATCTGGAGATCGACGAGCCCAGGCACGGAAGCGAGACGCTCGCGCAGCGTCTCGGCAAGGCTGCGGATCGTGTCGAGGTCCTCGCCATAGATCTTGAGCGCGATCTGGGCCCGCACGCCCGAGAGCATGTGGTCGAGCCGGTGGCTGATCGGCTGGCCGATATTGACCGAAACCGGCAGGACGCTCAGCGCTGCGCGGATATCGGCATGGATCGCCTCCTTGGGCCGTTCGGAGCGATGCAGGTCTATATCGACCTCGGAGGAATGGACGCCTTCGGCGTGCTCGTCGAGCTCGGCTCTGCCCGTGCGGCGGCCGATCGACTTCACCTCCGGAACTTTGAGTGCGAGTTGTTCGGCGAGGAGCCCGAGGCGGTGGCTCTCGGCCAGCGAGATGCCCGGATTGTATTGCAGCGAGACCACCAGCGTGCCCTCGTTGAAGGGCGGCAGGAAGGTGCGTGGCAAGAGCGTCGCGCCATAGACGGCCAGCGCCACGCCGATGCCGACGAGGGTGACGAGCATGGCTCGAGTTTCGAAAGCCCAGCGCAGCAGCGCCGCATTGCCCCGCTTGAGATGGCGCACGACGAAGGAGTCGCGCTCATGGCCGCTCTTCGCGCCCGACAACAGATAATAGGCCATCACCGGGGTCAGCGTGATCGAGACGATCAGCGAGGCCAGGATCGAGACGATGTAGGCGATGCCGAGCGGCGCGAAGAGCCGCCCCTCGATGCCGGAGAGGGCAAAGAGGGGGATAAAGACGAGGATGATGATCGCAGTGGCGTAGACGATGCCCGACCGGACCTCCTGTGAGGCCGCCGCGATGACCGCGAGCATCGGCCTGGGCGTCGCGCTCTCCCGGTTCTGCTTCAGCCGCCGCAGGATGTTCTCCACATCCACGACGGCATCGTCGACCAGCTCGCCGATCGCGATGGCGAGCCCGCCCAGCGTCATGGTGTTGATGGTCAGGCCGAAGGCCTGGAAGACCAGCACCGTCGTAAGGATCGAGACCGGGATCGCCGTCAGCGAGATCAGGGTCGCGCGGATGTTCATCAGGAACAGCAGCAGGATGACGGCGACGACGCCGGCTGCCTCCAGCAGCACGCGCTCGACATTGGCGATCGAGGTCTCGATGAAGGTGGCCTGCCGGAACTGGACGTTCGTCGCGGAGATGCCGGCGGGCAGGGTCTTCTGGATCTCGGCCAGCGCCGCTTCGACCCGCCGCGTCAGCGCGACGGTATCCGCCTCCGGCTGCTTCTGGATGCCGATGATCACCGCCGGCTTGCCCTGATAGCCGGCATCGCCGCGCTTGACCCGCGCCGCGAAGTCAACGCCCGCGACCTGGTGCAGCAGGATCGGCTGGCCGTTGCGCTGCAGTACGGCGGTGTTGCGCAGATCCTCCAGCCGCTGCGTCAGCCCGACATTGCGGATCAGATATTCGCGCCCCTGCTGGTCGATGAAGCCGCCGCCGGTGTTGGTGCCGAAGCGGTTGACCGCCGCCTCGATCTGTTCGGGCGAGACATCCAGCGCCTGCATGGCCGCGATGTCGGGTGTGACCCGGTACTGGCGGACCTCGCCCCCCATCGGGATGACCTGCGAGACGCCGGCGATGTTCAGGATCTGCGGGCGGATGACGAAGTCGGCGATCTCGCGGACCTCCATCGGGGAGGCCCGCTCGGCCGTCACCGCCACGAGCATGATCTCGCCCATGATCGAGGAAACCGGGCCCATCTGCGGGTTGACGCCGCGCGGCAGCTGCTCGCGCACCAGCGACAGCCGCTCGGCGACGAGCTGGCGCGACCGGTAGATGTCGGTGCCCCAGTCGAACTCGACATAGGTGATCGAGAGGCCGACGCCCGAGACCGAGCGCACGCGCAGCACGCCGGGCATGCCGTTCATGGCCGTTTCCAGCGGATAGGTGACGAGCTGCTCGACCTCCTGCGGGGCGAGCCCCTCGGCTTCCGTCATCAGGGTGACGGTCGGCCGGTTGAGATCGGGGAAGACGTCGACGGGGACGCGCGGCAGCACATAGCTGCCATAGGCCACGAGCACGAGCGCGGCTGCGATGACAAAGAGGCGGTTGCGCAGGCTGGCCGAGACGAGGAGGTTGAACATCGCGTCCTCGCCTCAGCGGATCTGGTTGAGATGGTCGGCGCCACGCACGACGATGCGTTCGCCCGGCGCGACGCCGGACCGGATCACCAGCCGTGTGGCGTCGAACGGTTCGCTGCGGACGGGCCTGGGCTCGAAGCGCTCGGGATCGGTATGGCGCCAGACCAGCGCCTCGCCATTGCCGCCGCGCACGACGGCGTCGCGCGGCACGATGATGCCGCTGACGCTGGCGCCGTTGCGGGCCGTCACCCGGATGGGCTGGCCGATCGCGACGGTGGCGGGTGGGTCCTCGACAGCGAAATGCACCAGCGTCGCCTGCTGCTGCAGCGCCCGTCCGGTGCCCCGGAAGGACAGGCTGAGCGGCTTGCCTCCGGGCAGCATGGCCGAAGCGCCGTCGAGCTGCGAGAGGTCGACATCGCCATAGGACAGGGCCTCGACCCACAAGCCCGCGGGATCGACGATCTGGAACAGGACGTCCTGCGAGCCGACGACCTGACCCGCCACGACCCGCACGGCGGAGACCACGCCGTCGAGCGGCGCACGCAGGATCTCGGGCTCGATCCGGATCCGCCCGACGATCTCACGCCGGCGCATCAGGCCGGCGAGTTCGATCTCGAAATCGATGACCTGGCTTTGCGGCGCGATGGCGCGCTCCGCCAGGCCGCGCGAGCGCTTGAGCTTCGCCTCGACCATGGCGATCTGCTGCTCGATCTCGCCGACGCGCTCGGCGATGGTGGTCCGGTCGGCCTGCGGCACGGCCTGCTCGACGGAGGCCAGGATGTCGCCGCGACGGACGATCTGGCCCAGCCGCGGCAAGCCGCTCTCGGGCGCGACGATCCGGCCACCGGTGATGCTCTGGACCTGGCCCGAGCGGTTTGGATCGGCGATCACGCGGCCGACCAGGGCCACGGTCTTGCGGGCCTCCTCGGTCTTCGTGACCTGCGTGCGGATCTCCAGCAGCCGCTGCGTCGGCTTCGGCGCGAAGACCGAGCCGTCCGCGAGACGGCGGGGGGTATCGCCGGCGGGCGGTGCCACCTTGGCCGCCTCACCATGATCATGGCCTTCATGGGCGCTCGCCAGGCCCGTTCCCGCGATCAGCAGCACGAGGACGAGGCCGGTCAAGGACGGGGCCGGGCGCGAGCGGCGGAGTGTGGCGCCGAGCAGGAGCCCGACAGCCAGCGCCGCGCCCATCGCCAGGTACAGGACCGGCACCGGCCGGCCCGCGATGACGACGCTCGCAGCCCGAGCGGAAGTGTGGCCCGATCCCGCCGGCGCGCCGGCCGCTGGGACGGCGGCGGCCGGGCGGTCCAGCGTTCCGATCAGAAGGTCATCTCCGCCGGGATGGGTGATCGCGAAGACGAGTTCCAGCGGGCCTGCGCCGACGAGCCGGTCCGAGGCCACCACGTAAGTCCCCTCCGGCGTCGGTGTCGCCGCGACATCCTCTCCCGCGCCGATCGTGACGACGAGGCCGGCATCGGTGACGGGGGCGTTGCCGGCATAGCGATCCAGGAACAGCGTCAGCCGGTCGCCGCGCAGGATGCCGACAAGTTCATAGGCGTCGGAATGCAGCGCCAACCGCGGCGAGCCCGCCGTGGCGACCGGAGCGGGTGGGGCGCCGTGGTCGTGGCCCTCATGGGCCGCGAGCGGGGTAACTGACAGCAGGGAAGCCAGCGCCAAAGGCGCGACGAGGCAGCGTGCGAGGCTGCAGACGGAAAAAAACATCAAACGAACCCATCACGATCGGCATCAACATCCGGCGGCGCGGCTGAAAAGCCGGCCGACGCTCAAGCGATGGCGATGGTTCGTGGAGGTCTCGCGTCGAGACTCGGCGCCCGCACCAGGGACGGCGTCTCCGGCCGCATGTCGAGGCGGATTCGGTGAGGGGTTCGCAGCGGAAGAGAAGCGATGGCGTGCTCGATCAGCGCGACGGTACACATCGTGCCACAGCAGGTCCGGCCCTGTGCGCCTTCGCCCTGAGGGCCGCCCGTTGGAGCCGGTGCGCCGTTCGCCGCCGGGTCGCAGAGACCAACCGGCTTGGCCGCCAGCGAGGCGGTGGCGAGGGAATGGCGCGCCTCCTGCGGGAGGTGCTTCGCCACCGGGGTAACGGCTTTGGATGCCGCGCCGTGCCCCGCATGCGCATTCGCCGGGATGGCCCAGGCAAGCGACAGGAGGACGACCAGCGCGGTCGCCTTCAGTACCCTTGCCAGGACGTCGAATGCAGTCACGTCGTTTTCCGCCGATTCTGTCGGTTCCCATGCGAAGTGGTGCTTCCCATGGGGGAAGGTCAAGAGGGCTGGGTGCAGATCTGTCGCGTCATGGAAAGGAAGTCGTGAACGGATGGCCTAGGGAAGCTGGCCCGAACTCTCAGCCTCCGCCAACCTGCGTGATCAGGACGCCCGCGAGCGCAGCGGCCGCAAGCGTCGGGATCATGCCGACCTTGAAGCGCAACATCGCGATCATGGCTACGGCTGACAGCACGGTCGCACGCCAGTCGAGTGATGACAGGACCGGGAGATCGGGCGCAAGACCGAGGAACTCGACCGAGCGGACCTCGCGGAAAACGACGTGCAGCGCGAACCAGAGCGCCAAATTCATCACGACGCCGACCACGGCTGCCGTGATGGCGGTGAGCGCGGCCGAAAGCGTCCTGTTGCCGCGCAGAGCTTCGACGTAAGGCGCACCGAGGAAAATCCAGAAGAAGCACGGTGCGAACGTGACCCAGAGCGTCAGGAGCGCGCCGAGGGCCCCGGCCAGCAGCGGCTCGAGCCCGCCTGGCGCGCGGTAGGCGGCGAGGAAGCCGACGAACTGGAGGACGAGGATCAGCGACCCCGGCGTGGTCTCTGCCAACCCGAGGCCGTCGAGCATCTCGCCCGGCGCCAGCCAGCCGAAGGTCTCGACAGCGGCCTGCGCGACATAGGCAAGAACGGCGTAGGCGCCGCCGAAGGTGACGACCGCCGGCTCTCGAGAGCCATCACCTCCTTCTCAGCCGAAAAGACGCCCGGAATCACGGCGGCCAAAATGGCGATGAAATCGGCTCCCTGTTCATCGAGAAGGTCTTCCAGCCACCCTTCGAGGGCTGCCTGTTGCTCTTCGGCGCTAAGATGAGGGTACGCCGCAAGAAAACGGTCGAACTGGGCGTTCATCGCCTCGCGAGAGGTCACCGCTGAAGGGTCGTCGATCTCACTGATCCGCTCACGGTAGGCGTCGGCCGACAAGGCGACCACCTGGCGCTTCGAGATCGGCTTTGGACCGGCTTTTATCGCTTTCCAGTGCTGGAGGAGGGCCTCATGCGCTTCCGTGTAGCGCAGGGCCGCCTCGTCGGCATCGGATGTACGAAGGCTGACTTCGACGTAACCGGCGCTGATCGCGACCGGCGTTCGCCTGCCAGCGACGGGCAGGACGACCTGTCCGCGCACCTTATCAGCGACATCAGCGGGAACGCGGACTTTAAGGAGCCAGTTTCCCTTGGATCCCCGCTGGATCGGTCTGGCCATACGTAGTGCCATTGAGTGAGCTTCCTGAGTGAGAGTGAATCTCACGGAAACCCTCGTTTTCACTTAACTTCCTGCAATTAAACAGGAAGAAAAGTGGTGCCCAGAAGAGGACTCGAACCTCCAGTAGAGCTACCTAAATACTGAATTGTAAAGGCTTTTTCGACTTCCGATTGGGTTGCTGTGTGAAAGGAAAATGTGAACTGCCAAGGCCGCTGATCATAGCGTGGCGATACCCGAAATCCAGACAATTCAGCACCCACTGCAGGGGCAGCGGGGGCGCAATCGCCACGAGAGAGCTGGCCGGCAGAGTGGGCGTCGATCGAGCCTGGGCGCAGCGGATTGCCGGTCCTATCGTTGGCCTTGCCGCCCGGCTAAGCTCCAGCCGAGAAGCCCGGATAGACATAGGCCCGACGGATCGCCTCGCAGTCGGTTTCGCTCACGCCGCAGGCGCGGGCCGTCGCGTACCATTCGCGGGCCACGACTTCGGTCATGTCGTCGACCAGCGCCTTCGCCTCGTCCGGGGCGAGCAGAAACCGGCGGCATTCGCTCAGCAGGTTGGCCGCGTTGGCGAAACGGCCTTGGGCACCACAGGCCATGGCGAGGTCGCGCCGCTCCTCGCCGATCGAAGGCGTCGGCGTCAAATCGTAGGCCGGCGAAAGGCGCCAGCCGGAGCCGGGCGCAAGGGCGGCGTGGTTGCGCGGGTGATCGTCGATGTTGGAGACAAGCGCGTTGAACACCATGCGGCGGAACAGCTCGCGCGCGTCGTGGGCGGGGCGCTCGCTGATCCGGCGCAGGGTCTCGACCAGGAGCACATAGGACCAGCGCGCCCGTCCCTCGGGGGTCTCGTCGGTCTCGATCAGGGTCAAGGCTCTGACCATCCGGGCCCGGGTGTAGCCGTCCTTGACGCGCGTGCGGTCGAAACGCTTGACCAGCAGGACGTCTCGACCACCGATCCTGGCGATCTGCGATTCGGCTGTCTGCAAGCCGCACTGGCGGGCAAGCTGGAGCGTGGCGTGCTCGACCCGCGCCATGTTCCAGCGATCGTCCATGCGGTTGAACTTGGCGAGCCAAAGCGCGTCGTCGCTCTCGACCACGACCTTGGGCCGGGCGCCGCCCATCGAGGTGCCGAGCAGCAGCAGTTCCTCGACATGCGCGGCATCTCGAGGCGGCTCGTCGGCGAGCAGTGCGTCGGCGAGCGTCTGCAGCTTTTCCAGGTCCCAGGTCTTGTTGAATTCGCGCGTAGGCGCGGGCGGCTCGACGCAGAGGCCAAAGCCCAAGGCGCCGGCTCGATCGTCCGGCGAATGCAGCAGGTAATCGAGCTCGCCCATCAGCCCCAGCCCGGCGTGCTTCTCGATCACTCGGCGGCCCCAGTAGTCCGGTCCGGCGTCCCGGAGCGCGCCGAAGACACCGTTCAGGCGGACCGTCTCATAGCGCACGCGGCCGAGACGCAACTCGACCGGATCAATCTCGACGGCGTCTGCACGCTCGCGATAGCGCCTGCCATAGACGAACCGGCCCGCAACGACGCCGTTGCGATGGGCCGCGTGCTCGAAGCGACCGGCGGTGACGGCTGCCGTGGCGCCTGGGAGCGTGATGTAGACATAGGCCTGCGGCATGGGCGGCCTCAGAAGTCGTCATCGAGGGGCTGGGGCGCGCTGGCGTGGCGTCGCTTCCGCAGGCTCGCCAGGCGAAGGCCTTCATCATCCGTCGCGGGATCGGCGAGCGATCCCAGGCGTTCGACCAGACCGTAAGACCACAGAAGAGCGGTATAGATGGCGATACTGGTGGACGGCTTGCCGTGCTCGGCCTCGCCGACCACCTCGCGGCTTGCGCCGATGCGCTCGGCGACGTCGGCGAGCGTGATGTTCCGGCGCAGGCGCGCCGTGCGCAGGTTCGCGCCCAGGCGCTTCAACGCAGTCTCAACTTCGTACGGCGGGGTGCTCAACAGATGACCGCGGCGCATAGAGGCTCCTCCATGGCTCGCATAATGTCGGTTTAAACCGACAAAATCAATGTATATGTCGACTGTAATCGACACGGCGGATCAGGCTGAGCTGCGAAGAAACGAGAAATCTTGATCCTGTTGCTCTCGAGGTACTTGCTTTCGCTCAGGAGCGCGGCGTGATGCCGATCGATCAGGCGCCTGCTTTAAACGAAGTGAACGTCGCCTCGGCGACATAGCCGACGAGCTCGTAGGCGTACAGTAGGTGCCGAAGCGGGTACCGGGATAGGTGCGCGTGTGCGAGCGATCTCTTCGGATGATTGGGCTCGTCGTCAATCGTTCGCCTGTTCTTGATCACTGGTTTTCGGCTTAGGCTGCAAGCATGCCGACGCCTCTGCCGCCCTTCGATCTCGACCTCCTGCGCAGCTTCATGGCGATTGCCGATTGCGGCGGATTTTCGCGGGCGGCGCAGCGCATAGGTCGCACGCAATCGACCATCTCGCTACAGATCAAGCGCCTAGAGGCCGGTCTCGGCCAGAGCCTGTACCAGCGCGACGAGGCGGGACGTGGCGGTCGCACGGTTCTCACGCCCCAAGGCGAGGTGCTGCTGACCTATGCCCGTCAGATCCTGCACATGAGCGACGAGGCGCGTTCGCGCCTGATGGAGCCAGAGGTCGACGGCGTCGTCCGGCTTGGCACGCCGGAGGATTTCGCGACAGTGCATCTCGCCGATGTGCTGGCGCGCTTCGCCCGCGCTCATCCCCGGGTCGCGCTCACCGTGAACTGCGACTTCACCGTCAACCTCCTCGATGGCTTCTCGAAAGGGCAATACGACTTCGTCCTGTTCAAGCGCTCGCTCCAATCTGGACATTTGAGAGACGCCGGTAATGCCGGCGGGACCGGCGTCTGGCGCGAAGCCCTGGTCTGGGTTGCCGGCTCGCGACTTGTCCTGTCGCGAAGCGAGCCACTACCGCTGGTTCTGGCGCCGGCGCCCGATGTCTACCGACGCGGCGCTTTGGCGGCCCTCGACGCGGCCGGGCGTTCCTGGCGTATCATCCTGACCAGCCCGAGCCTTGCCGGATTACAGGCGGCGGTGCGGGCAGGCCTCGGCGTCACCATCCTGCCGCGCGAGATGGTACCGCCCGATCTCATTCTGCTCGGCGACGCCAGCCATGACCTTCCGGCCCTGCCCGCGACCGAGATCGTGCTCTACCGCGCGCCCGGATCGACATCGCCCGCAGCGACACGTCTCGGCGATCATATCGTCCAGTCACTGGAAGCCGCCGCCGGTCAGATCTGAGCGCCGCGCGTGGTGGAGGTCAAGATCCTGGGTGAGCTCTCTCCCGTCGAACAAATGCGCTGCCTGTGACGGGGCTAAACATCAGACACGATCGCATCTTGGTCGCGTTGGGCCAGAGACGGATACTTTGTCGCGGCGGCCGCCGTGATCTCGCCGACCCGCACTGCGTAGATGAACGCCGATGACAAAATGCCTGGACCGAGCCGATGCCTGAGACGACCGCGACGACAAAGCCCGACGTTACCCGTATCATCGCCTGGTCGGTTGTCCTGCCCATCCTGAGCATCTGGCCTTTCGTGTCGGCCATGCCTCTATTCACTCTGTATGGAGGCAACCTTTCGACTCTGGCGCTCTCGATCAACATCGTACTGCTGCTGTCAGGCTTCTGGCCTCTTGCGGCAGCCTATGCCGGATACGCTTTTTTGCGCATCGGCGCACCGACAGACCAGCGCGCTCCAGCAGGCGAACGCGGTCTGCTGCTCGGCATCTATGCGACGATCTGGACCGCGCTCTATCTGATCGTCGCCTTCGCCCAGCCATAACTCCCTATCAGCGAAAACTTGGCCGGAGTGGTAGAAACCATCGATTTTTCTTGTCTCTCGTATTTTGGGCGCTGCTGACTCCAGTCCGCTCGTAGCGGGACTGTAAACAGATCGTCGGTGCGACGATTGGCAATCACACCGATATTCCATTGATATCTTCAATCGTTTCGATTGAATAATCCTCGTTTGAGGAATGCAAAGACCGCTTTATCGGGGATCGGCCGCTATCGGGACGACACCGATGACTTCATTGCAACTCGCCGCAGCCAACCTGCTCTCGCCAATGATCCTGTGCTTCGTGCTCGGCGCGGCGGCGGCCTTTGTCCGCAGCGATCTGCGCCTACCGGAGCCTGTCTTCACCGCGCTTTCGATCTATCTGATGCTGGCGATCGGCCTGAAGGGCGGAGCCGATCTGGCGACCGTCTCTGCGGGTGAGATGGCGCTGCCGATCCTCGCGGCGCTGGCTTTGTGCGTGGTCATACCGCTCTGGTGCCATTTCGCGCTGCGCCGCCTAGTGAGGCTCGACCGTCGCGACGCAGCGGCGCTTGCGGCCCATTACGGCTCGGTCTCGGCGGTCACCTTCCTGGCCGTGTTGGGCTATCTCGATGCCGTCGGCATGACCTACGAGCCGTCGGTCACGGCGCTACTCGCACTGATGGAGACGCCAGCCATCGTCATTGCTTTGCTGCTGGCAGGTCGTGGGCGTACCGACGGCCAGCCGCTGAGCGCCGTTCTCGCGCGCATCCTCGCCAGCAAGAGCATCGTGCTGCTCTTCGGCGGTCTCATCATCGGCATGATCGTCGGGCGCGAAGGGCTAGCGCCGGTCAAGCCGCTCTTCGGCGATCTGTTTCGCGGGCTGCTTTGCCCCTTCCTGCTCGATCTCGGGCGGCAGGCGATGGAGCGGGCCGAAGGCTGGCGGGAGAACGGGCCGGCGATCGCCATCTTCGCCATCATCGCTCCCGTGCTGAACGCAGGGCTCGGCCTCGTCGCGGCATGGGCTGCCGGGATGTCCGAGGGCGGCGCGATCGTCATGGCCACGCTTGCCGCGAGCGCCTCCTACATCGTCGCACCCGCCGCGATGCGGATGGCGCTGCCCGAGGCCAATCCCGGCCTCTATCTGACCGCCTCGCTGGCGCTGACGTTTCCGTTCAATCTGGTCGTCGGCATTCCGCTCTACGCCGCGATGGCGGGCGCGCTCTACGGCTAGGCAAGATCGGCCGTCCGGCCCCGGTCAGAAGTCCCGCATCGCCTGGACGCCCATCCTGACGGCGGCAAGGGCCGCGGTCGCGGAGGCGAGCAGGGCAGCCCGCGCGTTCAGAATCTGGGTGCGGTTGAGCGCCGTCACGATCCGGTTCATGTCGCCGGCGTCGAGCGCCTAGAGCCGGCTGATCCGACGCAGGCGCTGCCGACTTGCTAGCCACCAGAGATAGGATGAAGCGAGCGCGCCGAGGCCGATCGCGATTTCGAGACCGAAGATCATGCCAATACGATAACATGATCCTACCTTGGCAAAATTGTAAACGCGCCGGCCTCGACCGGCTCGATACGCAGTTGCCGGCAGATTTTCACCAGGGCCGATTGCTCCTCGACGATGTAGTGACCATCGGCTTCGCCGATCTGACGGCAGGTTTGGATCAGCGTGCGCGCGAACCGCCCGTCCTTCTGCAGCCGGGCGATCGTCGACAACGCCGCTATCTCACCGACGGCAGGGTCGATCTCGAAGCGCGCGGTCGCCTGCTCGAACTCGACCAGGAGTTCCTGGCGGGACTGCTCGTCAATCAGGCCGAAGCGCGACAGCGATGACGCCATGCTGTCATGCTCGGCGGGGCGGACCACGCCGTCGGCATAGGCGATCAGCGCGCAGGCGGCCGCGATCGTCTCGATCTGAAGACCCGCCTCCTCGTCGCGCCAGAGGTCGAGATCGCGCTGAAGGTCATGCGGGACGCGCTTGGGTTCTGTCGGCATGGCTTATCCTCTGCATTTTTTCAGGTCGGCGAATTTGGCCTGGCGACCGGCCAGGAGGCGGCTGACGAGGCCGGCCAGTCCGACGATCAGGAGCGACCCGATCGCCCAGACGATCACGACGACGATCTCGCTGGCATATCCAAGGCTGCGGAAGCTCCAGGACACCCATTCGACGACCTCAGGCACCGGGGAGATCTTGTCGGCATTGGCCGCGGCCCAGTCGCTCGACCAGTCGAGAAGCGCATGTCCGCCCCACGCCAGTAGGCTCCAGACAAAAAGTGCGATGATGGCCGCGACCCAGACGGAGATGCGCATCGCTCACCTCCCCTGCCGAGGCGAGGAGGCCGGCCGAAGCTCGGCCACTGCAGGCAGATGGCGATGCAGCACGCCGAATTTGTCGGTGCGCGGGTCTTCAGGCGGCGGGACAGCAGGCATGGTCATGGCGTCGGTGCTCCCAAGATCGGAGCGCGCAACGCGCTCCTCAGGTGGAAGAGTCCGACATCGCAGCCTTGGGCTGCCAGAGGGGCCCGGACCCGGGTTGCGCTGGAGATTGGAGGTTGGCCGCCATGCGTCAAGAGCGGGTCGGCGTAAATATTTTTGCATGACGGGACTTGCAGGCCGCCGCAACGTCACCCATCTCGCGCCCACCCGCTGATCCGGGCCCCTCTGGCGAGCGCTGCCGGCGCGCCCGCGATGTCGGATCGTTTTCCCGACATCGCGCCCGGCTGACGTGGTCAGACATGGATCTTTCGATTTTCGCCACTGAGTGGCTCGGCAAGCCGCTCTGGATGTGGCTTTCCTTCGTCGGCATCGTCGTGACGCTGCTCGCCTTCGATCTCGGCATCCTCCACAAGGAGTATCGCCAGATCGAGGTCGGCGAGAGCCTGATCCTGTCGGGCGTCTACATCAGCTTGGGCCTCGCCTTCGGCGCCTGGGTCTGGTGGTATCTCGGCTCCGAGCCGGGCATGGCCTACCTCACCGGCTTCGTCGTCGAAAAGACTCTCGCGCTCGACAACGTCTTCGTCATCGCGCTGATCTTCTCCTTCTTCGCCGTGCCGCCGAAGTATCAGCATCGCGTGCTGTTCTGGGGCATTCTCGGCGTCATCGCGCTGCGCGCGATCATGATCGGGCTCGGCGCGACGCTCGTCGCGCAGTTCGGCTGGGTGCTCTACATTTTCGCCGCGTTTCTGATCGTCACCGGCGTCAAGATGCTGCTGCTCGGCGACAAGCCGCCGGCTCTCGCCGACAACGCCCTGATCGCCTTCATGCGCCGGCGCTTCAACGTCACCGACGAACACCACGGCGAGCGCTTCTTCGTGCGCGGCCAGCATCCGGAAAACGGCAAGCCGGTCTGGTTCATCACGCCGCTGTTCATGGCGCTCGTGCTGATCGAGATCGCCGACGTGATCTTCGCGGTCGATTCAGTGCCGGCGATCTTTGCCATCACCACCGATCCCTTCATCGTCTACACCTCCAACATCTTCGCGATCCTGGGGCTGCGGGCGCTCTACTTCGCGCTGGCCGCCGTCATCGACCGCTTCCGCTACCTCAAGCCCGCGCTCGCGATCGTGCTGATCTTCATCGGCTCGAAAATCTTCGTCGCCGACCTGCTCGGACTGGAGAAGTTTCCGGCCGCGATTTCGCTTGGCGTCACCTTCGGCATCATTGCTGCCGGCATCGTCTGGAGCCTGGTCAAGACGCGCGGTCCGGTGGCGAGCGCTGGGCAGGAAGGCTGAAGCAGAAGGCCAAGCATGTCGGAGATCGTGGCAGTGGCTCAGCTTCGATCAGGCGCATTGCGTCAATGGTGGGCATCGCTACCGCCATCGTTTGGGTGCGCCATGCCCAGGAGATGGGCTCGCGGATGGCCAGGCCGCGCGGGCATGCTCTGTCATGTCATAGGTCTGGCCGTGCGTTACGCTGAAGCCTATCGCAAGACCCTCCGCATTCGCCCTGGTATGCTTGAACTGCGAGCCTAGCCGGCAAACAGTGACCGTCGCGGCGGGCAGCGCCTGCTTGTCCAGACTACGGCCTCTGTCGCCGGTCTACCGATCAGGCGGAGACCGGATCAATCGCGGCCCGTGTTCGGCAAGCCTCCTGTCTCGCCTCGCCGGGCGTTGACCGGTCACGGGTTCTCCACCAGGCTCCAGAAGCCTCTCTTGCGGGCATGGCTTTTCACAATATCGGCGCGATAGGCGCTGTGGTTAGGAAATGCGTCCGGCGCCTGCAACTCGTTTTCGATCAGCGCCGACAGCAGGTCCAGACGGGCGAGGTAGACCGCCGCGTGCGGATAGGCGCCGGAGCGGCCCTTGGCGAGGATATCGTCGAGCAACGCGCGGTAGAGGAGGCTCGCCGCCAGCGGGTGGGCGTCCTCCAGGGCCTCCGCCGCCGGCGCGAGGATATGGTAGAACTGGCCGTTCCAGCCGCCGGCATGCGAGACGACGAGGCGGGCGGCGAGGTCGGGGCGCGGCCAGTCAAGCAGGAATTCCAGCGCCAGGTAGCGCCGCTCGCCCGACATGGCGTGGGCGAAGGCCCGGTCCAGCGCGTCGAAATCCTCGAAATCGGGCAGTGCCGCGAGGTAGTCCCGCAGCGTCTGCGCGTCGAGCGTATCGGCGAAGGTTTTCCAGCGCAGCGCCTGCGCCGCCGGCTTCTCGCCGAGAGCGTCCAGTATCCTGGCCTCGAGGCTTGCCCGCCGCGGCGTCGGCGCGTCGCGCGAGGGCGCTCCGTCGGCGAGATCAACGGCGCTCATGAAACGCAATTGCGAGCGGCTTTCCCTGCGGACCCAGCCTAGGGCCTCACCTGCCCGGCCGGCCTCGAGCAGACGCTGGGCGATACCCAGCGTATCCTGCAGATTGGGATGCTTCTTGTCCTCCAGCGCGATCAGACCGTCGAGGTCGCCGCGCGCCTCGGCGATGATCTGGCGGACCTCGTGCCATTGCGAAGCGGGCGAACCGTAACGGCGTTCGCCGTCCTTTCGATCTTTTGCCTCCTGCTCCCGCAGCGCTTCGGCGAGCGCTGCGTCCCAACGCATGAGAATCTCGGGACGAAGGTGGCCGGCGACGGCTTGCGCCACCGAAAGCAGATAGCCGTGGCTGCTCTGTCCCAGCGACGTCATGACGATATCGGGCAGGCGATCCGACTCGGCCGGTGCGAGCTTCGCCGCAAGATCGCCCATGGCGGCGACGGCGTCTTCATAAACGCCCTGAATGCGGCCCGACGAATCGTCGATGCGCTCGAAGACCGCCTCGTGGCTTGCCAGGAAACGCAACAGCCGCTTGACCGCCATCATCGGCGCGGCCTCGCCCAGTTCGCCGGAGATCGTCGCCAGCGTCGCCGACAGATCGTCCCGAAAGGCCCGGGATCTGTCCCACTCGATGAAGCCACGCGCCTTTTCCAGCGCGCCAAGACGGCGGTCGATCAGCTTTGCGACGGCATCGGGACCCTTGGCGCCAGCCAGAGCCGCCGTGACGATCTTGCGGAATGACGTGCTCCTCTCCGCCTCGTCGATAATGAGCCGGGTGAGCTTGTCGACGCCCAATTGAGCAAGACTATCACTGTTCAGAGCTGGTTTGCGCGCCATGGGGAGTGTTTGGTTGAGAACGGGAGCCAATCTGGAGATGTCATAATTCAGCCGCCAGGGACCGCGACGCCTTCGCTGAGTCGGTAGCCCCTCGAACACGATAGCCGACATAGAAGCCAGACTGTGACTGCGAACGGCCCGGGCCGCTACTTTGGCCGCAGCGAAAGCCAGTTCGACCACAGCATTTTTGATGCAGTTACCATGGCTGATCGATACCGAAATCGGGGCTGGCCAGGCTCTGAGCGTCAAACCGGTGCAGGGTGTCGCGTCCTGGCCTGCGGCGGCGAGGTCGCGGCCTGGCCGTGGGGTTTGACACCGGCGAAGATACAAATTGTTCCAATGCGAACCTTTGGAACATGCGGCGGCCCACCCCGTTACAAGAGCACGCGGGATCGGTTCCCGGCTTCCTCTCTCGCTGGCCGACCGAACAATCCTCGCCGCTCCCAGGTGACAAAGCCGTGCCAATTCATGCCATCGTCGGGACGCAGGCCGTCTCTATCGTGATCACTGTGAACGGCAAGCTGCGGCCGCTCGACGTCTCTCCCGCAACGACGCTGCTCGATCTGCTTCGGCACGATCTCGCCCTGAGCGGCACGAAGAAGGGCTGCGACCACGGCCAGTGTGGCGCCTGCACCGTCATCATCGACGGGCACCGCATCAACAGTTGCCTCCAGCTTGCGGTGATGCAGGACGGCAAGGCCATCACCACGGTCGAGGGGCTCTCGCATGACGGCTCGCTGCATCCGCTGCAGGCCGCCTTCATCGAGCGCGACGCCTTCCAGTGCGGCTACTGCACGCCGGGCCAGCTCTGCTCGGGTGTGGCGTTGATCGAGGAGGGTCATGCCAGAACGCGCGAGGAGATTCGCGAGCACATGAGCGGCAACATCTGCCGCTGCGGCGCCTATCCCAACATCGTCGATGCGATCGAGGACGTGCTCGTCCAGCGCGGCCAGTTGATGAAGGAAGCCGCCGAATGAACCGCTTCTCCTATCATCGCGCCGACACGGTCGACGACGCAATCAGCGCGCTGTCGGGCGATCCCGCAGCGAAGATCATCGCCGGCGGCACCAATCTCGTCGACCTGATGAAATACGACGTCGAGACGCCCTCGACGCTGATCGATGTGACGCGCATCGAGGAACTCAAGGGCATCACGGAGACTGCGGTGGGCGGCCTGCGCATCGGAGCGCTCGTGTCCAACACCACGGTCGCCTATGACGAGCGCGTCAACGCGCGCTACCCGTTGCTCGCCAGCGCGATTCTGGCCGGAGCGACGCCTCAACTGCGCAATGCGGCGACGACCGGCGGAAATCTGAATCAGCGCACGCGCTGCTACTATTTCAACGACGTCGCCACGCCCTGCAATAAACGCGAGCCGGGCTCGGGCTGTTCGGCGATCGGCGGACTGAACCGCATCCACGCCATCCTCGGCGCGAGCGAGCACTGCATCGCGACGCACCCCTCCGACATGTGCGTCGGGCTTGCCGCGCTGGAAGCCGAGGTCCATGTCGCTGGCCCCGGCGGCGAGCGGGTCATACCCTTCGCCGACTATCACCGCCTGCCGGGCGATGACCCGCAGCGCGACAACACGCTGCGGCCGGGCGAACTCGTGGTCGCGGTCGTGCTGCCGCCGGACAGTGAGAGCTATGCCGGCCATTACAGCTATCTCAAGCTGCGCGACCGGCTGTCCTACGCCTTCGCGCTGGTCTCGGTGGCGGCAGCGCTGGAGATGGAGGGCGGAACCATCAGGTCGGCCCGCATCGCGCTCGGCGGCGTAGCACACAAGCCGTGGCGGCGACAGGAGGCTGAAGGCGCGCTGGCTGGGCGGGCGGCCGATGAGACTGCCTTCACTGCTGCGGCCGATCTTCTCCTCGAAGGCGCGCAGGGCCACGAGCACAACGCCTTCAAGATCGAGTTGGCCCGGCGCGCCGTCATCCGTGCGCTGGCCCAAGCCGCGGCCGGCACGCCGCAATCGCAGACCGACAAGCGCATCGCCTGAAAGGCTTAGCGACCATGCTGAAGAATGACACCCATGTCGGCCAGCCACGCAGCCGCGTCGACGGTCCGGCAAAAGTCACCGGCACGGCGACCTACGCCGCCGAATTCACGGCGCCCGATCTCGTTTATGCCTATGTCGTCGGGAGCAGCATCGCGCGCGGCCGCATCACGAAGATCGATGCTGCGGACGCCGAGTCCGTGCCGGGCGTGATCAAGGTCTTCACGCATGAGAACAGGCCGAAGACCGCCTGGTTCTCGTTCAGATACAAGAGCATGGTCGGCCCTCCCGGCGCGCCGTTCCGGCCCCTCTACGGCGACGCGGTTCAGTTCAGCGGCCAGCCGGTCGCGCTTGTGGTTGCCGAGAGCTTCGACGTGGCGCGCCATGCGGCTTCGCTGGTGAAGGTCGCCTACGAGCAGCATTCTCACGAAACCGATCTCGGTCGCGCCCGAAGCGACAGCTACGTGCCGCCGAAAAAGCGACTTGGCATCGCGCCTCCGCCCAAGCCGCGCGGCGACGCCGTCAAGGCGTTTGGCGAGGCTCCGGTGCGTGTCGGTGGCGAATATACGATCGCAGCCGAATACCATAATCCGATGGAGCCGCACGCCACGACCGTGATCTGGGAGGGCGGAGGAAGAATCACCGTCCACGACAAGACCCAGGGCGTGCAAAGCAGCCAGGGTTATGTCTCCCGCGTTTTCGGCCTGTCGAGCGACGATGTCCGGGTGGTCGCTCCTTACGTCGGCGGCGCCTTCGGCTCGGGCTTGCGCCCTCAGCATCAGCTCTTCCTCGCCGTGATGGCGTCGCTGGCGCTCAAGCGCTCGGTCCGGCTGGAGCTGACGCGCCAGCAGATGTTCTCGCATGTCCACCGGCCCGAGACGATCAACATGCTGTCGCTGGGCGCCGGGCAGGACGGCAAGCTCACCTCGATCCAGCATCACGCGGTCGCCGCGACCTCGCGCTTCGAGGATCATCAGGAAGTCGTCGTCAACTGGTCGGGGCTGCTCTACCCGGCGCCGAACGTCGATCTGCGCTACGCGCTCGCCAAGCTCGATACCTCGTCGCCCGGCGACATGCGCGCGCCCGGCGCTCCGCTGGGCATTTTCGCGCTTGAAAGCGCGATGGACGAACTGGCCATCGCGACCGGAATCGACCCAGTCGAGCTGCGCCTGCGCAACTACGCCGAACGCGACGAGAACGACGACAAGCCCTTCACCTCCAAGGAACTGCGCGCCTGCTACCGCGAGGGCGCAGAACACTTCGGCTGGAGCAGGCGCAATCCACAGCCAAGCTCGATGCGCGAGGGCCGCGATCTGATCGGCTGGGGCATGGCCAGCGGCGTCTGGGACGCCAACATGATGAAGACGTCCGCGCGGGCGGTGCTAGGCGCCGACGGCAGGCTGGCCATCGCTTGCGCCACCTCCGACATCGGCACCGGCACCTATACGATCCTGACCCAGATCGCAGCCGACGCGCTCGGGCTGGCGATGGAGGACGTCACGGTTGCGCTGGGCGATTCCTCGCTGCCGGCCTCACCCGTGCAAGGCGGATCATGGACGGCCGCCTCGGCCGGCAGCGCCGTCATGGCCGCATGCCAGGCGCTGCGCGAGAAGCTGTTCAAGCAAGCCAGCAGGGTGGACGGCTCTCTGCTCGCCGGCGCGACGATCGACGACATCGCCTTCAACGGGGGCCGCATCATGATGCGCAGCGACGCGTCCCGATTCGTGTCCCTGACGGACGCGGTCACCGCCAGCGGCGGCCCGGTCGAGGCCGAGGAATCGGCCGGGCCGGGCCTGCTCGGCATGATGCTGCCCAAGAGCCATTCGTCCTACACCCATGCCGCCGTCTTCGCCGAGGTCCGCATCGACCAGGATCTCGGCGTGCTGCGCGTCACCCGCATCGTCAGCGCGGTCGCGGCCGGGCGCATCCTCAATCCCAAGACCGCGCGCAGCCAGATCATCGGCGGCGTCGTCTGGGGCATCGGCATGGCCCTGCACGAGGAGACGCTGACCGACCACAGGCTCGGCCGGATCATGAACCACTCGCTCGCCGAATATCATGTGCCGTCGAACGCCGACATCCACGACATCGACGTGATCTTCGTCGAGGAGAATGACGAGAAGACCAGTCCGATCGGCGTCAAGGGCCTGGGCGAGATCGGCATCGTCGGCACGGCGGCGGCCATCGCCAACGCCGTCCATCACGCCACCGGAAAGCGCATCCGCAGCCTGCCGATCACCATCGACAAGATCCTGGCCGATGTGCCGTGATCCAACAGGCCGCGATCGCGTCATGCCCGTAGGCGGTCATGCCGATGAACTGGATCACCGTGCTAGGATATCTCGCCGCCCTGTGCTCGACCGTCAGCTTCGTTCCGCAGGCTTGGCGCATTCTCAAGACCCGCGACACAAGCGCGATCTCGGCGCCAATGTACGGGCTGACGACGCTGGGCTTCTCGCTCTGGCTTGCCTATGGCGTCGCCAAGCTGGAATGGCCCCTGATCCTGACGAACGGGATCTGCCTCGTCTTCGCTGCCTTCATTCTTGTGATGACGATGGCGTCTGCTCGGCAGAAAGAGGCGATCGCGGCTGCGATCGAACCCGACGCCGCCAAGGCGCCTTAGGCTTGCGGTCAGGCCGTGACGATCAGGCGGCGCGGCGGCCTGTCCTTCGTATCACGAGGATCCGCGACGATGTCGGCGAGCCGGTTGCCGGCTCTTTGGCCACGCTCGACCGGGGCGCACTCTGTTACCACCTCCGCCTCGCTCGATGCCGCAGGCGGCCCGACAGCATATCGCGACGCGATGTTTCCGGCGGCGTCCAGGAACCGCTGTCGTTGCGGAACAAGCGAGCTGTCAGCCGGTATAGCTTCGGCAAGCCCCATCGGCACTCGGAGCACCCATGAAAACCGTCAACCCGATAAAGACCGGCATGCGAACGTTCATCATGGCCACGGCGCTGGGTTTCAGTTCAGGACTTGGGTTCCGGGCCGATCGTCATCGTGCATCCTCCTTAGGAGGCCGCATCCAACCGCATCATACCACCACTCGAGGCTCCTGCCGCGCCTCATGAACGGCTGATCTTCCGAACGTTGCGCGATATGCCGCTGCGGGCGAAGGTTCTGAGCCCTATTGCGCCGTACGGGTCCGGCCGGCCGGGGCCGGACTGATCCGAAGCCAAACGGCGTAGAGCGCCGGCAGGAATTATAGGATCAGCACGGTCCCGACGGTGGTCGCGTCGATCAGATGTAGGCCATCGAGCCTCAGAACACCGAGTGGGTCCATGAAATGAGGGCGAGGACAGCGGCCAGCTCGGTGAGGATGACGGGCGCGTCTGCTGCACCGTCGCCTCGATGACAGCATGGTAGTCGTCCAACCCCGATTTTCGCCGGTTTGGTGACCTGAATTCGAGCCTATGCAAGAATTTCCGGGGCAAAAGATATGCACGGCTTTTACCCTCGCCGCGTGTCGCAGCTACATTCGGACGTTTGGGGCTGTGCCGTCCCATGAACATGGGCTGTCGCCGTAGGCCGCCACCGGCTAGGATAATGTTTGCCCTAACGGGCGCAGGGCTATGCTGCGGTTCGGCTGCAAGCGCGCCGGAGCGGGGGAGTCAGGCGACGCATGATCGAGGTGCTGCTCGTCGAGGATGACGCGCCGACGCGCTGGCGCCTCCAGGATGCACTGGGGGCGACCGGTGAGTTCGCCGTAACCCCCGCCGCGACCATCATGGAAGCCAGAACTTGCCTGTTGGAAGCGACGCCCCGTGTGCTGCTGACCGATATGCAACTCCCCGACGGCTACGGCCTCGACCTGATCCGGGAGACGCGGCAGCGCCATCCCGAGACGGAGATCATGGTGATCTCAATCCTCGGGGACGAGGAGAATGTGATCGCCGCAATCCGCCAGGGCGCTACCGGCTATCTCCTGAAGGATGCCTTTCCCACCGATATCGCGGCGACGGTGCGCGATCTTGTTGCCGGCCATTCACCGATCTCTGCTTCGATTGCGCGCTTCATCGTGCGGCGCACGCAGGCGCAGCTCGCCGCGGCGCCGGCTCGGCAAGGGCTCAACACGGCGCGGCTGACACCTCGCGAGATCGATATTCTCTGGGGTATCGCCAAGGGCTTCAGCTATGCCGACATCGCTGGTCATCTCGGCCTGTCGCGGCAGACGGTGCCGGGCCACATCAAGAACATCTACCGCAAGCTCGAGGTCAACACGCGCGGCGAAGCGGTGTTCGAGGCGCTGCAGCAGGGCCTGATCCGGCTGTGAGCGCGGCGGCGGCCGGGTCGGAGCCAGGGCCGGCTGCACCGGTTGCCCCGCCCCGTCCGGCGCTGCGGCTGCTCTTCTACCTCGTGCTGCAGGCGCTCGTCGTGCTCGGCTGTCTTGGGCTCGTGGCCCTGCCGAGGCCCGAGCCACCGCCGCGCTGGCAGCTCACCGAGGCGCGGCTTGAGCCGCCGGGCGTGACGGTCAGCCTGCCGCATCGCCATGACGCCCGTTTCACGATGGCGGATCCGCCGCGCTATGTGCTGGCGTTTGAGAGGCCCCCCGGCCTGCCGGACGAGCCTTGGGCGGTGCTGCTGCCACGCTTCACCAACGGCGTCACTGTCGCCATAGATGGCGTCGAAATTCTTGATAGCCGGCGCAATCCGGCGGCAAACCGGCCCGATCGAAGTTCTCCCGAGATCGTGGTGATCCCGGCGTCCCTGCTGCGGGAGGGGCGGAACGAGCTAACGGTCAGGCTCTTCGTCTGGGGCCCGCTCACCGGCTTTCTCGACCGCATCTATGTCGGGCCGGATTCGGTGCTGCGGCCAGCCTATGACCAGCGCGTCCTGCTCTTCGTGACGCTGCCGGTCGTTCTGGCCGCCTGGCAGAGCATTCTCGCGGTCATCCTCGGCATGATCTGGCTGATGCGACGCCACGAGCCGGAATACGGCGCGCTCGCCGCCTCGATGGCGATCGGCGTGATGCAGGCCTTCATCGTGGCCCCGAGCGGCCAGTCGTTCTACGCCGGGCTCAATGCGGTCTTGATCGCATCGGCGCCGCTGCAGAGCGCCTTCGGAGTGCTGTTCCTTCTGCTGGTCCTCGGGCTGAAGGCGCCACGTTTTACCGCGCTGCTCTTCCTGCCCGGCCTGATCATCACCGTAACCGGGCTGTTCGGCGGACCTGGCCCGGTGCGTGCGGTCTATCTCGCGCTCGGTCCGCCGACGGTGGCGTTCTGTCTCGTCCTGATCGCTGTCCTCATCGCGCTCGCCTACCTGCAACGCCGCGACGCGATCAGCCTCGTGCGCGGCAGCGCGATCACGGTCGTGCTGTTCTTCTGCGCGCATGACATCCTGTCGGTCCTCGACATCGCGCCGGACCACCGCCTGTTCCTTGCGCGCCTCTCCTGCTCGGCCATGTTGATCGCCATCGGCATCGGACTGACCTGGCGCTTCGCCCGGGCGCTGAACGAGGTCGACAGCTTCGCCGGCCGAATGGTTACGCTCGTGCGCGAGGCGGAGGACAAGCTCCGCGCGACCCTGGCGAGGGAAGAGGAGCGCGCGCGCGCGATGGCGCTCGCGGCGGAGCGGACGCGGCTGATGCGCGACCTGCATGACGGGCTCGGCGGCCAGCTCGTCAGCATCGTCGCGCTGAGCGAGCGCCAGCAGGCCGCGCCGATCGGCGATGCGGCGCGGGCTGCGCTGAAGGATCTCCGGCTGGTGATCGACGCGATGGACGACATCGGCGGGGATCTGATGCTGGCGCTCGGCGCTTGGCAGGAGCGGATCGCGGCGCAGTTGCGGGCTCACCGGATCGAGATGGTGTGGCGCGTGCTGACGCCGCAGGGGCTGCCCCTCCATCCCGAGCTGCGTCCAAGCCACGTCATCCAAATACTTCGCCTGCTAGACGAGGCCGTGACCAACGCGGTCAAGCATGCCGGCGCCAGGAGGATCACGGTCGAAATCGAGACCGTCGTAGCGGCGGATGGTCAGCGGGGCCGCATCAGCGTGCGGGATGACGGCCGGGGTTTCGACGCCGAGGCCGGCACCGCAGCCCCTTTCCCTGCCGGGCGAGGACTCGCCAACATGCACCGACGGGCCGAACGCTGCGGGGCGCAACTCGCGATCGTCTCGGGCCCGGAGGGCACGCGCGTGACGCTCGGCCTTCCAAGCCGTTTCGCCGATCTCGAAGCGCCAGGCAGTTGAGCGGTGCTTAGAAGCGCCCGACGCGGTTGACCGGGCCGCCGCGATTGGCGGGTGTGCCGCGGCGGACGCCACGATAGGGCGTCGCCACCGCGCGGGCAGCCGGCGCGGCGACCACGGGCGCACCGACCACGACCGGCGCAGGGCGGACCACAACCGGTGCACGGCGCACTACGACCGGGGCCGGGCGGACGACGCAGCCCTTTGGCACGCCGACTGTCCTGCAATAGACAACCGCCTCGGCCGGCGAGGCGGCCAGCGTCAGACCCGCCACCGCGGAAAGCGCGGCCAGGGCGAGGCCGCTGTACGTGAACCCTGGAATGCGAGCCATCGTCTGGTGCTCCCTTGCATTTCGCGTCCGCGGCCCGGCCGGTCAGCCGTGCCTTCGCGACGTGGCTTCAATCTGAGGCTCTCCGCCCGCCGCTGGTATCCCATGAAGATGGGGTGGCGGGAGCCGGCCCCCGGTGGCGTGATAGCACGGGCTGACGCATCGGAACCGTGACATGCGGGCGGCCGGAGGGAGGACTCCATGCCGGGCGAACCAGTGCCGCCTGCCGCCGGCGCGGCGGGGGAGAGCGTCAACAGCGGCATCGCGCCGTTCGATGCGGTGCGACGCCTCGTCGAGACCGTGGATCGCGAGATCGTCACAGCCTTGACGATCCTACCTGGCCTGCCGGGCGAACTGGCGGCCGTGGCCGAGCGAGGCTGGCCTGAAGCGGCGGCTACGCTGCCACGCACGTTCGGTGTCTGCCTCGTCGTCGCGCTGGCCTATGCCGCCACGCGCATTGTGCTGGCGCCAGCCCGGCATCGGGTCGGGACGATGCGCAGTGCGCTCGGCGGGATGGCAGGTCTCGCCGGCCTCGAACTCCTGGCGCTGCTGGCGGGAGCGTTGGCCGGGCGCGTGCTGCTGGTGCGGGGGCTCGGCATCCTCCCGGGCGCCGAGGCGTTGCCGCGCGACATGGTGATCGCGCTGGTGCGCTGGCTGATGGGACTGACGCTGCTGATCATCCTCTTCCAGCCCGCAACGAAGCGCCTCCGGCTGGCGCGGGTCGACGACGATGGCGCGCGCAAGGCGGTGCGCCGCTTCGCGATCCTGCTGGCGATAGCCCATCTGCACGCGGTCGTGCTCGCCTCGGCGCAGCGGGCGGGCCTGAGCGGCGAGGCCGCCAAGCTGATCTCGGGCCTCGTTGCCGCCGCGCTGACGGCGGGCGTGGTTCAGGTGTTCGTGTCGCTAGGCCGCCACGGCATCGGCGCGGGGGCGCGGTTGTTGGCGATCGGCCTCAGCCTGCTCGCCCTCATCTTCTGGCTCTGGGGCTGGGTAAGCGGCGCGTTCGCGCTCTATCGTGGCGCCGTGGGGACGATCGTGGTGATGCTGATGGCGCTCGCGCTCGACCGGGCGGTAGCCGTCAGCATCCGCGATTCGCGCCAGCCGGCCGAGATGCGGCAACTCTTCGTGCTGCGCGTGGTCATCGACAGCCTCGCGGCGGTGATGATCCTGCGGATAGGCTTCGAATTCTGGCTGGTCGGGGCCTTCGGCTGGCTCCCGGCCGATGGCGGGCAGATGCTCGACTATCGGCTGAACTTCGCCTCGATCGTGTTCGTGATGGGGGCCGCCTGCGCTGCGCTCGTGCATGTCTGGACCGAGGCGGCGCTCACGCCGACCGAGGCCGCCGGCACGGCGCAGGAGCAGGATGCGCGCCTCGCCCGGCTATCGACGGTGCTGCCGATCCTGCGCGCCTCCACGATCACGCTGATCGCCGTAGTGTTCTCGCTGGTGGGACTCTCGGCTCTGGGAGTCGACATCACCCCGCTGATGGCCGGCGCCGGCATCGTCGGCCTGGCGATCAGCTTCGGTTCGCAGGCGCTGGTCAAGGATATCGTCTCGGGCGTGTTCCACATCGTCGACGACGTCTTCCGGATCGGCGAGTCGGTCGAGTTTGGCGACCGACGCGGCCTCGTCGAAGAAATCAACCTGCGCAGCATCCGTCTGCGCGAGGAAGACGGCCGGCTGCATACGCTTCCCCTCGGCGAACTCGGGGCCGTCACCAATCACAGCCGCAAGCTGGTGCGCCTGAGTGTCACCGTCGCGCTTGACCGCACGCCGGACCGAAACGACGTCATGATGTTCACACGCCAGGCCGCCGCCGCCCTGCGCAGCGAGCCGGCGATACGCCAGGCGATCGTCGGCGACATCGGGGCCAAGCTCAACGAGTCCTCGGAGGGCGACAGCGCCTCGCTGGTGCTCTCTTTCAACATCGGCGCCGCGAGCGCCGAGCGCGGCCGGGTGCTGATCCAGCGACTGGTCGAGGAGGCGATCGACGAACTCGCCATTCCCGGCATCCGCCGAAGCGTGACCGTCACCACGGACGCCCTTTCGAGTGCAGTTCCCATGGCGGGCTCCGTGCCCCAGGCCGCCGCGTGAGCGCTCCCCATGAACATGGCATGGGCGAGGTAGGCGCATCGCGCCATGCTCCGGTCGCTCGCTGGTCGCGCGACTGCGGGGCGATCTCCAATCCGAGAGGACCGACCCATGAAGACATCGCTGTTGCTCGCCTGCGCCCTCCTGGTCGCCGGCATCTCCTTTGCAAGCGCCCAGTCGGGGCCAACGCGGGCCGAACAGATGGCTTGCCGCGCCGATGCGCAGAAGCTCTGCGCCTCCTTCATCGGCCAGCCGCAGCCGATGAGTGGCTGCCTGCGCACGAACAAGGCCAAGCTCTCGGCAGAATGCCGCAAGGTGGTCGAGGCGCGCGGCGGCTGAGCGCCGGCGCCGGCGCCGGCGGGATGCGGACGGACGTGGCAGGGGGAAGCGTGCCGATGCGAAGTGGGATGGGCGGTCGCGCCAAGATAGGGGCCATGCTGATGGCGCTGGCTGTGGGTGGCTGCGCAGGGCAAGGCCGCGGGCTGCTTATCCCGGTGGCCAAGCTGCCGACCGAAGCGCAAACCCGCACCATCCTGGCGGTGACGACTCGCGGCCCGGCGGCCGAGCTTCCGGGCCATCTCTTCTCGGGCGAGCGCGGCGACAAGGCGCGCTATGCCAGCCTCACCTTGTCGCTGCCGAAGGGGCGGGTACCTGGCTCTGTGCCGACCGATGCCGAGAGCCCCGACCCCGACAAGCATATCGCGCTCGTCGGGGCGCGTGAGCTCGACGCGGCACAGTTCACGGGGCTCGCTCGGACCGAGCTGAAGACACGGCGCCGGGCGCTCGTCTTCACCCATGGCTACAATACCCAGTTCGACGAGGCCGTGGTGCGCCTCGCCCAGATCGTCGACGACACCGGCTATGCCGGCCTGCCGATCCTGTTCAGCTGGCCTTCGCGAGGCGGGGTCCGCGACTATGGCTACGACAAGGATTCCGCCAATTTCAGCCGGGACGCGATGGCGGAACTGTTTGCGCGGCTGGCGCGCGATCCGGGCATCGCGGGCATCGACATCTTCGCCCACTCGATGGGCAACTGGCTCACGATGGAGACGCTGCGTCAGCTCTCGATCGCGGGCGACCGGAAGACGCTGGAGCGGCTCGGCACGATCGTGCTGGCGGCGCCCGACATCGACATGGACGTGTTCCGGACCCATATGGCGCGGCTGCGCCTGCTCGCGCCCCGTATCGTGCTCTATTCTTCGCGGGACGATTATGCGCTCAACCTGTCGCGACGGCTGTTCGGCGGCAAGATCCGGGCCGGGGCGAACACCGATCTCGGCCAGTTCCGCGCGCTCGGCATCGATGCGCACGATCTTTCGCAGGTCGCGGGCGGCATCGGCCGCAACCACAACAAGGCGTTCGGTGACGGCGCAACCATCGCCGCGATCGGCCAAGCGATCTCCATTGGTGCGGGTTCCGCCCGGCAGGAGGGATACTCCCTAAGCGAACGCATCGACACCTTCGGCCGCTCCGTGACGCTGCTGGGCGACGCCCTCATCCCCGGTCCGCCCCTGTGAGGATCCCGGTGACCAACCACTCCATCTCCTCCCGACCGACGGCCATGCCCGTGCTGCTCGGCCTCGCCGTCATGCTGGCCGGCTGCAACGAGAAGCCAGCCGCATCCACCCCGCCTATGGCCGAGGTCCGCGTGGCGCCGCCGGTATCTCGGCCGGTGACGCGCTATCTTGAGCTGACCGGTCAGACCGCCGCGGCGAAGCGGGTCGATCTCGTCGCGCGGGTCGCGGGCACGCTGACCGAGATCCGCTACAGCGAAGGCAAGGCCGCCAAGCAGGGCGACGTGCTCTTCGTGATCGAGCCCGACAATTACCGGCTGAACCTTCAGCTCGCCGAGGCCGCCGAAGCGCAACAGAAGGCCCTGCTGGTCCAGGCCGAGGCCGATCTCGCCCGCCAGAAGCAGCTCGCGCAGAGGCAGTCCGCCTCGGAAGCCGCGCTCGACAACGCCCAGAGCCGGCGCGATTCGACGGCCGCCGCCCGCGAGCAGGCCGCGGCCCAGGTGGCGCAGGCGCGGCTCAACCTGGCCTATACCGAAGTCAAGGCGCCGTTCGACGGCATCGTCTCGGCCCATCTCATCGACCAGGGGGCGCTGGTCGGCGTCGGCGGGCCGACGCTGCTGGCCTCGATCGTCCAGAGCGACCCGATCAAGGTACGCTTCTCGCTCGACGAGCACACCGTGCTGCGCATCCGCGAAGCGATGCGCCAGCGCGGCCTGACCCTGGCCGGGCTCGGCGCAATCCACGTCGAGATCGGCCTCGATACGGATGCCGGCTATCCGCATCAGGGCCAGCTCGACTATATCGCCCCCGAACTCGACACGGGCAGCGGCACGCTGTCTGTTCGGGCCTCGGTGCCGAACCCTCATGGCGTGCTGCTGCCGGGGCTTTATGTTCGCGTGCGGCTGCCGCTGCAGAAGGACGTGCCGTCCCTGCTGGTGCCGGAGGCAGCGCTCGGCGCCAGCCAGACCGGGCGCTATGTGCTCGTCGTCGACGCGCAGGATCGCGTCGAGCAACGTGCGGTCGAGATCGGAGAGGCGAGCGAGGGCGGGCTGCGGGTCATCCGCGCCGGCCTCGCAGCCGACGACCGCGTCGTAGTCGGCATGATGCAGAATGCGATCCCGGGCAGCCGGGTGCAGCCGGTCGCTGACGTCGGAAAGGCCGCCCGCTGATGGCCAAGTTCTTCATCGAGCGGCCAGTTCTGGCCAATGTCATTGCGGTTCTGACCGTCATCCTCGGTCTGGTGGCGCTGCTGCGGCTGCCGGTCGCGCAATACCCCAATGTCGTGCCGCCGACGGTGCAGGTCACGGCGCGCTATCCCGGCGCGAGCGCGGCGGCGATCGCGCGCGAGGTTGCGCTGCCGATCGAGCAGAAGGTCAACGGCGTCGAGAACATGATCTACATGTCCTCGAATAGCACCAGCGACGGCCTCTACACGCTGACTGTGACCTTTCGGATCGGCACTGACGCGGACAAGGCGCAGATCCTGGTGCAGAACCGCGTCGGAACGGCGCTGCCGCAGCTTCCCTCCGTGGTCCAGACACAAGGGGTTCAGACCAACAAGCGCTCGACTGCGATCCTCCAGATCGTCGCGCTGACCTCGGACCGGGCGGGGCATGACAGCCTGTTCCTGTCGAATTTCGCGACGCTGAACCTGCTCGACGAGATCGCGCGGCTGCCGGGCGTCGGCGCCGTCAACGTCTTCGGAGCGGGACAATATGCGATGCGGATCTGGCTCGATCCGCAGAAGATGCAGCTGCGCGGGCTGTTGCCGGCCGACGTCGTCAACGCGGTCAACCAGCAGAACCGCGCCGTCGCCTCCGGCCAACTCGGCATGGCGCCCACCGCCGGCGACCAGGCTTTCCAGACGACCCTGCTGACGCCCGGTCGGCTCGACGAGGTGGAGGCCTTCGAGGCGATCATCGTGCGGGCCGACGGCAACCGCATCACCCGCCTGCGCGACGTCGCCCGCGTCGAACTCGGCGCCCAGGCCTATGGCCAGGATTTCCGGCTGAACGGCCAGCCCTCGGCCGGGCTCGCCATCTTCCAGCTGCCGGAGGCGAATGCGCTCGAGGTGGCGAAGCTCGTGCAGGCGCGAATGACAGCCCTGTCGGCGCGTTTTCCCGAGGGCATGGGCTGGAGCGTGCCCTTCGACACGACGCGCTTCGTCGAGGCCTCCCTGAGCGCGGTCTACAAGACGCTTGTCGAGGCTACAGTGCTAGTGCTGCTGGTGATCCTGATCTTCCTGCAGGACTGGCGCGCGACGCTTGTGCCGGCCACCACCGTGCCCGTGACGATCATCGGGGCCTTCGCGGCTATGGCGGCGCTCGGCTTCACCGTCAACATCTCGACGCTGCTGGCCGTGGTCCTAGCCATCGGTATCGTCGTCGACGACGCCATCGTCGTGGTCGAGGGAGCGGCCCATCACATGGAACGGGGCCTGAGCCCGCATGACGCGACCGTGCGGGCGATGGAGGAGCTGATCGGCCCGATCATAGGCATCACGCTGGTGCTGATGGCGGTGTTCCTGCCGGCTGCCTTCCTGCCTGGGCTGAGCGGCGAGATCTACCAGCAATTCGCTCTGGTGATCGCAGCGACGGCACTGATCAGCGCCGTCAACGCGGTGACGCTGAAGCCGGCGCAATGCGCGCTCTGGCTGCGGGCGCCGAAGCCGGTCGCGCAGCGCGCCTGGATCTACCGGATGTTCGAGCGCGGCTACGGCGCCTGCGAGCGGGCTTATGTCGGTCTGGTGCGCCGGCTTGTGGCGCGCAGCGCGGCGGTCTTCGCGGTGACGCTGCTGCTCGTGGGGGCGTCGGTCTATGCGCTCAGTCGTATCCCGACCTCCTTCCTGCCGGTCGAGGACCAGGGCTACATGCTGGTCTCGCTGCAGTTGCCGGACGGGGCCTCGCTGGCGCGCACGACGGCCGCGCTCTCCGAGGTCACGAAACGTGCGCGCGCCGTGTCTGGCGTGGACAAGGTCATCACCATCGCCGGCCTCTCGGCACTCAACGACAACGCCAGCCTCGCCAATGCCGGCGTCGCCTATGTGGTGCTGACGGACTGGAAGGTGCGCAAAAGGGGCGAGGATCTGGTCGGGCTCTATGGTGCGCTGAATCGGGCGATGGCCAATCTCGATGACGGCGCGGCGCTGGTGCTGCCGCCGCCGCCGATCCAGGGCATCGGCAACGCCTCGGGCTTCACCATGAAGGTCGAGCTGCGCGACGGCAGCTTCGACTACACCAAGCTGCAGCGCCTTGCCGACGCCATCGCCGAGCGGGCCCGGGCACAGAACAGCTTCCAGGCGGCGCGCAACACCTTCAGCGCCCAGGCGCCGCAGGTCGAGCTCGTCATCGACCGCACCAAAGCCGAGGCGTTGGGCATCTCCTTCGGCGCCGCCGCCGACGCGCTCGGCGCCTTTGTCGGCTCGGCCTATGTCGGCCAGTTCAGCAAGGGAGGCCGTGTCTTCCAGGTCTTCGCCCAGGCCGAGGCCGAGGCGCGGATGGAAGCCGAAGGATTGCGGACGCTGAAGCTGCGGACCAGGAACGGCGAAATGGTGCCGCTCGGCGCCATCGCCGACATCCGCCCCAGCATCGGCCCGTCGCTCGTCAGCTTCCACAACCTCTATCCGGCAGCGACTCTGATCGGCACGCCCAATCGCGACGTCAGCTCGGGGGAGGGCCTCGACATCCTCGCCGAGATCGCCCGCCAGACGCTGCCGCCCGGCACGGGCTATGAATGGGCGGCGCTGTCCTATCAGGAGAAGGAACTGGCCGGGCAGGTCTTCCTCGTCTACGGCTTAAGCCTTCTGCTGGTGTACCTGCTGCTGGCCGGACAGTACGAGAGCTGGATCGCCCCGCTCGGCATCATCCTTTCCGTGCCGCTGGCGCTGCTCGGCACGACGGGCGCGATGCTGGCGCTCGGGCTCTCCAGCAATCTCTATACGCAGATCGGGCTCGTGCTGCTGATCGCGCTCTCAGCCAAGAACGCGATCCTGATCGTCGGCTACGCCCGCGACCGCCACCTTAAGCAGGGGTTGCCGCTGGCAGAGGCGGCGGTCGAGGCGGCCCGGCTGCGGTTACGGCCGATCTTGATGACCTCGCTCACCTTCATCCTCGGGCTGGTGCCGCTGGTGCTGGCGAGCGGCGCCGGCGCCAATGCACAGAAATCGATCGGCTTCGCCACACTGACCGGGATGATCGGCTCGACGCTGCTGACCGTCGTCGTCGTACCGTCGCTCTTTGTCGTGCTGCAGCGTCTGGAGAGTCGGTGGCGCCCCAGTGCCGAGGCCGCGCTCGTCTTAAACGAGCCGTCGCACGGCGTGGGGCATCGCTGAGCCCCTACCTGCCCGCTAGACCAAGCTCACAGGCTTCGCCGGCAGCAGACGTTCTACTGGCCCGCATCGGGCAATGGTTTGCCGCGCCGTGGCGCGTCAAACCATTGCCCGAAACCAGACATTCGCGACGTCAGCGATGGGCCAGCCTCGACCTTGACGCCGGGTCGCCAAGCTAGGCTGCCCAAAACCGGACGTTGGCAGAGTCCGGTAAGGGCCACTTCAGGGCGTGACGATTTCGTAGCGCGGGTACTTGTCCATCCGGACCTTTAGAGCTGACATGCGGCCACGGAAATATCCGTCCGAGACGTCCTTGCCGTGATTGTGGCCGGTGATGGCGTTGCTGAAGCGCTTCGAGATGTTGGCCTCCTCGGCTCGGGTCACGAAAGTATGCCGCCAGCCATGGTTGGGGCTGACGCCGTCTTCGAGCTTGACCTGCTCCTGGACCCACTCGGCAAGCTCGCTGGCGCGCTGTTCCTGCGGGCTGCGCGTCGCACCTTCCTTCTGGGGAACGTCGCCGACGAAGAGGAACCCTGCGGGAGCGTTGTCCCAGAACGCGAGGAGTCCTTCATCGACGAGCGCGGGGTGCATGGGTACGGTACGGGCGACATTGGTCTTCGTCTGCGGGAAATGGATCACCCAGATGCCCCCTTCCTGCTTGATGTCCTTCCGGCTGAGCCAGCAGACCTCTTGGATGCGCGCGCCGGTATAGGCACAGATCCAAGGCGCCCAGCGGCGCGATGCCGACGCGCGCGGGTAGCGCCGGCTCGGTTTGGCGTTGCGCGCCGCCGTCAGGATCGCAGAGACCTCCTCGTCCTTGAAGAATTTCTCGCGTTTGACCGTTTTCATCTCGACATCGATCTTGATGCCTTCTGCGGGATTGTCGGAGCGCTTGGAGCCGCCTTGGCGGGTCGTCGCCCAGGCGAAGATTGACGAGACTGCGACCAGGTCGTTGCGGTTAATCGTGCGCGGCGCGATTTTGTCGACATCCCGTCGGTGGTTGGCCCAGTCGAAGATCTCGTCGCCGCCGATGAGCCGCCAGTCTTTGCCCTTCCAAAACCGATCCAGCGATTCCAATGACGGGCCATAGCGGCGAAGCGTGCTAGCCGCCTTCTTGTTTGTCTGGTAGGCGCACCAGCGCTTGTAGAGGTCGGCGATGGATTCGGGCTCACGGTCTGCCTTCGCAAGCGATGGCTTGCCCGCTGGCGTCGGCGGTGACCATGCCGGCAGGTTCTTCCCGATCTCGTCAGAATGATCGGCGCTCGACAGGCGGCGCATCGCCAGTTCGCTGAAGGCTCTGCCTACGTTCACCAGTTCCTTGGTGACCCGTGCAAGGGATGCCTCGTCCAGCTGCATCTGATTGTCAGCCGCAAGCTGTCGCGCCTCCGCGCCAAAGGCAGCATTGGCGATCTCGCCGCGGTTCATGACGCCGTCACCGTGCCTCAGCGCATAGGTGTGGAGCGCCCTCGGGTCATCCATCTCGATCGAAGCCAGACGCTCAGCTACCTGGGGGGCGTAGCCCTTCTCGATGAAGACCTGCGTCGTGGCCCCGTACTCCTCGGCGAAGGCTCCGATGCGATCACCGAAATCGAAGTCGGCATCGAGCCGTTCGACGGCGTTGCGGTAGGTTTCGCCGGCAAGGGCTTTGACCTGGACCGGCGTAAGCGCCAAAGGCTCCGTCCGCAGCGAATCCCAGTACGCGGCGAGCCGGCCGAGCGCGGTCTGGAAACGCTTCTTGGCGTCGCGCGCGCTCTTGGTGCGCAGCGAGACGTAGACCTTGTCGGAGATGGTGACGGTGATCGCTTCGTCTGCGATCGGCAACGTGACGGCGCGTCCGCGCGCGACCTCGCGCAGCTCGTTCGGAACCCGAACGTTGAGGTAGTATGATCCCGACTTGGTAGCGAAGGGACGGGGCATCGCAAGGGCCATGTGTGAAACCGCTGTGTGAAAGCGGATAGCCGATAAGCCCTTACAAAACCGTAACTCTTTGACCTGCTGAGGAAAAAGAGTGGTGCCCAGGAGAGGACTCGAACCTCCACGCCCTTGCGAGCGCCAGCACCTGAAGCTGGTGCGTCTACCAATTCCGCCACCTGGGCAACGGCGGTTCGTTTACGAGGGCGAGACGGGGCTGTCAACGCCGTCGCGCGCATTCGATGACGTTTCGACGAAATCATCCGCGCCGCCCGAGCGGCGGCGCGGATCAAGGGCTCAGAACTCCTCCCATCCGGCGTCGCCGGCGCGGGCGTTGGCGACCTTCTTCATCGGAGCGCGGACGGCTGCCGGCGCGGCGCGGCTCTGGGCGAAGGCGGCCTCGGCGAGTTTTTGCAGGCGGGC
>JAESGK010000101.1_pt1 | contig 97410 bp, 87 predicted proteins | sample 9269681 | NCBI WGS metagenome assembly JAESGK01 (sample SAMN14515347, study PRJNA621673) | algae metagenome | isolation source: Timaviella obliquedivisa GSE-PSE-MK23-08B and co-occurring heterotrophs from... | place: USA: Grand Staircase Escalante National Monument, Utah | collected 2006-08-15 | reverse complement strand
CGCCAATATGGCCATCGTCCGCCACTTCGCCATCAACATGGTTCGAAGCCATAAAGACAAGCGAAGCATCAAGCTCAGACGAAACAAAGCCGGACGAAACCCTCAATACATGGCCGAAATCATCGACACTTGATCGTTAACCTGGATTCAGGGCCCTGCCATGAACAGCGACGCAAAGAACAGGCCACCACGAAACCCGGAGCCGATCGAGACGGCCGAGGCGAGCGATTTCATCAGGAACAGGCCGATCAGCATCGGGATCGCCGGTGAGCTGGCGAGATTGAGATGCAGGGCGCCGTGACCGGCCGACAGCACCTGCGGCGAGACCAGCGCCAAAAGGCCAACGACGATGCCGCCGAGAGCCGGGCGCAGGGGCGCGGGGATCGCACTGCGGCGGGCAAGCCCCTCGATCAGCGAGACGCCCTTCATCAAGAGGATGCCCATGCCGGCGCAGAAGCAACCGAGCAGCAGCGCCGGCAGGTAGTCGGCCGGAACGACCGCGCCGAACTGACCGACATCGATGGTGAAATCGCCCGCATACAGCCATCGGGCAACGAGATTGGCGATCAGTGCGGAGACGACGACGGGTGTCAGCGATACGATCGTATAGCTGCCGATGATCAGCTCAAACGCATAGAAGGCGCCCGTCAACGGGGCATTGAACGCCGCAGCGATGGCGCCGGCTGCGCCACAGCCGACCAGGGTGCGCAGATCCGAGCGGCGAAGCTGCAGCGAAATACCGAGTTTTGACGCTATTCCCGAGGCCAGCTGGGTGTACCCGGCCTCAAGCCCGACAGAAGCGCCAAAACCGTTGGAGATCAGATTTTGAACAGCGACGATGATGCTGTCGGTCAGCGAAAGACGGCCGCCATGCAAGGCGTTGGCCTCGATCGGATCGACCATCGGCTTCTTGCGCCAGGATGCGAGAAGGATCATCACAAGGCCGAGAATGATGCCGCCGGCAACCGGCGCGATCAGCAGGGAGATTTCGCCCTGAAGATTGCTTGAACTCAGCCTTTCATCATCGGCAATGCCAAAGATCAGGCTGTGCAGGCGGCTGGATACGATGCTCATCGCCGTCACGGCAAGGCCTGACGTGATGCCGACAACGACGCCCGCGAGCACCAGGCCGACCTCACTTCGCCGCGCAAAGGCCCGCAGGCGTCCAGGATCGAAAAGCAGCGAGAGATAGCCGAGCCGGCGCAGGTCGAGTTTTTGTATCATCTTCAGCGTCATCGCCTGGCCATCCCGTCTTTGTGCCGTCCCAAGAGGCATGGTGTGGCAGATCAAGTGCAGTCTTGCGAATGCCCGGCCGAACCATGGCGGCGGAGATAGGGCCGCAATTGACTTGATCCAGGTGAGCGCCTAATCATCAGCCATTGGATGGTTCCCGATATGCCGTTGCATGTCGGGAGTAAATGGGAATGCGACGGGCCGGACCCAGACCGGGCGTCCTTATCGCAGCCGACCCCGCGACTGTAGAACGGTCAGGGTTCGCCATCCGGGAAAACCGGTGCTTCCGGACTGTCCGCATTCGCGGCAGCGGAAAACATCGGCCTAACCGGAAAAGCCACTGGAGTGGCATTACGATCAGCCGGGGCCGGACGCCTCTCAATCTACGAATCGTCCACCTCTTCGTGATGCCCGTCGATTGCGGTCACGCAATCTGGCGCAAAAACTCCGGGAAGGCGAGGCGAACCCGTTCGTGCCCCTTGCGGGTGCGTGGCACCGTGAGCCAGGAGACCTGCCATCCTCAAGGGCCCCGTCTTAGAAAAGGGGTTCGCCCGATCCAGGGAGAGATACTCCCGATGCCAGCACGGAGGTTGTCATGGCTTCATCATCCCGTTCCCCGAACGGTCCGTTTTGCATTGCCGCGAACGCAGGTTTGCGTGGTGCAGGGGCTCGCTTCATGTTCAGCGCGCGCTGAGGCCGGGATCATTCCATGACATCGATACAATCAGGCAGCACGCTGGTCTTGGGCGGCGCCCGTTCCGGCAAGTCCACCTTCGCTGAAAAACTCGTCACGGCGTCGGGTCTTGCCATGCATTACGTCGCGACCGGGAGGGCTTGGGACGGCGAGATGCAGGCAAGGATTACCGAGCATCGCGATCGCCGCGGGCCCGATTGGCAGACCCATGAGGAGCCGCTTGAGCTTGCCGCCTGCCTGAAGGCGATCGACGCGCCTGATCGTATCGTTCTGATCGATTGCCTGACCCTGTGGGTCACCAATCTGATGATGGAACATCGGGATATCGCGGCGGAATTTGAACGGCTTGCGGCCTATATGCCGCAGGCCAAAGCCCGGCTGGTGTTCGTCTCCAACGAGGTCGGGCTGGGCATCGTGCCGGAAAACCGCATGGCGCGCGACTTTCGCGACCATGCCGGCCGGTTGCACCGGAGCATTGCGGAGATATCCGCAGACGTCTATTTTATCGCGGCTGGATTGCCGCTGAAAATGAAGGGTTGATCCATGACCATTGAAAAAGCCGCCCACGGCAAGATCCCGGCAACCGTCATCACCGGCTTTCTCGGTGCGGGCAAGACGACGATGATCCGCAACATCCTGCAGAATGCCGGTGGCCGCCGCATTGCGCTGATCATCAACGAGTTCGGCGATCTCGGCGTCGATGGTGACGTGCTGAAGGGCTGCGGCGCGGAAGCCTGCAGCGAGGATGACATCATCGAACTGACAAATGGCTGTATCTGCTGCACCGTCGCCGACGATTTCATCCCGACCATGACCAAGCTGCTGGAGCGCGAAAACCGTCCGGACCATATCGTTATCGAGACGTCCGGCCTAGCGCTGCCCCAGCCGCTGATCGCCGCCTTCAACTGGCCGGATATCCGCACGCAGGTGACGGTTGATGGCGTCATCACCGTGGTCGACAGTGCAGCCGTTGCTGCCGGGCGTTTTGCCGACGATCACGACAAGGTCGATGCTCTGCGCGTCAACGACGACAATCTCGATCACGAGAGCCCGATCGAGGAATTGTTCGAAGATCAGCTGACCGCCGCGGACCTGATCATTCTCAACAAGACCGACCTGCTCGATTCGAGCGGCCTTGCCTTCGTCCGCAATGAGGTTGCGTCGCGCACCAGCCGCAAGCCGGCGATGATCGAAGCCAAGAACGGCGAGGTTTCCGCCGCCGTCCTGCTCGGCCTTGGAGTCGGTACCGAAAGCGATATCGCCAACCGCAAATCCCATCACGAGATGGAGCATGAGGCGGGCGCGGAGCACAGCCACGACGAGTTCGACAGCTTTGTCGTCGAACTGGGCCCGATTGCCGATCCGGCCGGGTTTATCGAAAAGCTGAAGCCGATCATCGCTGTCCACGATGTGCTGCGCCTGAAAGGGTTTGCCGACATCCCCGGGAAGCCTATGCGCTTGCTGATCCAGGGCGTCGGCGCCCGCATCGACCAGTATTTCGACCGTCCCTGGGTTGCGGGCGAAGTGCGCCGCACCCGCCTGGTCGTCATCGGTTTGCACGACATGGATGAAGCGGCCGTTCGGGCTGCGATCGTTGCGGCGGTTTGAGGGCGCTTTGACCGGGCGTGAAAAATTCCCCTCTCCAACCCCTCCCCACAAGGGGGAGGGGCTTCGACCGCGTTTGCCGCGGCTTTCGTGCCTGTTTGAGCCGTTCGGAGTACGCTTTTTGGATGAGATCATCGGGCTGGTCATCAGGGTGCGGCAGATAAGCCCCGCCCCCTTGTGGGGAGGGGTTGGGGAGGGGACTTCCTTATCCTGCAAAGGAGGCAATGCATGCATCTCCTCCTAGCCCAGAAGGGTACGATCACCGACGGCGAGGAGGCGATCGATCTCGGCCAGTCGCCGGCCGATATCCTGTTCCTGTCTGCCGCCGATACCGAACTCTCGTCGATTGCCGGTGCGCATCGCACGCGCGGCGCACAATCGAGCCTGCGGGTGGCGAGCCTTTTGATGCTCAAGCACCCGATGTCGGTGGATACCTATGTCGAGCGCACGGCGCGTCATGCGAAGCTGATCATCGTTCGTCCGCTCGGCGGTGCCAGCTATTTTCACTATGTGCTGGAGGCGCTGCATGCGGCAGCCGTCACCCACAAATTCCAGATTGCCGTGTTGCCGGGGTGCGACAAGCCCGATCCGGGGCTGGAGCCTTTTTCGACCGTACCCGCCGAAGACCGCAACCGGATGTGGGCCTATTTCACCGAAGGCGGCGCCGGCAATATGGTGCGCCTGCTGCGCTATGCCGAGGCCTTGATCGACGGCTCGGAAAAGCCGGAGACCGCCGCACCGCTGATGAAGGCGGGGATTTGGTGGCCGGGGCACGGTGTTATCGGTGTGGAGGCCTGGAAGAAGGCGGTGAGCCTGAGAGACGGGCGCATTTCATCCCCTTCGACGTTGGTAGCGGGAGAGGGGCTCGAACCCCCGACCGTCGCCCTCTGCTTCTATCGCGCGCTCGTGCAAAGCGGTGAGACCAAGCCTGTCGAAGCCCTGATCGAAGCGCTCGGCGCGGAAGGCATGACGGTGCTGCCGGTGTTCGTGTCCAGCCTCAAGGATGCGGTATCGATCGGCACGTTGCAGGCGATCTTCGGCGAGGTGCCGCCGACGGTGGTGATGAACGCCACCGGCTTTGCGGTTTCCGCCCCCGGCGCTGATCGCAAGCCGACCGTGCTCGAGTTTTCCGATGCACCTGTCCTTCAGGTGATCTTTTCCGGCTCGTCGCGGGCCGCGTGGGAAACCTCGCCGCAGGGGTTGATGGCGCGCGATCTGGCGATGAACGTGGCACTGCCGGAAGTCGATGGGCGCATCCTGTCGCGAGCCGTCTCGTTCAAGGCGGCGGCCGTCTATGACACCGATGTCGAGGCCAATATCGTCGGCCACGAGCCTCTGGCCGATCGGGTGATTTTTGCCGCAAAACTGGCGGCCAATTGGGCCAGGTTGCGGCAGGCGACACCGGCTGAGCGCCGCGTGGCGATCGTCATGGCCAACTACCCCAATCGCGACGGGCGGCTCGGCAATGGTGTCGGCCTCGATACGCCCGCCGGGACGATCGAAGTGATGAAGGCGATGGCCGCCGCCGGCTATGCCATCGACTCCATCCCTGCCGACGGCGATGCGCTGATCGCGCATCTGATGGATGGTCCGACCAATTCGGCGCGGGTGGATTGCGACATCCGCGAAACGCTTTCCCTGAGTCAATACAATGCTTTCCACGCGAGTCTTCCGGTTCAGATTCAGAATCAAGTCAGGGAGCGATGGGGCAAGCCGGAGAGCGACCCGTTCTTCCGCGATGGCCGGTTCGCCCTGCCTTTGACGCGCTTTGGCGAAACGCTGGTCGGCATCCAGCCGGCGCGCGGCTACAATATCGATCCGAAGGAAACCTACCACTCGCCGGACCTCGTGCCGCCGCATGGATATCTGGCCTTCTACGCTTTCCTGCGCCGCGAATACGGTGCACACGCCATCGTCCATATGGGCAAGCACGGCAATCTCGAATGGTTGCCGGGCAAGTCGCTGGCGCTGTCGGAAACCTGCTATCCGGAAGCGGTCTTCGGCCCGATGCCGCATCTCTATCCATTCATAGTCAACGATCCCGGCGAGGGTACGCAGGCCAAGCGCCGCACCAGTGCCGTCATCATCGACCACCTGACGCCGCCGCTGACGCGGGCGGAATCCTACGGTCCGCTGAAAGACCTGGAAGCGCTGGTCGATGAATATTACGATGCGGCCGGCGGCGACCCGCGGCGTCTCAGGCTGCTGAGCAAGCAAATCCTCGAACTGGTGCGCGATATCGGCCTCGACCATGATGCCGGCATTGCCGGTACGGACGGCGAGGACAAGGCGCTCGAAAAACTCGATGCCTATCTCTGCGACCTCAAGGAACTGCAGATCCGCGATGGCCTGCATATTTTTGGCGTCGCGCCGGAAGGGCGTTTGCTGACGGATTTGACAGTGGCTTTGGCGCGTGTGCCGCGCGGGCAGGGCGAGGGCGGCGACCAGAGCCTGCAGCGGGCAATCGCTAAGGATGCTTTTGGGAAAAGCCCCTCCCCAACCCCTCCCCACAAGCGGGAGGGGCTTAACCCGGCCCCCAGCACTCAGCCATATGGTTCGATTTTGCAAGATGCGTTGGTCACGGCCATTATGGAGGGTGGAAATCGGGAGACGGCTGTGCCGCAGGCGAGTCCCTCCCCCTTGTGGGGAGGGGTTGGAGAGGGGATCTTTTCTTTCGACCCGCTCGATTGCAACCTGTCCGATCCCTGGCTTGGCCCGAAACCGGCCATTCTTGCCGAAATCTCTGACGCCCCATGGCGTACCGCTGGCGATGCCGTCGAGCGCATCGAGCTGCTTGCCGCCAAATTCGTCTCCGGCGACTTGCCGTGCCCGGATGACTGGGCGGCCACCCGCGCCGTTCTCCACGAGGTCGAAACCCGCCTCAAGCCCTCCATCACGCAATCTGGTCCAGCTGAAATCGCGGCCCTGATGACCGGGCTGGATGGCCGTTTTGTCGCGCCCGGTCCTTCCGGCGCGCCGACACGGGGGCGGCCGGATGTCTTGCCGACGGGGCGCAATTTTTATTCGGTCGACAGCCGGGCCGTACCGACTCCGGCGGCGTTCGAACTGGGCAAGAAATCGGCGGAGCTGTTGATCCGCCGCTATCTGCAGGATCACGGCGACTGGCCGACATCGTTTGGCCTCACCGCCTGGGGCACGTCGAACATGCGCACCGGCGGCGATGATATCGCCCAGGCGATGGCGCTGATCGGCACCAAGCCGGTCTGGGATATGATGTCGCGCCGGGTGACGGGTTACGAGATCGTGCCGCTGGCGGTGCTCGGCCGTCCGCGCGTCGATGTCACCCTGCGCATTTCCGGCTTTTTCCGCGATGCCTTTCCCGAGCAGATCGCCCTGTTCGATACGGCGATCCGCGCCGTTGGCGGGCTCGAAGAGGATGATGCCGACAACATGATCGCAGCCCGTATGCGTGCGGAAACCAAACGGCTGGAGGCAGCCGGTGTTTCCTTCAAGGAAGCGTCACGACGGGCGTCCTACCGCGTCTTCGGGGCCAAGCCCGGCGCCTATGGAGCCGGTTTGCAGGCGTTGATGGACGAGGGCGGTTGGGACAACCGCGCCGATCTTGCCGAAGCCTACCTCACCTGGGGAAGCTATGCCTATGGCGCGGGCGAAGACGGCAAGGCCGAGCGTGGGCTGCTTGAAGCGCGGCTGAAGACTGTCGAAGCCGTGGTGCAGAACCAGGACAATCGCGAGCATGACCTGCTCGATAGCGACGACTATTACCAGTTCGAGGGTGGCATGAGCCTTGCCGTCGAGCAGATGGCCGGCACCCGCCCAGTGATCTATCACAACGACCATTCGCGCCCGGAGAAGCCGGTGATCCGCTCGCTGGAAGAAGAGATCGGCCGGGTGGTGCGCGGGCGCGTCGTCAATCCGAAATGGATCGAGGGCGTCATGCGCCACGGCTACAAGGGCGCCTTCGAGATTGCCGCCACGGTCGACTACATGTTTGCCTTTGCCGCAACGACCGGTGCCGTCCGCAGTCATCATTTCGAAGCGGTCTACCAGGCCTATGTGATGGACGAGCGCGTTCGCCGGTTCATGGAAGACAAGAACCCGGACGCCCTGCGCGACATGACCGACAAGCTGATGGAGGCGATCGACCGTGGCCTCTGGTCGCCGCGGTCGAATTCGGCGCGATTCGAATTGCAGGGGCTTTCGGCGGCGGCCGAATAACGGCGCTTTGCCAACACAAAAACAAACGAATTCGGAGAGGATACACCATGAATGAAGACGACGCACACGCAACCGAGACCGGCCCCGTTCACGACGAGGCGCGCCATGCGATGAAGATGGCGAAGAAGAAGACCGCGCGCGAAAAAATCATGGCGACGAAGACGGACCAGAAAGGTCTGATCATCGTCAATACCGGCAAGGGCAAGGGCAAGTCGACGGCCGGTTTCGGGATGATCTTCCGTCACATCGCCCACGGTATGCCATCAGCCGTCGTGCAGTTCATCAAGGGTGCCTGGGAAACCGGCGAGCGCGACCTGATCGAGAAGCATTTTGGCGATGTCTGCCAGTTCTATACGCTGGGCGAAGGCTTCACCTGGGAAACGCAGGACCGCTCGCGCGATATCGCCATGGCCGAAAAAGCCTGGGAAAAAGCCAAGGAACTGATTCGCGACGAGCGCAATTCCATGGTCTTGCTCGACGAGATCAACATCGCGCTTCGTTATGATTATATCGATGTCGCCGAGGTGGTGCGGTTTCTGAAGGAAGAAAAGCCGCACATGACCCATGTGGTGCTGACCGGCCGCAATGCCAAGGAAGAACTGATCGAGGCGGCCGATCTCGTTACCGAGATGGAATTGATCAAGCATCCGTTCCGTTCGGGCATCAAAGCGCAGGTCGGCGTCGAGTACTGAGCGGCTGCGTCCTTACCAACCAAGCCAGATCCGGACCGGGTGGCCCGGATCTGACAGAAGCTTGATCGCCAGTGCGATGCAGGTGATGACCAGAAGCGGCTTGATGATCTTTGCACCGTTCTTCATGGCGAAGCGCGAGCCGACCTGCGCGCCGGCAAACTGGCCGGCGCCCATCAGAAGCCCGACTTTCCACAGCACCACGCCATAAAGCGCAAAGACGATGAAGCCGCCGACATTCGAGCCGAAATTCAGGAATTTCGTGTGCGCCGTCGCCTTCAGGACGCCGAAACCGGCCAGTGTCACGAAGCCGAGCATGAAGAAGGAGCCGGTACCCGGCCCGAAAACGCCGTCGTAGAATCCGTTCAGCGGAACGAAGATGAGGCCGAAGAGAAAAGGCGTCATCCGGCTTGTCCGGTCGATATCGCTGATGTTCGGCTTGAGCCCGAAATAAAGCGCGATGGCGATCAGGAAAAACGGCAGCGCTACCTTGAGAACGTCGCCGGGAACGATGGTTGCAAGGGCTGCACCCAACCCGCCGCCCATCATCGCCAGCGCCACCATCGGCAATTGCTCCACCAGATTGACATGCCCGCGCCGGGCATAGGCAATGCTGGCCGAACCCGATCCGAACAGCGATTGCAGCTTGTTGGTCCCCAGCGTTTCGAGCGGCGGAATACCGGCGATCAGCATCGCTGGGATGGTGATCATCCCGCCGCCACCAGCGATCGAATCGATGAAACCGGCAAGGAACGCGGCAGCAAACAGGAAGGCGAGGAGATGAGGAGCAAGATCGTGCACGGGGAGACTCGGACAGCCGGAGCGGATGGAAATTCAGCCACTGTGTGTCAGAGGTTCGCCGGAAATGCAAAGCCGGGCTCGGAAACGAACCCGGCTTTTTTGATCTCGCAGCTGTTTGTCACTTATTTGAAATGTGCCTGGGTCAGCACATAGCTGTCGCGGCGGTCGCGCGCATAGGCCTTGCGAGCGACATCATTTACGGAACTGCGCGCCGCATCGAAGGCTGCAAGGCAATCGGCCTCGCTTGGAGCGCGCGAAATGATCTTTGACAGAGCGCCGACTTCGACGAAGAATTTGACTTCGAACATGCCGTCATGGCCGAGAAAGCGGACGCGTCTCGCGGTTTCGTCGTAGCTGCGGCTGGTGTTCGGAAACGTCAGTGCCATGAAGCGATATACCTTAAACTATGAAAATACGTATTATTGGATGTGAACGCGGCCGCTCAGAGAAGGCGGTTGTCTTCGACGGTGCGCAGCATGCGGCGATGCTGACCGTCGCTGTCGGGCTTCCTGGCCGTCTTGATCACGATCTCGGTCGTGTTACGCGCTGGCTTGGGCACCGTGACGGCGAGAACCTTGATCAGGGCGGGTTTTCTCTTGAAAAACATCATGGGGCAGTCCTCCTGCATCGGTTCGGCAAGCCGCGGATGCTGTTGTGTTCAATGCCCGCGCGCCGAACGCGCATAGATCTGCGGTTGGTGACGTCACTCATGTTGATTGGTATCGCGGTGACGAGGGCCGAACGAGGCTCGTCATCGTCAGAAATATTCCAAAGCGGAATGCGGTGGCGCAGGCGTCTTTCGTGTGCGGCCTTGACAGGCGTGGGCGTCAAATGAGGTTTAAGTGAGTTCAAACCTTGGATCGGCCGAATTGACCGCAAAAGAGGGCGCAATCGTCTGTATGGCGCGCGCTGCGGTGCGAATGGCGCAATCCGGTTTGACCGGGCAGGTGGCCTCCGGTAAACAGGAGGAACGTGCGACGGTGCCCATCACGGTGGGCTGAAAGAGCGTCCGGTGCGGCCGACCCAGTCAGGGGGCTTCATCCGGTGCTGTCCAGACCGCTTCGAAGCCTTTGGCTGTCGAAGGCCCCGGCGCATCGTGATTGTGCGGCTCGGGAGGCGCGTTTTTTGTGATGCATCTGGATATCGGCGATCAGGCCGGTCGTAGGCCGCTTGTGCTTGGGCTTGGCTGCGAGCGCGGCGCGCCTTGCGATGAGGTGATCCTGCTCGCCGAGAAGGCGTTGCGTCTCGCGGGTCTCGATCGGCGTGCGCTGACCGGCCTTGCATCCCTGGATAGCCGTGAGACCGAGCCGGCAATGCTTGCCGCCGCCACGCATTTTTCCGTTCCCTTTGTGATCTTCGATGCCGGTACACTTGAGGCACAGTCTGCACGGCTGGAAAACCCGTCGGAAATCGTCTTCGCCTTGACCGGATGCCACGGTGTGGCGGAAGCAGCTGCCCTTGCTGCTGTGGGCACGGCTGGTACCCTGATCGTTCCGAAGATCAAGTCGGTCCATGCGACGGCTGCCATTGCTCGTGGCGTATTTGCTGAATCACATCAGGATGTTGCCGTTCGACGCTGGCAAAGTGATTCCGTATCTTCACATGTGGAATCAGGGTGGGCCATTGCGCCGGGAGCCGCGTCATGACTGACGCCCTGTTTTCCGGCCTGCCCGAATTGGAGCCGGGCTCGGTCTGGCTGGTCGGCGCGGGTCCCGGCGACCCCGGCCTCTTGACCCTGCATGCCGCCAACGCGCTGCGCCAGGCCGATGTCATCGTCCATGATGCGCTTGTCAACGCCGATTGCCTGAGCCTGGCCAAACCCGGAGCGGTTCTGGAATTTGCCGGAAAACGCGGTGGCAAACCGTCGCCGAAACAGCGCGATATTTCCCTGCGGCTGGTCGAGCTGGCGCGTCAGGGCAAGCGCGTGTTGCGGCTGAAGGGCGGCGACCCCTTCGTTTTCGGCCGTGGCGGCGAGGAGGCTCTGACGCTGGTCGAGCATGGCATTCCGTTCCGTATCGTGCCCGGCATTACTGCCGGTATCGGCGGGCTGGCCTATGCCGGCATTCCGGTGACGCATCGCGAGGTCAATCACGCGGTAACGTTCCTCACGGGTCATGATTCCTCCGGCCTGGTTCCCGACCGCATCCACTGGGAAGGCATCGCCAAAGGATCGCCCGTTATCGTCATGTACATGGCGATGAAGCATATCGGCCAGATCGCCGCCAATCTCATCTCTGCCGGCCGCTCTCCGGACGAACCGGTCGCTTTCGTCTGCAATGCCGCGACGCCGCAACAGACGGTGCTGGAAACAACACTCGCGCGGGCCGAGGCCGATGTCGTTGCATCTGGGCTTGAACCGCCGGCCATCGTCGTCGTCGGCGAGGTGGTGCGCCTGCGCCCATCGCTCGACTGGCTGGGTGCGCTTGACGGCCGCGTTCTGACATCCGACCCTCTGTCGAGCCGGGCCTATAAGGACCCGGCATGAGCGGCCTGTTGATTGCTGCGCCATCGTCCGGTTCCGGCAAAACGACGGTGACGCTCGGTTTGATGCGGGCTTTACGCAATCGCGGCATTCCGCTGGCGCCGGGAAAAGCCGGCCCGGACTATATCGATCCGGCTTTTCATACCGCCGCGAGCGGCAGGATTTGTCTGAACTATGACCCATGGGCGATGCGCCCGGACCTGCTTCGCGCCAATGCCGCAACATCGGCCGCAGGCGGCGAGGCGCTGATCATCGAAGCGATGATGGGGCTCTATGATGGCGCGATCGACGGAGCCGGGTCTCCTGCCGATCTGGCCGCGATGCTTGGTTTGTCCGTTGTCCTTGTGGTTGATTGTGGCCGGATGGCGCACTCGGTCGCGGCCCTCGTGCGTGGTTACGCCACGCACCGCGAAGACGTTCATGTCTCCGGCGTCATTTTGAACAAGGTCGGCAGCGCACGTCACGAGAAGATGCTGCGCGGTTCGCTGGAAGCGATCGGCATGCCGGTCTTTGGTGTTTTGCTTCAGGACAGTGCCCTGAAGCTGCCGGAACGCCACCTGGGCCTCGTGCAGGCCGGTGAACATGGGGAGCTTGATGCTTTCATCGAGCACGCCGCGATGCAGGTCGAACAGGGCTGTGATCTCGATGCCATCTTGGCGCTGAGCCAATCGCGCCCGGCGGGGCAAGCGATTGCGCATGCCACACCGTTGAAACCGCTTGGCCAGAAAATCGCTATTGCCCGCGATACCGCCTTTGCCTTTTGCTATGAGCATCTGCTCTCCGGCTGGCGGAGCGCCGGTGCCGAACTGACATTCTTCTCGCCCTTGGCCGACGAGGCGCCCGCTGACGATGCGGATGCCGTCTATCTGCCGGGCGGCTATCCCGAACTCCACGTCGGGTCCTTGGCCGATGCTGTGCGGTTCAAATCCGGCATGGTCATAGCCCGGGATCGCGGCGCGCGTATTTTCGGTGAATGCGGCGGCTATATGGTGCTCGGCGAGGGGCTTGCCGCCGCCGATGGCAAGCGTTACGAAATGCTTGGTTTGCTGCCGCTCGCCACCAGTTTTGCTCAGCGTCAGCGGCATCTGGGATACCGGCGGGTCACTCCGCTCGATGACAGCTTTTTTGATGGTCCGCTGATGGCGCATGAGTTTCACTATGCCACGATCCTGTCGGAGGGCGCTGCCGACCGTCTCTTCGACACCGCCGATGCCGCTGGCACACCGCTCGGACCAGCCGGGCTGCGGCACGGACAGGTCGCCGGCTCCTTCATGCATCTCATCGATACGGCGCGCCTGGCATGACTGCGCCGATCGTTCATGGCGGGGGCGTAACCGAGGCCGCAGCCGTGTTCGGCGGCAGGCTGGACGACTGGCTGGATCTTTCGACGGGCATCAATCCCAATCCGGTGACGCTGCCCGATATCCCGATTGAGGCCTGGCAACGCCTGCCGGATCACCATCTGGTCGATAGCGCGCGACGCACGGCTGCCTGCTACTATCGCAGCGGTGATATCCTGCCGCTTCCCGTTCCCGGCACGCAATCGGTCATCCAGCTGCTGCCGCGCCTTGTCGCGCCGGGCAGCCGCATCGCGATTTTCGGGCCGACCTACGGCGAATATGCGCGGGCCTTCGTGAATGCAGGCTTCACCGTCGATGAGATTTCCGAGCCCAGTCAACTGACGCCGGAACATGGTCTGACGGTGCTGGTCAATCCCAACAATCCGACTGGCCGCGCCTTTCTGCCTGTTGATATCGTCGAGATGGCACGGCGCATGAAGGCCAATGGCGGGCTGCTGATTGTCGATGAAGCCTTTGGAGACACCGAGCCGCTCCTCAGCGCCGCCGCGCAGGCCGCCGGTCACGACACTCTCATTGTCTTCCGTTCCTTCGGAAAATTCTTCGGTTTGGCGGGACTGCGGCTCGGTTTTGTCATTGCGGTGGAGCCGGTTCTTTCGGCATTTCAGGAATGGCTTGGTCCCTGGGCCGTGTCGGGACCGGCGCTGGTGGTGGCGGCAAGACTGATGGGCGGCGATACGCAGCCGGTTCAGACAATGATCTTGGAGCGGAAGCAAGGTCTCGACGCTGTCTTGCGGCAGGCCGGCCTCAAGATCATCGGCGGCACGCCGCTTTTTACCCTGATCGATCATGAGCGGGCATCAAAACTGCACGAACATCTCTGCCGCGAGCAGATTTTGACGCGAAAATTCAGCTACGCGCCTTCATGGCTGAGAATAGGACTTGCGCCGGATGCGGCAGGCGATACACGCTTGGCGGATGCGCTGCGCTGCGCGCACCTCGCCTGAACGGACCCTTTGATGCCGACCGGAATTCTGCTTGTCCTGATCGCCGCTCTTCTGCTCGACCGGATCGCCGGCGATCCCGATTGGCTCTGGCGCCGGTTGCCGCATCCGGTGGTGCTCTTCGGTACAATGATCGGCTGGTGCGACCGGACGTTCAACCGCAAGCGGCTGGGAGAGGATGCCTTGCGGATCAGCGGTGTTCTGGTCATTGCCGGATTGCTGCTGTGGAGCCTTTTTTGCGGCTGGCTGCTGCATAAGGTGTTCATGCAGATCGGGATTTTCGGCTGGCTGCTCGAAACGATCGCCGTTGCGGTGTTTTTGGCGCAAAAAAGTCTCGCCGATCATGTGTCGCGGGTGGCCATCGGTCTTCGGACCGGTGGACTGGAGGGGGGGCGCAGGGCGGTGTCGATGATCGTCGGGCGCGATCCGGATACCTTGGACGAGCCCGCCGTCTGCCGGGCGGCCATCGAAAGTCTGGCTGAGAACTTTTCCGACGGCGTCGTCGCCCCGGCCTTCTGGTACGCGCTGCTCGGCCTGCCGGGATTGCTGGCCTACAAGATGCTGAATACCGCCGATTCGATGATTGGCCACAAGAGCCCGAAATATCTCCATTTCGGCTGGGCTTCGGCCCGTCTCGACGATATCGCCAATATTCCGGCAGCAAGGTTGTCGATCTTGCTGATCGCTGCCGGTGCCGCCCTGACCGCTGGGCGGCGCGCGGCTGGTAATGCCCTTGGCATTGCGTTGCGCGACCATGGCCTGCATCGTTCGCCCAATTCCGGCTGGCCGGAAGCCGCGATGGCGGGTGCGCTCGATGTGCAACTGGCGGGTCCAAGGATTTACGCCGGCGCGCTGGTCAACGAGCCGATGATCAACGGAGCGGGCAGACCGGTCGCAACCGTGTCAGATGTAGAGGCCGGTGTTTCTATATTCTATGGCGCCTGCGTATGGCTCATAGTTTTGGTGGCGGTTGCCGTCGTTCTCGCCAGTATAGTTTGAAGGCGTTACTCGGATCGAAAAAAATCACCCGCGCACGTTAACGCCGAATTTTCCAATTGTCTTAAACGTCTATCATTGCAAAGGCTGTAAAGTCTGTGTCGTGTTGGGACGCCAGTAAAAATGTGCGTAAACTCGGAGAGGGTTTTCATGCGTAAAGTCTTCGTTGCCTCTTTGGCACTTTTATTGATGCAATTTCATTCGCCTGCAGCGTCTGCTGCCAATCTCATTGCCAGGATCAGTCTTTCTTCTCAAACCATGACTGTGTCGCAAAATGGTTTCGTGCGGTATCGCTGGAAGGTTTCCACTGCGCGCAAGGGCTATGTTACGCCACAGGGAAGCTGGAGCGCCAAATGGTTGTCGAAGAACCACCGCTCGCGCAAATATGACAATGCGCCGATGCCTTACGCGGTGTTCTTCAACGGCGGTTATGCCGTGCATGCGACCTTCGACCTCAAGCGCCTCGGACGTCCGGCTTCGCATGGCTGCATCCGCCTGCATCCGGACAATGCTGCCGAGTTCTTCTCGCTGACCAGCCAGTACGGTCTGAAGAATACCAAGATCGTCGTCAGCCGATGATCGGGTGAGGATTGAATTGATGCTGCCGCGCTACCGCCCGCCCCAAGCCGTTGCGGCCGGTATTTCAGGCTTGGCTTGATGTTTGGGCAACACCATCGGCATAAATGCAACTCTTGCGCCCAAGGCCATTGGCTTTTCAGCCGCATTTACCTATAGGTTCGCCAAAACTTGTATTCTAAAGAGGTATGCGCGTGACAGCTACATTCGACAAGGTTGCCGACATCATTGCGGAGACGAGCGAAATCGACCGTGAGACGATTACGCCGGAAAGCCACACCATCGACGATCTCGGCATCGACAGCTTGGATTTCCTCGACATCGTCTTTGCGATCGACAAGGAATTCGGCATCAAGATTCCGCTTGAGCAGTGGACCCAGGAAGTCAACGAGGGCAAGGTTTCGACGGAAGAATATTTCGTCCTGAAGAACCTCTGCGCCAAGATCGACGAACTGAAGGCCGCCAAGGGCTGATGACGATATCTCGCGTTTGACACGCGGGAATACGTGCATGAGTGATATCAATGCCGCCTGTCGCGTGGACCGCGCTTGACAGGCGGCATTTGCGTTTTTACTTGACGGTCGCATGATCGCGACACCGGACCTGTTTCGGGCGGGGTCATGCGCGGATTTGAAATCCGGAATGTTCAGGCGCTGTCTCCTAAGCGCCGCGCTCCGGGCCACAAGCTGGATTTGCTCCTGATGCTCCTTGAATATTTTCAGATGATCGATCGGGTCGAAACGGTCGATCTCAACGCCAAGACGCTGACAGCGCGTTCTGTGGTTCCGGCCAAAAGCCCCGTCTTTGAGGGACATTTTCCCGGTTACCCGCTGGTTCCCGGTGTGCTGTTGATCGAGACGATGGCGCAGGCCTGCGGTTTTCTGGTGCTTGCCGCCACCGATTTCGCCGCCATGCCGTTCCTGATGTCGGTCGATAGCGCCAAGATGCGCACCTTTGTCGAACCGGAAGCCGTGCTCGATATCGAAGCCTTCCTGGAACATGACGGTTCCGGCTTTGCCGTCGTCAAGGCCAAGATCACCTCGCAGGGCAAGAAGGTCTGCGACGCTCAGCTGAAATTGCGCACCATGCCGTTTGATCAGGTGCCGCTCGGCCCGATCGTCAAGAAGCGTGCCGAAGAAGTGGGGCTGATGGCCGCAATCGCGGCTTCGGCAACGACGGGGGAATGACGATGAGCAAGTCCGCCAATGATGTTGTGATCACCGGTGTCGGTATCGTCACAAGCCAGGGTGTCGGCACTGGGGTGCATACAGCACTTATGACCGCGGCAGAGCCTCCGGCTGTGCGTGTCGAGACCGAGCGTTTCGCGCCTTATCCGGTGCATCCGCTGCCGGAGATCGACTGGTCCCAGCAGATCCCCAAGCGCGGCGACCAGCGGCAGATGGAGAATTGGCAGCGCCTCGGCGTGTTCAGTGCCGGCCTGGCGCTTGACGATGCGGGTTTCAAGGACGATCCGGACGCCTGCGGCAGCATGGACATGATCGTGGCTGCCGGCGGCGGCGAGCGCGACATCACTGTCGATTCGCTGATCGTCGATGAAGCGTTGAAGCGCAACGACCGGGAGCAGCTGCTCAACGAAAAGCTGACGACCGAACTGCGCCCGACACTGTTTCTGGCGCAACTGTCCAACCTGATGGCCGGCAACATTTCGATCGTCCACAAGATCACAGGTTCCTCGCGCACCTTCATGGGTGAAGAGGGGGCCGGTATCTCCGCGATCGAGACTGCCTTTGCCCGTATCAAGGCCGGGCAATCGACCCATACGCTGGTCGGCGGTGCCTTCTCGGCCGAGCGGCAAGACATGATCCTGCTGATCGAGGCGGTTCAAGGTCATGCACTGGGCGAGCATCAGCCGATCTGGTCGCGCAAGCCGGAAAATGGCGGCGGCATGATTACCGGTTCGGTGGGTGCGTTCCTGATGCTGGAATCGCGCGAACATGCCGAGGCGCGCGGCGCCCGCATCTATGCAACGATCGATGCCGTCGGCGGAGATCGCGGCAGCCGCGAGGGGGATCGCCTCGAGCAGCGTCTGCGCTATCTCTCTCAGCCTGCCGCCGATGCCGATGCGTCCGAGACTGTCGTTTTCTCCGGCACGACGGGCTTCCCGGATCTTGCCGCACGCGAGAGGGCATTTTTCGATGCGCAGTTCCCGAAGGCCGCGGTTCGGGCCTATGGCGGACTGGTGGGTCATGGGCTGGAATCGCAGTTTCCACTGGGGCTTGCCTTTGCGGCCCTGTCGCTTGGAGCCCGTGCCAAGGTGCCGCCATTCGATCCGGCCGGTGAGGCCCCGATGGAAAAGCCCGCAAGGACAGCCATCGTCACGACGATCGGGCATGCACGTGGCGAAGGCATCGCCGTGCTTTCGGCAGAAGAATAAGGAGCGGCAGATATGACCAGCGCTTACAAGGATCATCTCGGCCGCCCGCTGATCGCCGTCACCGGCATGGGCGTCATCACCTCGCTCGGCCAGGGTGTCGAGGACAACTGGAAGGCCCTGACTTCGGGCGTCTCCGGCATCCACAAGATCACCCGGTTTCCCACTGAGGGGCTCTCGACGAGAATCAGCGGAACCGTCGATTTCATTGATATCCCAGCCGAAAACTCCGTCGAACGGTCCTACGCATTTGCGCGCGAGACGACGGCGGAAGCGCTCGCACAGGCCTGCCTTTCCGGTGATTTCAATGGGCCGCTGTTTCTTGCGGCACCGCCGATCGAGCCGGAATGGAGCGCCCGCTTCGAACTTGCCGACCGTTCGCCGCCGTCGCAGAAGCCGGGAGACGCCTATGACCGTTTTCTCGCCGCCATGCGCGACCGTTCGGATCCGGTGTTCCATGAGGCGGCATTGTTCGGTGCCATTTCCGAGCGCCTGTCCGACCGGTTCGGAACGCGCGGACTGCCGGTTACGCTGTCGACGGCCTGCGCCTCGGGTGCGACGGCCATCCAGCTGGGTGTCGAAGCGATCCGTCAGGGCCGCACCGACCGGGCGCTGACCGTTGCCACCGATGGTTCTGTCAGCGCCGAAGCGCTGATCCGCTTTGCACTCCTGTCGGCTCTGTCGACCCAGAACGACCCGGCGGAGCGGGCCTCAAAACCCTTCTCCAAGGATCGTGACGGTTTCGTCATTGCCGAGGGGGCGGCAACGCTGGTGCTGGAATCGCTGGAGGCAGCGGTCGCGCGCGGCGCAAAAATCTACGGCATCCTGAAAGGCTGTGGCGAAAAGGCCGATTCGTTCCACCGCACGCGCTCTTCGCCGGACGGCGGCCCGGCGATCGCGACGATCCGCGCAGCCCTTGCCGATGCTGGCCTCAGTGAAGGCGACATCGGCTACATCAACGCCCATGGCACATCGACGCCTGAAAATGACAAGATGGAATATGGCGCGATGCTGTCGGTGTTCGGCGAAGCACTGCCGTCCATTCCGGTGTCGTCGAACAAGTCGATGATCGGCCACACGCTGACGGCCGCAGGCGCGGTCGAGGCAGTGTTCTCGTTGCAGACGATCCTCACCGGCACCGTGCCGCCGACGATCAACTACCAGAATCCCGATCCGTCCATCGTTCTCGATGTCGTGCCGAACGTGAAGCGGGATGCGCAGGTTAATGCCGTCCTGTCGAACTCCTTCGGCTTCGGCGGTCAGAACGCCAGCCTTGTCATGGCTGCCGAACCGGCCTAATCGGACATCTTATTTTTTCGAGGCAGCAGCCTCGGGCTCAAGGACTTATATCATGCGCGCTTTGCAACTGGTCGACGACCGCAAGCTGGAAATCACCGATCTTCCCGAGCCGGACGCGCCGGGTCCGGGCGAAGTCACTCTTCGCGTCAAGGCCGTCGCGCTCAACCATATCGATGTCTGGGGCTGGCGCGGCATGGCCTTTGCCAAGCGCAAGATGCCGCTGGTGATCGGCGCTGAAGCGTCCGGCGTGGTCGACCAGATCGGCCCGGGCGTTTCCAACGTCCTGCCGGGGCAGCTGGTGTCGATCTACGGTGCGCGCACCTGCGGTCTCTGCCGTCCGTGCCGCGAAGGCCGCGACAATCTGTGCGAACATGTTGGCGGCGTGCACGGCTTCCATCTCGATGGTTTTGCGCAGGAAAAGGTCAATCTGCCGGCGCGCCTGCTGGTACCGGCACCTCCGGGCGTCGATGCGGTGGCTGCGGCCGTGGCGCCTGTGACCTTCGGCACGGTCGAACACATGCTGTTCGACAATGCCAAGCTTGAGCCCGGTGAAACGATCCTGATCCATGCCGGTGGTTCCGGCATCGGTTCGGCGGCGATCCAGCTCGCCAAGAAGATCGGCTGCACCGTCATCACCACCGTTGGCTCCGACGACAAGATCGAAAAGGCCAAGGCGCTCGGCGCCGATCACGTCATCAACTACCGTAAGGACCGCTTTGAGGGCGTCACCCGCAAGCTGACCAAGAAGAAGGGCGTCGACGTCGTCTTCGAACATGTCGGCAAGGATACCTTTGCAGCGTCTATGTTCGTTCTGAAGCGCGGCGGGCGCTTGGTCACCTGCGGCTCGACCTCCGGCGTTTCGACCGAAATGAACCTGATGATGCTGTTCCAGCAGCAGCTAAAGCTGTTCGGCTCCTTCGGTTGCCGGATGGAGAACATGGCGAACGCCATGCAGAAGATGGCGCGCGGGCTCGTTCATCCCGTCATCGACACTGAAGTCAGCTTCTCCGAGATCGACAAGGCGCTGGAACGCATGGAAACACGCCAGGTCTTCGGCAAAATCATTCTGCGGATGGACTGAACACCGTGCGCATGCTGATCACACGACTGGTTCTTTCGGCGGAGCGTTTTCGCCAGTGGTCGATCGCCCAGTTCGTCTTTCTGCTCCTGGGTACGCTGAAGCTGTTTCCAGCCAGAGGCGCTATCGAGTTTTCCGCGCGCTTTACGCGCTGGCTTGGGCCGAAGCTGACGCATCGTCACCGGCTGACGATGACCAATCTTCGCAACGCTTTTCCGGAAAAGAGCGAGGCCGAGATCGAGGAGATCGCGCTGGAAAGCTGGAGCAGCATCGGCCGGCTCGCCGCCGAATATGTGTTCCTGGATGAGCTTTTCGATTTCGATCCGGAGAATCCGAAGCCCGGCCGTATCGAAGTGTCCGGTATCCCGCTGTTCCTGGAGCTGCGCGACAATCCACGTCCCTTTATCGTCTTTACCGCCCATACCGGCAATTTCGAGCTTCTGCCTGTGGCCAGTGCCGCGTTCGGGCTGGATGTGACAGTGCTTTTCCGGCCGCCGAACAACCCCTATGTTGCTGACAAGGTTTTCGATTTCCGCAAGCAACGTATGGGTAATCTGGTTCCCTCGCATGCCGGCTCTTCGTTCACGCTGGCGCGCAAGCTGGAAGCCGGAGGCTCTGTCGGCGTTCTGGTCGATCAGAAGTTCCGCAAGGGCCTGATGACGAAATTCTTCGGCCGCGATGTGCGTACCAATCCGCTGCTGGCCAAGCTGGTGCGGCAGTTCAACTGCGAAGTCTATCCGGCCCGCTCCGTCCGGCTGCCGGATGGGCGCTTTCGCCTCGAGCTGGAGCCGGCAATCGAAATCCCGCGCAAGCCGGATGGTGGTGTCGATGTCAATGCGACAGCACAATTGCTGAACGACAAGGTTGAGAGCTGGGTGCGCGAGTATCCGGGCCAGTGGCTCTGGTACCATGACCGGTGGCACATCAAGAAACACTTGAAAGACTGAGCGTGTTGCTTGGCCTTTCACAGGCCTTGAACTGTCTGTCATCACAGCGTAGCAGCAAGCGGGGGCGAGCGGGTGAGTCTGCAATTCCTTGCGCGTCAGCAGGCCAGATTTACAGTTTTGCAGATGCCGTGCGTTGAAAATATCGCGTTTTTGAAGGAGACGGCGACGCAATAGGCTTGGTTTTCTGTTTGCATTCTAAAATAAGTTCGCCGGAAACGTTTCAGGTGATTTCCGGTGTTGAACAGTACAATTTTGGGTGTAAACTTGGGATATTGTTCTAGGACGATTGCAAGCGCTTCGGGTCGGGTCATTGGCGCATTTCAATCGATTTATTTTTTGATTGGGTTCAATTTTCCCGTGCGTCTTCATATTGGGGCGGAAAATTGAATGGGAGTGGGGTGAAAATTGAAGGCACTGATCGAGCTCTTCTGGTTCAAATATTCTCAGCTGCAATATGCGGTTAAATCCGGCGATGATCTGCTGATCAATATTCTTGATCGCGAGATCGATCCGGTTCTCACCGCGATCTATGAGGAGAAGGCCGAGAGCGTCACCGACGCTCGCCTGCAGTTCCAGTTCGTGCTTGATCTGCTGCGCAAGGAAGCCGACGACGTTTCGAGCGTGCTGCGTCAGCGCGATGTGTTGCAAACGCTCGCCGACCGATATTTTTCCGGGGACAGCAACGAGGCCGCCGGAAAGCCGTGGGTATCGCCGCCTGCTTCCGTGGCGGCGCTGAGGGGCCGCGCGGACGAAGGGTTTCTCAATGAAGCGATCCTCGACTGTTTGCCGGACCGGGTCGCGGTCATTACGCCGGATTACCGTTATCTCTATACAAATCCCGTCAACGCAGCCCGGCTGGAAGAGCGCCCGATGGATCTCGTCGGCCGCCATATCGTCGAGTTCGTCGGCATCCAGCGCTTCGAGCAGCGCGTGAAGCCCAATCTCGACAAGTGTTTCTCCGGCGAGTTGGTCGATTACACCTTCGCCAAGGATATCGGAAACCGTACAATCGTCGTGCGCTGCCGGATGACGCCCTGCATGTCGGGCACGGGCAAGATCATCGGCGCCATTCTGGTGCTGCAGGAAATCGCCGACCGCCGCCGTTCGATCGCGGCCTGAGTGTGAAAGGCGAGGGCGCTTGCCCTCGCTCACCGCTCTATGACTGTTATTTGTCTGACCAAACAGCCAGTTCGTAGCCATCCGGATCCTCGAAATGGAAGCGCCGTCCACCGGGGAAGGAGAAGGTTTCCACGACGATGCGGGCGCCTTGCGCTTCCAGCCGTGCCTGCGTTTCTGCAAGATCGCCGGCATAGAGGATGATCAGCGGGCCACCGGGTTTTGGTGTTCCGGTGGTCAGGCCGCCGGTCAGCCGGCCATCGGTGAATTCGCAGTATTGCGGGCCGTAATCCGTGAACGACCAGCCGAATGCCGCGCCGTAAAAAGCTTTTGAGCGTGCAATGTCGGTCACCGCGAACTCGATATTGTCGATCTGGCGGTCCGTGCCCTTTTGTCCCATGGCGGTCATCCTTTATGCTTCCAGCCGTTTTTTCAATGCGATGAGGTCCTTCTGGACCCAATCGGCATCGCTGTCGAATTGTTCCTTGCTGATGCCAGGCTGCCTGAGCAAGGTGAACATGACTTCCGCTCCGCTGCCGTTCGATACGACGCGCAGAGCGTTGTGCACGGGAGGGCCGGTTTCCAGTGTGACGAGGTGGTCGAGCACGCCAAAATCGTTAAGGGGCGTGAAGCGGACGCGGGCATTGCCGAGCGCGCCGTGTGCGACCCAATCCTCGCCGTCCGGCTCCAGCCCGGCGGCAAGGCCGGACGCCCAGAGCGGAGTATTTTCCGGCTTGGCCGCGAATGCGTAGACGTCGCGCCAGTTCCTTTCGATCGTGATGTGGATGATTTTTGCTTCCATCGCAGGCATGATATTTTCCTTCGGTCATACTGCGTAAAACACTGTCTGTTCCGGTCCGGCTTCAGAAAGTAATCTTCCGCATATTTGCGTGCTCATTGATAATTTCAAGCGCTCCTGTTACTGGCCAAAGCGGCTGATGTTCGCCCGGAAAAGTATCACTTTTGACAACAATCACTTGTCGTTAATCGATTTGAATGCCAAAACTCCCTCAGCATCCGCAGGGCGTGTTCAGGTATCCGCAGCCGAACAAAATCGCCCTGCAAGTTCAATCTGGTGGAGCCGTGCGCACGCCCAGCCGGGCATTGGCAGCTTCACTGTCCAACGGAGGCACATACGTGGCACAGGCAGAAATCGGCCTTATCGGTCTTGGCGTTATGGGATCGAATCTGGCGCTCAACATTGCCGAAAAAGGCAACACGATCGCAGTCTTCAACCGCACCGTCGAGGCGACGCGGAAATTCTATGCCGAAGCCGGCGCATTGCAGAGCCAGATCGTACCGTGCGAGACCATTGAGGAATTCGTCGCGGCGATCCGCCCGCCGCGGCCGATCATCATCATGATCAAGGCCGGAGAGCCTGTCGATCAGCAGATGGAACTGCTCAAGCCCTATCTTGAGAACAACGACATCATGATCGACGCCGGCAACGCCAATTTCCGCGACACCATGCGCCGCTTCGACAATCTCAAGGATAGCGGCCTGACCTTCATCGGCATGGGTGTGTCCGGTGGCGAGGAGGGTGCGCGCCACGGCCCATCCATCATGGTCGGCGGCAAGGAGGACTCCTGGAAGCGTGTCGAGAAGGTGCTGACCTCGATCGCTGCGAAATACAACGACGACCCGTGCGTTGCCTGGCTCGGCGAGAACGGTGCTGGTCACTTTGTCAAAACGATCCACAACGGCATCGAATATGCCGACATGCAGATGATCGCCGAAATCTACGGCATCCTGCGTGACGGGCTGAAGATGAGCGCCACCGAAATCGGCGAGGTTTTTGGCGCATGGAACAAGGGACGGCTCAACTCCTACCTGATCGAAATCACCGAGATAGTCCTGAAGGCCGCCGATCCGATCACCGGAAAGCCGATCGTCGATCTCATCCTCGACAAGGCCGGCCAGAAGGGCACCGGCAAATGGTCGGTGATCGAGGCGCAGAATATGGGCATCCCGGCGACCGCGATCGAAGCGGCTGTTGCCGCCCGCAGTATCTCGTCCGTCAAGGGCGAACGCGAAGCGGCTGAACAGGTGCTCGGTCTGCCGAATGTCGGCGAATTCAAGATTGCCGACAAGGCTGCGTTCCTGAAGGATCTGGAAAGCGCTCTTCTGGCCGCCAAGATCGGTGCCTATGCCCAAGGCTTTGCCGTTATGGCCGAAGCCTCGCGCGAGTTCGGCTGGAACCTGCCAATGCCGACGATTGCCCGCATCTGGCGCGCCGGCTGCATTATCCGCTCGGCCTTCCTCGATGAAATCACCACCGCCTTCACCAAGGATCCGAACGTTGCCAACCTGATCGTCACGCCGGCCTTTGCCGGTATGGTCAAGGAAACCGATGGCGCCCTTCGCCGCGTCGTTTCGGCGGCTGTTCTCGGTGGTTTGCCGGTCCCGGCGCTTGCCTCGGCACTCGGCTATTTCGACAGCTACCGCCGTGGGCGTGGTACGGCAAACGTCATCCAGGCCCAGCGCGACTTTTTTGGCGCACACGGTTTCGACCGCACCGATGGCGCAGATTCACACCATGGCCCGTGGGGCAGTGGCTTGAACGCCTGATCGTCCGATCATCCGAGAGACAAAACGGGGAACGGCCGCTGTTGATCAGCGGCCGTTCTGCATTTGTGTATCAAACTCTGAAGCCGATCAGCTCTGAAGAACTGGAAAACTCAACGTCTGCAATTCGGTTGCAGGCTGGCCCTCGATGCGGGCGATCACCGCTTTTGCCAGTTCGCGTCCGGCCAGCCTGAAATCCTCCCTGAGCGTGATGACTTCCGGCCGCAGCCACTGCAGGACGTCGTTCGATTGCTTGGAGACCATATCGACGTCGCGTGAAAGCTTCAATCCTGCTGCCTCAATGCCGGCAACGAGCGCCACGGCTCCGCCGCCGCTGCCGGAAATCACGCCGTCGGCGGCATCCGGCGCGCGCATCGCTTCTTCACAGGCGGCACGGATATCCGCCAGGCTGTTGTCGAGATCGACCGTATTGAACGGCACCGACGTCGCGCCGAAATCCCGTAAGCCCCGTTCGAAACCGGTGCGCATGTGCATATGATAGGTCAGCGACGGCGGCGGATGAAGCAACATGATCCGGCGGCGGCCGCGCTCGACCAGCATGCGAACGGCATCGTAGGCGAAGCGCTCATTGTCGAAGTCATGATAGGGGTGAACCAGCCCCATTTCCGTGCGGCCGTGTGTGCCGAACGGAAAGTTGCGCTCCATCATCAGAGCGACGCGCGGGTCCTTCGGCTCTGTCCGCGAAATGATCACCCCGTCTGCCGCGCCCGTATCCAGCACGTAGCGCACCGGATCGAGCGGATCGCTGCGGGCGCTGTAGGGTGTGATGACCAGATGATACTGGGTGGCTGCGAGGATTTCCGAGATGCCGACGACCATGGGGCTCGTCAGGCCGATGAATTCCTCTTCCAGGCTGAGGATCAGGCTGATGACGTTCGTCTTGCCTGTGCGCAGGCGCACGCCGGCACGATTGGGATGGTATCCGACCTGGGCCGCGACCAGTCGGACGCGCTCCTTGGTCTCGGCGCCGATATCGGGCGCGTCCTTCAAGGCCCGCGATACCGTGGTGATACCAAGGCCGGTCATGAAGGCAATTGTCTTCAAGGTCGGGCGCTCATTCGGTGAGGGCGGCAGTGCTGCCTGCCGGCTCTTGTGTTTCTCGTCCATTCCCCGCCTACCGCCTTCCCATATTCACGCCGCAACCTCCTGCGTTGTCCTGCAGCAGTCCCGGATGTTTGCCTGCCTTATATACGATTCATGACATAGGGGCACCCACGGCCCACTCTCCTATAAAGGACAAAATCTGTAACGATACAGTTGGCTTGTCGAGTGCTTTTTTCTAATTTACTAAGCCAACTCTCCGTGGAGTTGAATCGTGCGGCGCACGATTGGGGTTTTGCATCTGCGAAAAATCAGACACTGTAAATTTGATTGAAATGTCCAAAAATGTACCGAAGTAGTTGCTTATCTGCCATTTTTAGGCCGGCTCTGCACTGCAGCAAATCATTCGGATCCATCCGTGGCGGGACAAACATGGTCGCCCATAGGTTGTTTCTGAGTTTTTATTTGGAATTATGTGGTGTGGTGGTTGCGTCTGCTAATCGATTGAACTAAGTTTTTACGGTAACGTTACAGTGAGGGAGGAAAACTCATGAAATTGCGTTTGTTGGCTGCTGCATTGGCGGCGACTGTAGTGCTTCCATTGGGCATCGCTAACGCTGCCGATCTGGAAGTGACGCATTGGTGGACGTCCGGCGGTGAAGCCGCGGCCGTCGCGGAATTGGCCAAGGCATTCGATGCCACCGGCAACAAATGGGTCGATGGTGCGATCGCCGGTTCCGGCGGCACGGCGCGGCCGATCATGGTCAGCCGCATCACCGGCGGCGACCCGATGAGCGCCACCCAGTTCAACCACGGCCGTCAGGCTGAGGAACTGGTTCAGTCTGGCCTGATGCGTGATCTGACAGACATCGCTACCAAGGAAAACTGGAAGGACATCGTCAAGCCTTCGAGCCTGCTCGACAGCTGCACGATCGACGGCAAGATCTATTGTGCGCCGGTCAATATCCATTCCTGGCAATGGCTGTGGCTTTCAAACGCCGCTTTCAAGGCAGCCGGCGTCGATGTGCCGAAGAACTGGGATGAATTCGTGGCTTCCGCTCCGGCGCTGGAAAAGGCCGGTATCGTTCCGCTCGCCGTTGGTGGCCAGCCCTGGCAGTCTGCCGGTGCGTTTGACGTGCTGATGGTGGCGATTGCCGGCAAGGATGTCTTCAATACGGTGTTCGGCGACAAGGACGAGGCTGTTGCCGCGGGTCCTGAAATTGCCAAGGTGTTCAAGGCTGCCGACGATGCCCGCAAGATGTCCAAGGGCAGCAATGTGCAGGATTGGAACCAGGCCACCAATCTGGTCATCACCGGCAAGGCCGGCGGCCAGATCATGGGCGACTGGGCGCAGGGCGAATTCCAGCTGGCTGGCCAGAAGGCCGGTACCGATTACACCTGCCTGCCGGGTCTCGGCGTCAACGAAATCATCTCGACCGGTGGCGACGCCTTCTACTTCCCGCTGTTGAAGGATGAAGAGAAATCCAAGGCTCAGGAAATGCTCGCCTCGACGCTTCTGAACCCGACGACACAGGTCGCCTTCAATCTAAAGAAGGGCTCGCTGCCCGTGCGCGGCGACGTGGATCTGGCTGCCGCCAATGACTGCATGAAGAAGGGTCTCGACATCCTTGCCAAGGGCAATGTGATCCAGGGTACGGACCAGCTTCTCTCCGCAGATAGCCAGAAGCAGAAGGAAGACCTCTTCTCCGAGTTCTTCGCCTCCACGATGACACCGGAAGACGCGCAGAAGCGTTTCGCCGACATCATCGCCTCGGCCGACTGACAGGCTCAGTCTGAACGGATGACCGGTTCCGCGCTTGCGGGACCGGTCTGAAGTCTACCCGGTCTCCCGCCGGGTCTCGGCCATCTGCTCACAAGAAAAACGATCCAGGGGAGGGTTGACCTATGACGGGCCAAGCGAACGCCGGCCGGCCAAACCAGTTGCTGCGCAATCTGCATTCCAAGATTGCCTCAATTCCGATGATACTCACTGCCGTCGTCATCTTTCTCGGCGGCACCCTCTGGACGGTGTTTTACTCCTTCACCAATTCCAAGCTCCTGCCGCGTCTGTCTTTCGTCGGGCTCGATCAGTACGAGCGTTTGTGGGCCGCACCCCGCTGGCTCATCTCGATCGAGAACCTTGCGATCTACGGCGTGTTTTCGCTGATCTTCAGCCTGGTGATCGGCTTTCTGCTCGCGGCGCTGATGGACCAGAAGATCCGCTTTGAAAACACCTTTCGCACGATCTTTCTCTATCCTTTCGCCCTGTCCTTCATCGTCACCGGCCTTGTCTGGCAATGGATTCTCAATCCGGAATTCGGCATCCAGTCGGTGGTGCGTTCGCTCGGCTGGACGACATTCAACTTCGACCCGCTCTACAATCCCAGCATCGTCATCTACGGCATCTTGATTGCAGCCCTATGGCAGGGCACCGGGCTCGTCATGTGCCTGATGCTGGCCGGCCTGCGCGGCATTGACGAGGACATCTGGAAGGCGGCGCGCGTCGATGGCATCCCGATGTGGAAGACCTATCTTTTCATCATCATCCCGATGATGCGCGCCGTTTTCATCACCACGCTGGTGATCATCGCCAGCGGTATTGTCCGGGTCTACGATCTCGTGGTGGCGCAGACCAGCGGCGGCCCCGGCATATCGTCGGAAGTGCCCGCAAAATATGTCTATGACTACATGTTCCAGGCGCAGAATCTTGGACAGGGCTTTGCCGCCTCGACCATGATGCTGATCACCGTCGCCATCATCATCGTCCCTTGGGCCTATCTCGAATTCGGAGGACGCAAGCGTGGCTGAGGTTTTAACTCTCAACAAACCGTCCGCAAAAGTCAGTGCTGCAACCAAGCCGGTTGCCGGGCCAAGGGGCAAGAAGCCGCGGCCGATGCTGTCGCCGCGCAACATCATGATCTATGGCGCGCTGATCTTTGCGGCCGCCTATTACCTGCTGCCGCTCTACGTGATGGTCGTGACCTCGCTGAAGGGGATGCCGGAAATCCGGCTCGGCAATATCTTCTCGCCGCCGCTCGAAATCACCTTCGAGCCCTGGGCAAAGGCCTGGTCCAGCGCCTGCACCGGCCTGAACTGCGACGGACTTTCGCGCGGGTTCTGGAATTCGGTGCGGATCACCATCCCATCCACCATCGTCTCCATCGCGATTGCCTCGATCAATGGCTATGCGCTCGCCAACTGGCGCTTCAAGGGGGCAGACCTTTTTTTCACCATCCTGATCGTCGGCGCGTTCATTCCTTACCAGGTGATGATCTATCCGATCGTCATCGTGCTGCGCGAAATGGGCCTTTACGGCTCGCTGACCGGCCTGATCATCGTGCATACGATCTTCGGCATGCCGATCCTGACGCTGTTGTTCCGCAACTATTTCACCTCGCTGCCGGAGGAGCTGTTCAAGGCGGCGCGTGTCGATGGGGCCGGGTTCTGGACGATCTACTTCAAGATCATGCTGCCGATGTCGCTGCCGATCTTCGTGGTCGCGATGATCCTGCAGGTCACCGGCATCTGGAACGACTTCCTGTTCGGCGTCGTGTTCACCCGGCCGGAATATTATCCTATGACCGTTCAGCTCAACAATATCGTCAATTCGGTCCAGGGCGTGAAGGAATACAACGTCAACATGGCGGCAACCATCCTGACTGGTGCCGTGCCGTTGATCGTCTATTTCGTCTCCGGACGGCTTTTCGTCCGTGGCATCGCCGCCGGCGCAGTGAAAGGGTAATCGTATGATCAGCAACAGCGTATCGGTCAGGGATTTGTCGTTGAGCTTTGGCGCAGTTACCGTGCTTGAGACACTCAATCTCGACGTCAAGGACGGCGAATTCCTGGTGCTTCTCGGCTCGTCCGGCTGCGGAAAATCGACGCTCCTCAATTGCATCGCCGGACTTCTCGACGTGTCGGAAGGCCAGATTTTCATCAAGGACAAGAACGTCACCTGGGAAGAGCCAAAGGATCGCGGCATCGGCATGGTGTTCCAGTCCTATGCGCTTTATCCGCAGATGACGGTGGAGGGAAACCTGTCCTTCGGCCTGAAGGTCGCCAAGCTGCCGCAGGCGGAGATCGACAAGCGGGTGGCGCGCGCCGCTGAAATCCTGCAGATCCAGCCGCTGCTGAAGCGCAAGCCGTCCGAACTATCCGGCGGCCAGCGCCAGCGCGTGGCGATCGGCCGGGCGCTTGTGCGGGACGTCGATGTCTTCCTGTTCGACGAGCCGTTGTCCAATCTCGACGCCAAGCTGCGCTCTGAGCTGCGCGTCGAAATCAAGCGGCTGCACCAGTCGCTGAAGAACACGATGATCTACGTCACCCACGACCAGATCGAGGCGCTGACGCTGGCCGACCGCATCGCCGTCATGAAAAGCGGTGTCATCCAGCAGCTGGCCGATCCGATGACGATCTACAACATGCCGGAAAACCTCTTCGTTGCCGGCTTCATCGGCTCGCCGTCGATGAATTTCTTCCGCGGCGAAATCAAGGACAAGGGCGGCCGCAAGGTCATCGAGATCAACGGTGTCGATTTCGCCGTGGATGCCTATCCGGCCCGTGGGCCGCTCGCGGTCGGCCGCAAGGTCGTCCTCGGCGTGCGTCCGGAACACGTCAAGGTGGATGAGTCCGGCGCGGAAATTCATGATGCGGTCGTCGATATCGAGGAGCCGATGGGCGCCGACAATCTGCTGTGGCTGAAGCTGGCCGGGCAGACGATATCGGTGCGCATTGCCGGTGCGCGGCGCTATGCGCCGGGCAAGGCGGTCAAGCTCAGCTTCGACATGTCGATGGCTTCTGTCTTCGATGCGGTGACTGAAAACAGGATCTGATCAAACCGAAACATCGTGATGGCCGCTGGGATATGCGGCCGTCACGCCCGAACGAACGATGCCCGTCCGTTCAGGATTGGCTGCGAATGGATTGCCACAATGTCTGCTCTTGCTTTTTCCGCTCCTGCCGTGCTCGACCTTTCCGGCGACTGGCAGCTTGCCTCGTCCGACAACAGCCACGCACTGACGATTGCCATTCCCGGCGATGTCCACAGCGCCCTGCAGGCGGCAGGCGTGATCGCCGATCCCTATGCCGGCCGCAACGAGGACGATGTGCAGTGGGTGGCGCACAAGGACTGGGTGCTGGAGCGGACGTTCGACATCGACGCGCCTGACCTTTCGGGCAGCTGGTATCTCGACATTGAGAGCCTCGACACCGTCGCCGAGGTTTATCTCAACGACGAAGCCGTGCTCCATGCTGAGAACGCCTTCCGCCGGTATCGTCCGGAGGTCGGCTCCGTGCTGAAGGCCGGGCAGAACCGTTTGCGGATCGTCATCCGCTCCTCGATCACCGCCGGGGAAAAAGCGCAGGCGGCCCAGCCGTTCTACATTCCCTATTCGACCGGCAATTCGCCGATCGCCAACGGCAACATGCTGCGCAAGCCGCAATGCCATTTCGGCTGGGACTGGAACATCGCCATCGCGCCGCTCGGCATCTACGGCACGATTGCCCTCAAGAAGCTTGCGGCCGCCCGTATCGAGCATGTGACGACGCGGCAGGTGCCGCAGGTCGGCGGCGCGATCGATCTTCAGGTCACGGCAACGCTGTTTGCGCAGGAGCCCGGCGTCGTCGGGATCGATTTTGGGCTTGATGGGCTGCATGAGCACTTGGATTGCGCCGTCAATGCCGGCGAAACCCGGATCACGCATGTCTTTACCGTAGACAATCCGACGCTCTGGTGGCCGGCAGGCAGTGGCGAGCAGGCATTGTCGCAGCTGACAGTTGCTGTGCCGGGCGAAACCGCGACGCGCCAGATCGGTTTTCGCACCGTCGAATTGTTGACCGACAAGGATGCGGCCGGCAGCCGTTTTGCCTTCCGCGTCAACGGCCGCGAAATCTTCTGCCGGGGCGCCAACTGGATCCCGGCCGATGCGCTGGTTTCGCGCGTGACGCCGGAGGGCGTCGAGGACCTGTTGCAGTCGGCCGTCGATGCCAACATGAACATGATCCGCATCTGGGGCGGCGGCTTCTATGAACCCGATTGGTTTTACGATCTCTGCGACCGGCTCGGCATCATGGTCTGGCAGGATTTCATGTTCGCCTGCAATCTCTATCCCTCGACGCCGGATTTCCTCGAAAACGTCGCAGCCGAGGTCGACTATCAGGTCAAGCGCCTGTCCTCGCATCCGTCGATCGTGCTCTGGTGCGGCGACAATGAGCTGGTCGGCGCGCTCACCTGGTTCGAGGAAAGCCGTCGGGATCGCGACCGTTATCTCGTGTCCTATGACCGCCTGAACCGTGTCATAGAAACCGGTATCAAGGCGGCAGCACCGGAGGCGATCTGGTGGCCGTCGAGCCCGTCGGTCGGGCCGCTCAATTTCGGCGATGCCTGGCATGCGGATGGTTCCGGCGACATGCACTACTGGTCGGTCTGGCACGAGAACAAGTCGTTCGACAATTACCGCACCGTGCGGCCGCGCTTCTGCTCCGAATTCGGCTTCCAGTCCTATACGTCGATGCCGATCGTCAGGCAGTTCGCCGAGCAGAAAGACCTGAACGTCGCTTCGCCGGTGATGGAGGCACATCAGAAGAATGCCGGCGGCAACGAGCGCATCGCCGCCACCATGTTCCGTTACTTCCGCTTCCCGAAGGACTTTTCCAACTTCGTCTATCTCAGCCAGATCCAGCAGGGTTTGGCGATCCGCACGGCCGTCGATTTCTGGCGGTCGCTGAAGCCGCATTGCATGGGCACGCTCTATTGGCAGCTCAACGACACCTGGCCGGTCGCATCCTGGGCGAGCCTTGACTACGGCGGTAACTGGAAGGCCATGCACTACATGACCCGCCGGTTCTTCCAGCCGGTCGCGGTCGCTGCTATCCCGTCCGACGGTGGCAAAACCATCAGCTTTTCGATGGTCAACGACACGGCAGCGCCGGTCACGGTCGAGTTGCAGACCTTCCTTGTCTCGCTCTCAGGCGAGAAACAGCCTCTCACGGCGGCGGCAGGCACCTGCAGCCCGGATCGCGCCGGTACGCTGATGACGATTGCCGCATCGGATATCCCGAAAGACGCATTGCTGTTCTGGTCCTTCGAGGCTTCGAACGGCATGCGAGGCGAGGGGCACCATGTTCCGGGCACCTACAAGGCGCTGGATCTTGAGCCTTCGGGCCTTGCGATTTCCGCGACGCCTGTCGGTGATGGTTCCTATGGCGTCACGGTCTCGGCGGCCGGGCTTGCCTTGCATGTGATGATCGAAGCCGATGTCGAAGGCCGCTATTCCGACAATGCTTTCGATCTAACGGCCGGTGAGAGCCGCTTCATCCGTTTCACCCCGAGAGAGCCGCTGGCAGCAGGCGCCGTGCCTGTGTTTACCGGCTACGATCTTCAATCCTGCCAGGGCAACGGCTAGTCCCAATCCATGCCTGGCAACCCTGACCCACGAGGAGAGTCCGATGAAAGATTTCAGCTTCCAGCTTTACAGTGCCCGCAATTTCCCGCCGCTTGCCGATGTCCTCAAGACCGTCGGCGCCGCCGGCTACACACAGGTCGAGGGATATGGCGCGCTCTATGCCGCGCTTGACGATGCCGCCCTGGCAGCGCTCAAAGCCGACATGGACAAGAGCGGCGTGACCATGCCTTCCGCCCATTTCAGCCTCGACCTGCTCGAATCCGATCCCGTCCGTGCTTTGCAGATCGCCAATGTTCTGGGGATCAAGGCAATCTATTGCCCGCATATCGCTGCAGACCAGCGCCCGGCCGACGCAGCCGGCTGGAAGGCCTTTGGTGAGCGGTTGGAAAAGGCTGGAGAACCGTTCCGCGATGCCGGGCTCGATTTCGGCTGGCACAACCACGATTTCGAATTCGTGGCTTTGCCCGACGGATCGATCCCGCAGGATCATATCTTTGACGGTGGACCGAACCTGTCCTGGGAAGCGGATATCGCCTGGGTCATCCGCGGCGGCGCCGATCCCTTTGCCTATATCGAGAAATACGGCAAGCGCATCACAGCCGTGCACGTCAAGGACATCGCGCCGGCCGGTGAGAACGCCGATCAGGACGGCTGGGCCGATGTCGGCCACGGCACCGTCGAATGGGCCAGGCTGTTCAAGGCGCTGTCCGAGACGCCTGCCAGATATTACGTCGTCGAGCACGACAATCCCAAGGATTATAAGGCGACGGCCGAGCGCTCGATCGCGTCGATCAAGACCTACTGAGAGAAAGACAGCATCATGACACAGGAAAACCTGACGGGGGAACTTGGCGTCGGCATCATTGGATGCGGCAACATATCCACCACCTATTTCACGCTCTCGCCGCTCTTCAAGGGCATCAAGGTCATTGCCTGCGCCGATATCAATCCGGCCGCCGCCGAAGCGCGTGCGTCCGAATATGGCGTCAAGGCACAGACCATCGAGGAACTGCTGGCCAATCCGGAGATCGACATCGTCGTCAACCTGACGATCCCGGACGCGCATTTCCCTGTCTCCAAGATGATTCTCGAAGCCGGAAAACACGTCTATTCCGAAAAGCCGCTGGTCCTGTCGCTGGAGCAGGGCGAGCAGTTGCGCGGCATCGCCACAGCTAACAATCTGAAGGTCGGCTGTGCACCGGATACCTTCCTCGGCGGTGCGCATCAGCTGGCGCGCGACTATATCGATCAGGGCAAGATCGGCCGTGTCACTTCGGGTACATGCCATGTATTGAGCCCGGGTATGGAAATGTGGCATCCGAACCCGGACTTCTTCTTCCTGCCCGGCGGCGGCCCGATCCTCGATCTCGGCCCCTATTATATCGCCAACCTCGTCAACCTGATCGGTCCGGTCAAGCGTGTGGCAGCGCTGACCTCGATGGCCAACCCGACCCGCACCATCACCAGCGAGCCGCGCAAGGGCGAAGTCATCCCGGTGGAAACGCCGACCAATATCCATGCACTGCTCGAATTCCAGAATGGTGCGACGATCACGCTGTCGGCAAGCTGGGATGTCTGGTCGCACAACCACGCGAACATGGAACTCTACGGTACCGAAGGCTCGCTGTTCGTGCCGGATCCGAACTTCTTCGGCGGCACGGTCTCGGCCAGCGGCCGCGACAAGGATATCCAGCCGCTGGAAACCTGGGACCATCCGTTCTCCGTTCCAAACCAGGAACACAAGCAGGGCATGATGGCGAATTACCGTACTGCCGGTCTTGCCGACATGGCGCTCGCCATCCTCGACGGGCGCGACGCACGCTGCTCTCTGGAACGGGCGCTGCACGGGGTGGATGTCATGGTGTCGATCCTGAAATCGGGTGAGGAAAGCCGCTTCATCGAACTGACGACGACCTGCACCCAGCCGGCAGCGCTCGGCATTGAAGAAGCCAAGGCCTTGCTTCGTTAGGCCATATCTGGGGGTGCAGGGCAGTATCGCTTTGCAGCGTCGTCACAATAAAATATAACGGATTTATCCCATTCATTCCCGGAGCACTGCTGCTTCGGGAATTCCATTTTCAAAGACAGGGCAGGACGAACCGATGAGCTGGCAACCGGCGGACAATCGCTATGAGACGATGAAATACAATCGCTGCGGCAAGACCGGGCTGAAGCTGCCGGCGATCTCGCTCGGCCTGTGGCACAATTTCGGCGACGACACGCCGCATGAGCGCAAGCTCGACATGTGCCGCACGGCGTTCGATCTCGGCATCACCCATTTTGACCTTGCCAACAATTACGGTCCGCCTCCGGGTTCGGCCGAAACAGCATTCGGCGAAATCATGCGTACCGATTTTGCCGGTCTGCGTGACGAGCTGATCATCTCCTCCAAGGCCGGTTACGAGATGTGGCCGGGGCCGTATGGCGAATGGGGCAGCCGCAAGTACCTCATTGCCTCCTGTGACCAGAGCCTTGCCCGCATGGGCCTCGATTACGTCGATATCTTCTATTCACACCGCTTCGATCCCGAAACGCCGCTTGAAGAGACTTGTGGCGCGCTCGACCATATCGTCCGGTCGGGCAGGGCGCTTTATGTCGGCATCTCCTCCTACAATTCGCAGCGTACCCGTGAAGCCGCGGCGATCCTCAAGGATCTCGGCACCCCTTGCATCATCCACCAACCGAGCTATTCGATGCTCAACCGCTGGGTGGAGGATGACGGCCTTGTCGATACGCTGGAAGAACTCGGCATCGGCTCGATCGTGTTCTCGCCTTTGGCGCAGGGCATGCTGACGACCAAATATCTCGGCGGCATCCCGACCGACAGCCGCGCGGCGCAGAACCATTTCCTCAAGAAGGATTTCATCCGCCCGTCGATCATCGATAACATCAAAAAACTCAACGAGATCGCCGAAAAGCGTGGCCAGACGCTGGCGCAGATGGCGATTGCATGGGTCTTGCGGGGCGGCCGCATCACATCGGCGCTGATCGGCGCTAGCCGTTCAGCACAGATTATCGATTGCGTGGCAGCGCTGAACAACGACACGTTCACGGCGGAAGAACTGGCCGAGATCGACGTCTACGCCAAGGAAGCCGACATCAACCTGTGGGCCTCGTCGGCGGAGCGCGATTAAGCGCCCAACCCGCTGCGGGACAACAGAAAGGCACCGGATCGGTTGATCCGGTGCCTTTCTGATTGATGGCGACGTCATCGCGAAGCATTGCAAGGGTGTTGGCGCTTTCATCGAATGTCTTTGAAGCGTTCGGTGAACGACATCGAAAAGTCCCTTGCCGTCGATCGCGGGCCCCGCGTGGCAAGTATGCTCCGTGAAAGGTCACTACCGCCTGCTGACGTTACGTCAAGCTCGATAGTGCTTATTCCTGCTGTAACGCGAGGCATGTGCGGAAAGCCAAGGGTCGTCACCATGAAAGCCGATGCCATCCTGTGCGTCATGGCGTTGCCTGATCCCATGGTGATTGCCGGCGAAGAAAATCCGGTTTTCCGTGGCGAGACGTGGCTGGTTCTGCCGTCAGTTCTGTTTGGTCAGGCCCGTTATGCGTTCGATGAAATCGGCGATGGCCAGCGTGTCGTCGAGATCGAAGATGGCGAGCCCGCTGTCCTCGACCGCATGATCGGCGGCAATCGCGATAATATGCGGATCGGTGGGGGCAAGCGGCTCGCGGTTCTTGGCGTCCAGCCTCCGCGCCTCGATCTTCGGGATCGGTTCGCGCTTGTAACCTTCGATCAATACGAGATCGCACGGGGCGAGGCGAGCAAGGATTTCCGCAAAGCTCGGCTCGGGGGCGCCGCGCAGTTCGTGCATGATGGCGTAGCGGGTGCCTGAGACGATAGTGACCTCATGGGCGCCTGCCTCGCGGTGACGAAAACTGTCGGCGCCGACCTTGTCGATATCGAAGTCGTGGTGGGCGTGCTTGACCGTCGAGACCCGGTAGCCGCGGCCGGTCAATTCGGTGACGAGGCGGACGGCAAGGCCGGTCTTGCCCGAGTTCTTCCAGCCGGCGATTCCAAAGATTTTGGGACCAATGGTTTCTGGCGGTGTCATCTTTCGATCCCCTCGATCAGTGGCAGCCAGCGTTCGGCCGCTTCGAGGTCGGCCGGCGTATTGATATTGAAGAACGGATCGATCGGACCGTCCACGGTTTCGATCATCGGAAACTCGACCTTCGCCACCGGATGACGCTCGATGAATCCGCGCACCCGGCGCTTGTCGTCGGTCAGTAGCCAATGTTCGAGTTCATCAGCAAGGGCGACCGGCCAGAGGGCGAAAACCGGGTGCATGATGCCAGCCGAAAAGGCAACGGCGATCTGGCCGGGCTCGGTGATCGCTGCCTGAAGGCGCGCAACGAGATCTGCTGGAAAGAAGGGGGTGTCGGTCGGGACGGTGGCGACGTGACTTGCCACCGGGACATGTCTTGCCGCATGGCGCATCCCCGAAAGCACCCCTGCCATCGGTCCGACATGGCCTGGAATGGTATCACCAAACACGGTAATGGCAGGAGCAAGGTTCAACCCGGTGCTCACGTGGCTGTTGACGCTGAGGCCGTCCGTCTGTGGCGCGAGGCGTTCGATGACATGGTGGACAAGCGGCTTGCCGCCAAGCATCACCGTCGCCTTGTCGCTCCCCATGCGTGAAGACAGGCCGCCGGCGAGGACGACGCCGCGCGGGAGATTTGCCGATGGGCTTGCCGATACGTTCATCGCACCTCCTTGCTGATCGATCCGGTCATTTCGGCGATCCCGGCTCAGATTGTTGCGCCAGGGCCGTCCGCCGCTTGTTTTCACGGGCGAATGTATAAAGCCCGGATGCGATGATGATCGCCACGCCCGTGACCATCCAGACGTCAGGCTCCTCGGAAAAGAACAGGATGCCGATGCTGATCGACCAGATGAGGCTGGTATAGCGGAACGGGGCGACGATGGCGATTTCGCCGTTGCGCATGGCCAGCACGATACACTGGTAGCCGACGAGAAGCAGCAGGCTGGCGCCGGCCAGGATGCCGATCGAGGTCATCGACATCGGCTGCCAGCCGCCGAGTGGGATGATCATGACAGCACCGGTCAGCGTGATCACGGTGGCGGTGATGGCCGAGATGAACAGAGACGGCACGGCCGGATCGATCCGCCGGGTACACAGGTCCCGGATCGCCGCGAAGATCACCGAGGCCACGACGCTGAGTGCCGCGCCGGTAAACCCCTCCGGTCCTGGCCTGAGCACAATCAGCACGCCGGCAAAACCGGTGAGGATTGCCAACCAGCGTCGCCATCCGACGGGTTCTGCAAGGAACAGAGCCGCACCCAGCGTTACAGCCAGCGGCAGCGCCTGCAGGATTGCCGAGGCATTGGCGAGCGGGATCTGGCCGAGTGCATAAATGTAGCAAATGGAGGCGCCGACTTCAGCGGCGATCCGCAGTGCGACGGCGGGCGAGCGTATCAGCCGGAACGACCGCATCGCACCGAAATGGCGGGCGATAAGCAGCACCAGGACGGATGTGAAGAAGCCGCGCACCAGCATGATCTGGCCGGCATTCATGACGCCGGTGACGGATTTGATCAGGGCGTCGTTGCAGGTGAAGCCCGCCATGGCCAGACACATGAAGATGGCGCCGCGAAAATTGGCGGTAGGTTGCATTTTTTACAGGTCCGTTCTCATCGCTGCCCGGTTCTTTGAAATCAGCGATGCGGCGGGCTGAAAGTCTGCGCTGCTGGTGTTGCCTATGTCTAAAGCATCGGCATTTCTTTTATACAACTGCTATCCTTCATCTGTCTGAATTGATGGTGCAAATGCAAGAATAGCGATTTCCAACCCGCTTGTAGAACCGTGAAATATGGCCGTGCCGAATTTTTGATCACCAGACTAAACCTAGGATTTTTTGGCGAAATATTAAGTTTCGCTGCTTATCGTGCCGGAATTCCGCTGCCCTTCGCATGATGCGAACAAGGTTGACCTGACGGCAAGTATTTCCGTTCGGCTCAACCGGATGACATTCCGGCAAGCGCCATGGATGCGCCCCGGTTCGTTCGTTCTCAACCAGAGAGCAATCTGGCGGAAATGTCCGATTTGCTCAACATCTGGAGTTCGGAATGTCCCTGATCGATCGTTCTTTGCAGCGTCTGCGCATTGTCACCAAGGTTTTGCTGTTCGTCGTGCCGCTGGTGGCGCTGATCGCCGGTATCGGCCTTGTCGGTTATTTCACAGCAAGCACGCTGAACGGGCACATGACCGTGACGCGCGAAACGATCAACAACCTCTCCGATTTTCAGTCGCTGCGCAGCGGTCTGCAGAGTTTTGCCGATAGTCCGACGGAGGAGGCGCGCGCGGCGCTTGCCGGCCGGATCGACGAGCAGGAAAGCGGTATCCGCACGCTGGATGGCCTGCTGACGGCCGAAGACGACAAGGCCAAGGTCAGCTCTGTGGTTTCGCTCGGCGAAGCGATGCGAGGGCAGCAGGACAAGCTCTGGTTCATCAAGACAGAGCGCGATAGCGTCACGGCATCGCTCGATGCGGCTCTGGCCGATATGACGGCGCAGGGCAACACGGCCTTCAAGCAGATCGATATCCTGCGCAAGGAATCCGGCGAAAAGGAATCCTTTGCCAAGGCGCTGCTGTTCGATGCCGCCGCCTATCAGGGACTTGCCGAACGCATCAAGAAATTCCGCCTGCCTGTCACCATGGCGATCGCGCCGGATGCGAAGGTGCAGCAAGCCACGACATTGCTGCCACATCTGTTGAAGCAGATCGCTGAGGCCGAAAAGATCGCATCCGACAAGGTCTTGAAAAAGATCGCCGAGGTGAAGGCCGACACGCAGAAGATTCAAGGTATCCTGAACAGCGCCGATACCAACGATATCAAGAAGGGCCTGCTCAGCACCGCGCTGATCAAGTTCTCCAAGTATGAAGCCGATTTCGCCAAGGAAGCCGTGACCAATTCGGACACGGCCGCCAAGCGCTTCGTCGGTATGGACAGCGAGATTTCGACCCTGAAGACGTTGATCGGCCTGATGAACGAAACCTTCAAGGGCCTCGACGACACGCGCCTGCATATCAGCGAACTGCACCGCAAGCTGGATGCGGCAAGCCGCGATAATGTCATGGCCGATATCGCTGCCGTGCGCGCGAGTGTGACGAAACTGTCCGAACTCGGGGCTAAGAATGCGGCGCTGCGCGATCTCGCCGGCAAGCTGTCCCCGTCGCTGGAGCAAATCGATACCGGCACGGCCCAACTGATCGATGTGGGCGCGCGCTGGCAGACGGCCAAGACGGAAGCCTCGACGCTGGTGGCCGATGCCAGCCAGACGCTGGAGAATTTCGTCAGCAGCGCCCAGGAAGCCGGCAAGAAGGACAGCCAGCGCTCCGCCGATGTGTCGATCATCGCCATGGTTGCCGGCACGCTGCTGGCCATCGTCGGCGGCCTGATGCTGATCGAGACCCTGCGGGGTCCGTTGAAACGGGTGACCGAGACGATGACCCGGCTTGCCAATGGCGATCTGGAGGTTGCCATCGAGGGCCGCAACCGCGGCGACGAAATCGGCGACATGGTGCGCTCGGTTGCCGTCTTCCGCGACAACGCGGTGGAAAACGTCCGGCTGGGACAAGAAGCCGAAGCCGCCCGCACGCTGTCGGCTGAAGAGGAAGCCCGCCGCCGCCAAGAGCGCGCCCGGATCGAGGCCGATCAGATGGAAGCGCTGACAGCGCTGTCCGACGTGCTCGCCAAGCTTGCCGACGGCAATCTGGAAGAGGGCATGGCGGAAGATCTTTCCGAAGACTATATCGTCATGGCGCGCACCTATAACAATGCCGTGGATGCATTGCGCGCGACGCTGATCGATGTCCGTTCGGTGACCGATGAAATCACCAGTGGTACCGGCAATCTCGCGACCTCGGCCGACGATCTTGCCCGCCGTACCGAACAGCAGGCGGCGGCGCTCGAAGAAAGCTCGCGTGCCCTTGGCCAGCTGACGGAGATCGTCCGCTCGACGGCCGAAAGTGCGCGCAAGACCACCGTTTCCGTCGACCAGACTCACAGCTATGCCAAGCATTCCGGCGAAGTCGTCGGCAAGGCGATCGACGCGATGGCGGCGATCAACAAGTCGTCCGACAAGATTTCGACCATTATCGGCGTCATCGACGAGATCGCCTTCCAGACCAACCTTCTGGCGCTGAACGCCGGTGTCGAGGCGGCGCGTGCCGGTGAGGCTGGGCGTGGTTTCGCCGTCGTCGCGCAGGAAGTCCGCGAGCTGGCTCAGCGCTGCGCGGGTGCCGCCCGCGAGATCAAGGGGCTGATTTCGGAAAGCTCCGCGCAGGTACGCGGCGGCGTCGAGCTGGTTCAGGAAACCGGCAAGGCGCTGACCGTCATCAACGACCATATCTCGACCATCCACCAGCTGGTGAGCAATATCGAATCGGCTGCGGCCGACCAGTATCGGGGGCTCAACGAGGTCAACCAGGCGGTACGAGAGGTCGAGCTGATCACCCAGCAAAACGCCGCGATGGTCGAGGAAAATACTGCCGAAATCCACGGCCTGCGCCATCAGGTCGATATCCTCAACGAGAAGATCGAGCGGTTTAAGACAGGGACGAGCCGTTCGGTCTCGGGTGGCCGGGTGCGGGGATACGGGCGAAGCTACGCGGCTTGAGCAGGCGGTTCAAAATTAAAAAAAATCGGCCGCCCGGCATAAATCTGGCGGCCGTTTTCGTTTTGGCTTCGCGTGGCTGGTAAGGCGTCAGCCGCCCGTGACGCTCATATGTCTCGCGACCGCCGGTTTGTTGCGGGTGCGGTCGATGATGAAGTCGTGGCCCTTGGGCTTGCGGGTGATTGCCTCGTCGATGACGGTGGACAGATAGGCATCATCGTCTGAGGCGCGCAAAGCGGTGCGCAGGTCTGCGGCATCGTTCTGGCCGAGGCACATATAGAGCGTGCCGGTGCAAGTGAGGCGGACGCGGTTGCAGCTCTCGCAGAAATTGTGGGTCATCGGCGTGATCAGGCCGAGACGGCCGCCGGTCTCTGTGACTTGGAGATAGCGGGCCGGGCCGCCGGTCTTGTAGGCGATGTCGGAGAAGCTGAACTGTTCGGCGAGCGTGTCACGCAATTCCGATAGCGGCATATAGTGGTCGGTGCGATCCTCATCGATCTCGCCCATCGGCATGGTTTCGATCAGCGTCAGGTCCATGCCGCGTCCGTGCGCCCAGCGCATCATTCCGGGGATTTCCGCGTCGTTGAAGCCTTTCAGCGCGACGGCGTTGATCTTGACGTGGATGCCGGCCGCCTGCGCGGCATCGATGCCCTCCATGACCTTCGACAATTCGCCCCAGCGGGTGATCTGCTTGAATTTTTCAGGATCGAGCGTATCGAGCGAGACGTTGATGCGGCGGACGCCGCAGTCTGCAAGTTCGGCGGCGAATTTCGACAGCTGCGATCCGTTGGTGGTCAGCGTCAGTTCATCGAGACTGCCGGAATGTACATGCTTGCCGAGTTCCCGCACCAGGAACATGACGTTCTTGCGCACCAAGGGCTCGCCGCCGGTCAGCCGAAGCTTACGGACGCCCTTGGCGATGAAGGCGGAACAGAGCCGGTTCAGCTCTTCCAGCGTCAAAAGGTCTTTCTTCGGCAGGAAAGTCATGTTTTCCGCCATGCAATAGGTGCAGCGGAAGTCGCAGCGGTCCGTCACCGAAACCCTGAGATAGGTCACGGCCCGCCCGAAGGGATCAATCATCGGGGCTTTGGCATCGGTGAGCGGATGAGCGCCGGTGCTGTCGATGGTGACGGTATTCAACGAAATTCTCCCTGTTTCATCAATGTCGTGACCAAACCCGGCGGCGTCAAGGCAAAAGCGTTCACAAGTATGAGAAAACAGACGCGAAACACTTTCTTATGATCGGGGGAAGCGCAGACCGTGATCAGGGGGAGGTGGTGGATGGCTGCAGGCAATTCCCTCGCGCCGGAAACTGCGCTAGTGCTTCTGGCACCAATGGAGACTGCATGGCATGAGCGATATCTGGCCGACCGAACTGCGCGTGTCAAAGGACCGTCACCGGCTGACGGTTGCCTTCAACGACGGCACGTCCTTCGATCTTTCGGCGGAGATGCTGAGGGTGCTCTCGCCCTCGGCGGAGGTTCAGGGCCATGGGCCGGGGCAGGGCCTGACTGTGCCCGGCAAGCGCAATGTCTCGATCATCTCGATGACGCCGACCGGCAATTACGCGGTGCGGATCGGCTTTGACGACGGCCACGATACTGGCATCTTCACCTGGAACTATCTGCGGGAACTGGGTGCTACCGGCGAGACGCTGTTTGCGGCTTATGAACACGATCTGGCCGAGAAGGGCATGACACGGGACAAGGCGGAAAAGCCGCGCTGACGGCCGCTGCCTAGTCGAGGTCGCCTTCCTCTTTCAATAGCTTGACGATCAGGCGCTCCATCGACTGGGCGATCATCAGGCACTCCTCGATCGGTTCGCTCTCCAGTGACTTGTTGATCAGCGCTGTCTGGATCTCCATCGCCTGTTCGGTCAGGAGGCGGCCACTTGCCGTCAGCGACAACCGCAGCACGCGCTTGTCCTTTTCGTCGCCGCGGCGCTTGATCAATCCGCGCTTTTCCAGAAGCGGCAGAAGCATGCTCATGTTGGAGCGGCCGACCAGCAGCTTTCGCGCCAGTTCCTGTTGCGAGATGCCGTCGAAACGATAGAGGTTGATCAGGATATCCAGATGCGGCGGCTTGATGTCGAGCGCGGCGAGCTTGCGCGTCAGCGTCTGCTGCACCAGCTGGCAGGCGCGGGCAATGGCGACCCAGCTGCGGAAGCGCGGATGATCCCAGGGAAAATGATGGTGTTCGATTGTCTCTTGCTTTTTGTTCATCGCTGTACAATAATGTTCATCATTGAACATTTAAAGGGAATCCCACTATGGCATCCTTTGCGATCAAGGTCACCCGCCTTGCGCTGAAAACCGTTTCGGGTTTCTCGCCCGAGGCTGCCGGACGGCTGGCATTCCGCCTGTTCAGCATCACACCGTCGCGCAAGCCGAAGAGCGGCAAGGAAAAAGCAGCGCTGGCCGCGGCAGAGCCCGTCATGGCAAGGGCCAGGCCGGTCACGCTGTCCTTTGAGGGCGGCTGGGTGATGGCGAAGCATTTTGAGGCGCGGCCCATTGCTGGCGCAACCCGGCGCATTCTTTTGGTGCACGGCTGGGGATCGCGCAGCGACTATCTGGCGGCGATGATCGACGGGTTGACCGCCGGCGGCGCCGAGGTGGTCGCTTTGGACTGGCCCGGGCACGGTGCCTCGCCGGGACGGACCTTGACGATGCCGGCCGCGGTCCGCGCCGTCGATGCGGCGTGGCGGCATTTCGGCGGCTTCGATGCCGCCGTCGGGCATTCGTTCGGCGGCGCCAGCCTGGCCTGTGCGGCAGGCGGTCTGGTGGACGACGTGCCTTCGCATGTTGCCGGGAAAATGGTGCTGATCGGCGCCCCCAGCGAGATGACGTGGCTTTTCAAAGGTTTCGGACAATATCTCCGGCTCTCCGCCAGGGCCCAGGCGGCGCTTGAAGACATGGTCACACGTCTATCCGGCCGCAGGCTCGAAGAGTTCGATGCAGCCCGCATTGTCGGCAGGCTGGCAGTCCCGTTGCTGGTGATCCATGCGCAGGATGACAAGGAAGTGTCCGCCGATCATGCGCGCCGTTATGCAGCCGCAGGAGATAATATCGAACTCGATTGGGCAAACGGCCTCGGCCATCGCCGCATCGTCTCCGCGGCCCCGGTGATCGCGCGGATCAATGCCTTCATTCATGCGGCAGCGGCAGATCAACGAAAGGCCGCCTGAGCGATTTTCGACGATGCCGTCATAAAGGCGTCATGCTACCGGTCGAAAGGATCGCCACGGGCTCTGTGGCGATGGCCAATGGGACGGGATCGATGGAGAACGGCATGACGATCATTCGCACGGTGGAAGACCTGACAGCACTTTATGGCGGCAGCAGCGAGGCATCGCTGGTCAAGGTAACCAGCCGGCTGACGCCCGACTATGCTAGCATGATCGCGGCGGCACCCTTTGCGGCGCTCGCCACCGTCGGGCCGGAGGGGCTCGACTGTTCGCCGCGCGGCGACGACGTCTGCGTCGTCAGGATCGCCGACGACAAGACCGTGCTGATGCCGGACTGGCGCGGCAATAACCGGATCGATTCGCTCGCCAACATCGTGCGCGATCCGCGCGTGGCGCTGATGTTTCTCGTGCCCGGCTCGAACACGACGATGCGGATCAATGGCACGGCGGTTATCAGTGTCGATCCCGAACTGACCGGCTCCTTCGAGATCGACGGCAAGCATCCGCGCAGCGTTATCGTCGTCACCATCGGCGAAGTCTATTTTCAGTGCGCCCGCGCGCTGATCCGCTCGCAGCTATGGAACCCGGAGCGGTTCATCGATCCGGCATCCCTGCCGACACCGGGCACGCTGTTGAAGGCGGCAAAGGCAGATTTCGACAAGGACGCCTATGATCGCGAATGGCCGGAGCGTGCCGCAAAAACCATGTGGTAGCGGTGTAGAGCCGGTCGAATAACACCCTGTGACCAAACGTTTTCCAGCAACGGGCATCAGGTTTCGTTGAATGGATGCGGAGAACGGATCCTGTCTGTTGGGGAAATACATCAAATACAGGACCGCATTTCTGGCAACGGTCGTGGTGTTTGGCCTCCCGGCGGGCCGTTGCCAGGGCTGGCAGGCTGGTCGAGGCGTACAATGCCTATATCGGTGAGGAAGACCTTTACAATTCCAGTGGCGTTCGGCCTGCCGGTCGTGTGGATGCTTCCCGGAGGGCAGGAATGATCAAGGGCGCCGTATAGGCGCCCCGGTCCGACAATCGAATTGCCGCCTATTTGCGGTAGATCAGCCAGTTCTTGCCGGTATCCTTCTTCATGCCCTCTTCAAACAGGATCGTCCTGTTGCGGCCGGCGTTCTTGGCGCAATAGAGCGCGATATCGGCCTTGTTGTAGAGATCGATCGGATCGTCGGCCTGCGATGCCTGGCAGACGCCGACAGACAGCGTGATCGGGCCGTAATTGACGCCGGTCTTCGAGTTCTTGAAAGGCGTGGTTGCAAGCGCGCTGCGGATGCGCTCGGCGACCTGCAGGCTTTCCTCCAGGCTGCTATCGCCGAGAATGATGGCGAATTCCTCGCCGCCCGTGCGCGCCACAAAGGCGTCGCGGCGCAGATTGGCGCGGATGACCGTTCCGACTGTGGCCAGAATCTTGTCGCCGACCGGATGCCCGTAGCTGTCATTGACCTTCTTGAAATGGTCGATGTCGGCAATAAGCAGGCCGGTAAAACTGAGCTGCTGATCGGAATTGTAGATCGCTGCCAGTTTCTCGTCGAATGCCCGGCGGTTGGCAAGGCGGGTCAGCGAATCCGTGTTGGCGATGCGCTTGTATTCGTCGAGCTCCTGGCGGATGACCTCCATCTCAAAGGATTTGAGCGAAACGTTTTCAGCGCGTTCCTTGCCCTGGCTCATCGTGTCTGCCGTTGCCTCGGTCAGCAGGCTGACGCACTGGCGCAAGATCTCGGCGCTGGAACTGCTTTTGCCGGTGATGTTCTGATAGGTCTCGTCCAGCAGCCTGTTGTAGTTCTCAAGCGCGAACTGCTCATCCTTCAAGAGCTTGAGAAGTTCGGCAAGTTCACTGGTCAGATGGCTATGGGCCCGGTCAATGCCGGCGGCATGGTGGACATGGCTGAAATAGCGGGCACCGATCTCGTCCAGTTCTTCCTGGGTCGCACGGCTGCCGAGTGCTGCCAGTTCCTTGGTCAGCTTGGGATTGGAGCCGATATAGGCTTCATAATAAAGCTCATAGTTGCGCGGTAGCGGCGAAATGCCCATGATGCGCATCGCATAGGTCACCTGCGCTGCAATATCGGGTACCTGCGTCTTGGTCGAAGCCGCTTGCATCGCAAGCTCCTGTTTTGTTGTCTCACGTCGCTAGTTCTAGGGGGGAAAGATTTTGGAAGGCTTAACGTTTGGCAAATTCGGTGATTTAGATTGCACAAGGATAAACGTTATCTGCTTGTAAAACAGAAAACGGGCAGCCACCGGGACTGCCCGTTTGATCTACCACAGATTGCGCCGATAGTGTCTCAGGAAGGGCTGATCATCGTTTCGGGGCGAACCGCCGCATCGAACTCTGCGTCGGTGACGTAACCGCCACCCACAGCTTCTTCGCGCAGGGTCGTGCCGTTCTTGTGCGCGGTCTTGGCGATCTTGGCCGCGTTGTCATAGCCGATCTTCGGGGCCAGCGCCGTGACCAGCATCAGGGAGCGGTCGAGCGCCGCCTTGATGTTGTCCTCGCGCGCCTCGATGCCGGCAACGCAGTTGTCGGTAAAGGAGACGACGGCGTCGGCAAGGAGCTGCACGGACTGCAAGAAATTGTAGGCCATCAGCGGATTGTAGACATTGAGTTCGAAATGGCCCTGGCTGCCGGCGAAGGTGAGGGCTGCGTTGTTGCCGAAAACCTGCACGCAGACTTGCGTCAGCGCTTCGCACTGGGTCGGATTGACCTTGCCCGGCATGATCGACGAGCCCGGCTCGTTTTCAGGCAGCGACAATTCGCCAAGGCCGGAGCGCGGACCGGAACCAAGGAAGCGGATGTCGTTGGCGATCTTGAACAGGGCGGCGGCTGCCGCGTTGATGGCGCCGTGGCTGAAGACCATCGAGTCGTGGGCGGCCAGCGCTTCGAACTTGTTGGGTGCGGTGACGAAGGCGATGCCGGTGATGCCGGCGATCTCTTCAGCGACCTTTTCGGCAAAGCCGATCGGCGCGTTGAGGCCCGTGCCAACGGCGGTTCCCCCCTGGGCGAGTTCGCAAAGGCCCGGCAGGGTCATTTCGATGCGCTTGATCGAGGAGGCGACCTGGGCTGCATAGCCGGAGAATTCCTGGCCGAGGGTCAGCGGGGTGGCGTCCTGCGTGTGCGTGCGGCCGATCTTGATGATATGGTCGAACGCCTTCACCTTGGCGACGAGTGCCACATGCAGATGCTTCAGCGCCGGCAAGAGATCGTGGACGACGCGCTCGGCGCAGGCAATGTGCATGGCCGTGGGGTAGGTGTCGTTCGATGACTGGCTCATGTTGACGTGGTCATTCGGATGAACCGGCTTTTTCGAGCCCATGACGCCGCCGAGCATTTCGATCGCCCGGTTGGAGATGACCTCGTTGGCGTTCATGTTGGACTGCGTGCCGGAACCGGTCTGCCAGACCACCAGCGGGAAATGATCGTTGAGCTTGCCGTCGATGACCTCCTGGGCGGCAGCGATGATCGCATTGCCGACCGCCGGATCAAGCCCCTGCAGTTCCATGTTGGCGCGGGCGGCGGCCTGCTTGACGATCCCCAGCGCACGCACGATCGAAAGCGGCTGCTTTTCCCAGCCGATCTTGAAATTGCCGAGCGAGCGTTGCGCCTGTGCGCCCCAATAGCGGTCGCTGGCGACTTCGATCGGGCCGAACGTATCTGTTTCCGTGCGCGTTGATGTCATCGTAATCCCTGCTTTCGTCATGCGGTGCAAGACCGGGCGGTTTCAAGGCCGGGCGGTGCGACACCGGAAGGTGGGTCTGGCCGTCGCGCTGCGACGGGCCGAAGCTGTGATGCGGTTCTCTCTGGCCCAGGTCGCCGGTGCTTGTAAAGAGCTTGCGGGGGCGGGCGCCATGCTACAATCGTTTAAAATACTCTTCGTCGAATGTTTCCGGTGATTGCTTGAGGCGACACCTGTTCGCGTATGCTTGCGGCGGTCGGTCTGTGCCTTTTCAGACACAAGCGGGCGGATAGTTTGGCCGGTGTTCTTCGCAGTTTTTGCGCAGTCCGCCAATTTTCTGTTGCCGTGAAGAAATAATGCAGGGATTTCAAATTTTTGGATGCCCTCATCCGTCTCCTTCATGCGGGCGCTCTCACACATTTGTGACGGTCTGCAGAGGCCTTCCAGGGTGGGCGTTTCCTTTTCATTCACCATCCTTTCTTATAAGTACGAAAGCCTGGTGACATGACGGAGCATCAGGCGCGAGCCGCTGATGGGCGGCAATGCGATACGGGGACGAGTGAGCCAATGAAGTTGATGAAGACTGCTGCGATCGTGACACTGATGACCGGGTGCGCGTTCGCCTCTCTCGGTGTGCAACGTGCCGAAGCACTGAATCTGCTGGATATTTTCCGCAAGAAGAGGCCGGCTGTCGAGGAGTATCAGCCCCTGCCTGGCGTCGAGCAGATGCAGCCATTGCAGAAGCAGGCCGCCCGCCCGTTGCCGAAGGTGACGTCGCCGAAATATTACACCTACAAGGCAGAGCCGCTGCGCCGGATCGCGACCGCAAAACTGGTTGATCCGGTGGTGACCGGCTCCGTTCGCGCCGATGTCCTGCCGCCGGCGCCGGCTTCGGTGCTCGCCGATGCCCGCCGGTTTCTTCCCGAGGTCGCGGCTTACGCGCCTGCTGATGTCGCCAAGGCGATCGAGACGTTTTATGCCGGCCGGGATGAATTTGTCTGGATCGAAGGTGAAGCGCCAAACGCGGCCGCCAGGGCAGCGCTGACGGTTCTGGGGCAGGCGGCCAGTGTCGGCCTTGACCCGCAGGATTATGCCGTCACCGTTCCCTCGGATAGCTTTGAGCGCACCGACATGGCCGCGCGCGAAAAAGCGCTGGTTGAGTTCGAAATCCAGCTTTCGGCTGCGGCGCTCACCTATATTGCCGACACGGTGCGCGGCCGCATCGATCCGAACAAGATTTCCGGCTATCACGACTTCAAGCGCAAGGACGTCAATCTGACGGGCAAGCTGGGCAATATCGCCAGAAGCCACGACGTCGCTGCCTATCTCAATTCCCAGACGCCTTCCGGTCCGGAGTTTCTGGCGCTGAAGCGCGAACTGGCGGCGCTTGAAGCAAAGACCGGCGATGCGCCGCGGATCGAGATCGCCCCGGGGACGTTGCTGAAGCCGGGCATCAGCAATCCGGAATTGGCCAATGTCGTCGCCGCCATCCGTCTCAAGGGTTCGGATGCGCTGAAGGTCGAACATGCGCTGACGCTCTCGGCCTATCAGGGTACACCTGACTACACGCCGGAACTGGTGGCGCTGGTCGAAAGCTTCCAGACGGAAAACGGGCTGAAGCCTGATGGTGTCGTCGGCAAGGCCTCGATCCGCATCCTGACGGGCGGAGACACGACTGAAAGCAAGGCTGCGAAAGTGCGGATCGCCATGGAGCAGGCGCGCTGGCTGCCTGCCGATCTCGGCGGACGCTATGTCTTTATCAATCAGCCAGCCTACATGGTCTATTATCACGATCAGGGCGCCGAGCAGTTCTCGATGCGGGTTGTCGTTGGCTCCAAGGCGCACCAGACGTTCTTCTTCCAGGATGAGATCCAGACGGTCGAGTTCAATCCCTACTGGGGCGTGCCGCAGTCGATCATCATCAACGAGATGCTGCCCAAGCTGCGCAATGACCCAGGTTATCTCGATCGCCTCGGCTATCAGGTGGAAGTCCGCGGCCAGCCGGTATCGTCTTATGACGTCAACTGGTACGGCTCGACGGCAGGCGTCGCCGTGCGCCAGCCGCCAAGCAGCGACAATGCGCTGGGCGAACTGAAGATCCTGTTCCCGAACGCGCATGCCATCTACATGCACGATACGCCGTCGAAGAGCTTCTTCAAGAAGGACGATCGTGCATTGAGCCACGGCTGCGTGCGTCTGGCCGATCCGCGTAAGATGGCGGCGGCCGTACTCGGCACGACGGTCGAGGATGTCGGCAAGCGCATTGCCGGAGGCCGCAACACGGGCGTATCCGTTCCGCAGAAGATCCCCGTCTATGTCGCTTATTTCACGGCATGGCCGAACAAGGACGGTACGGTCGAATATTTCCACGATGTCTACGATCGCGATATGTACATGGACCGCGCCCTTGAAGCGACGCGCCTGGCGCGCCGTGCTCAAGGCTGAGGGCTTCCAATCGAACAAGGCATGAAAAAGGCGGCTTCAGGCCGCCTTTTTCATGCCCGGGCGATCAACTGCTCGATGAGGCCGGGGGTCAGTTCGTCGAAATGATGCACGATGAGGTCGGGCTTGAGGCTTTCGACCGGCACATCGGAATAGCCGAAGGGCACGCCGATCGAGCGCACGGATGCGTTGCGTGCAACGAGGATGTCGTTGAGGCTGTCGCCGATCATCACCGATTTTTCAGGCGCTCCGCCGGCAAGGCGGATGGTCGACAGCAGATGTTCGGCGTCGGGCTTGCGCACGGCAAATGTGTCGCCGCCGGTAATGGCGGCAAAGCGGGACGTCAGCCCCAACCCTTCCAGCAGGCTTTTGGCCAGCATTTCCAGCTTGTTGGTGCAAACGGCGAGGGTGTAGCCGGCCGCCGCCAGGCGGTCCATGGCGGTGACGACGCCGGGATACGGAAAGGAATCGCCGGGCATCGAGCCATGATAGAAGTCGATGAATTCCTTCATCTGCCAATCCAGGTCCGTGCTGGAGAGTGTATGGCCGCGCAGTGTGAAGGTCCGCTCGATCATCGCCTTGGCGCCATGACCGACGAGATGGGTGAGGTCTGCATATGTCACCGGGGCAAGGCCTGCCTGCGTTACCGCATGGTTGAGGCTCGCAACAAGGTCGGGAGCCGTATCGACAAGAGTTCCATCAAGGTCGAAGACGATTACGGATTCGCGCACGGGGGCCTCTTGAAGCAGGTATGAAATCCTGCAGTCCGGGTAGGGGAAGCGGACGAAAAAAGCAATCGCGACTTTGCCCGCCAAGGCAGATTCGCCATTTGCTGCTCGCCTGCTATTTGGGCTTTTGTTTGCAGTTGCCGCGGTGTAAACGTCTCAACGGAACGAAGGATGCGGCGTCTAGCCCGGGTCCGGGAGATGTGTTTTGAGGAGAACGTGGCGCATGGACGCCCGTGAAATGAAGATAAAGGCTGCAGCGGCAGCGCTCGACTATGTCGAAGATGGCATGCGGCTTGGCATCGGTACCGGATCGACGGCTGAAGAATTTGTCCGGCTGCTGGCTGAAAAGGTGGCGTCCGGCTTTCGTGTCGAAGGCGTTCCGACGTCCGAACGCACAGCCAGACTTTGCCTGGAGCTTGGCGTCCCCCTGAAATCGCTGGAAGAGCTACCCGAGCTGGACCTGACGATCGATGGCGCCGACGAAGTGGACCCGCAGCTGCGCCTGATCAAGGGTGGCGGCGGGGCGTTGCTGCGGGAAAAGATTGTTGCCTGCGCCTCGGCGCGGATGATCGTGATTGCCGACGAGACGAAAGTCGTCGAGACGCTCGGCGCTTTCAAACTGCCGATCGAAGTCAACTCGTTTGGGCTCGGTGCCACGCGCATCGCCGTTGAAAAGCTTGCCGCACGGCAGGGACTTTCCGGTGATATTTCCGTGCGCGCCTCCGGCGACGGACCCTTTCTGACCGATGGCGGACATCTGATTCTGGACGCATCTTTTGGCCGCATTCCTGATGCAGATGCGCTGGCACGCGAATTGAACGCCATTCCCGGCGTGGTCGAGCATGGGCTGTTCATCGGCATTGCGTCGCTGGCCATCATTGCCGGTCCGGCAGGCGCCAGGGTGATGACGGCCTGATCGGAGTACGGTCCGGGTGGCGAATGCTCCCGGTCTTGATGAGAGTTAAAGCTGCGACCCGGTACGGTCGCGGAGAAAAGCGATAGCGTCGCAATCCGCGCGGCATTGGCCGGCACGGTGGCGACGCCTTTGAAATTGGATTATGCAGGGGTTCGCAGATGCAAGACGCGCACGCAACCCGGCGTCAACTGACAGGAGCGTTACAGACATGATCAAACTCGCAGGTCTCGGCCGTACAATGGCAGCAACGGCCATCATCCTTTCCGCCGTCATGGTTCCTACCCTGCGGGCGCAGGATGTGACGGACGATCAGATCAAGGCCGCGCGCGCCGCAATCGCCGCGATCAATGCCACCAACGGTTTTGACAACATCCTGCCGAGCCTGGCCGAACGCCTTAAGACGACGCTCATCCAGTCCTCGCCGAACTACGAAGACCTGATTTCCACGACAGTCGATGGCAAGGCGCTTGAACTCGCCGCCCGCCGCGCCGATCTGGAACGTGAAGCCGCGACAATCTATGCCAAGACGTTCACCGTCGATCAGTTGAATGCGATCACGGCATTCTACACCTCTGACGCCGGCAAGAAGCTCTTGAACGATGGCCCGATCGCCTCGCGTGAAATGGTCAAGGCTGCCGATATCTGGGCCGCCGGTATTTCCCGCGATCTGAACGCGGCCGCGACCAAGGAACTCGGCGCGACCCTGAGTGCCGGTCAACAGCCGATCGATGGCACGACGCCCCAGACGCCCGCCCAATAAGCAACGGCTTCCGGTTTACCGGTTGCATGCCTCACGCCAAATTGCTCAAGCCCGGGTCATTCCGGGCTTTTCATTTTGTATCCTGCCACCCTATATCACCATCACATGGCGGAATCGCCGGTGAGGCGCCGCATCGCCCTTGGCGGACGCAGCCTTACCCACGCTCCGCCTCCCTTCGCATGTGACCCGGCCGGGAGTATTTCAGCATGGCTTCTTTCGATTATGACCTTTTCGTTATTGGCGGCGGTTCGGGCGGCGTGCGCAGCGGCCGTCTTGCCGCGAGCATGGGCAAGAAGGTCGCGATTGCCGAAGAATTCCGTTATGGCGGCACCTGCGTGATCCGCGGTTGCGTGCCGAAGAAGCTGTATGTGTATGCGTCGCAGTTTGCCGAGCATTTCGAGGATGCGCAGGGGTTTGGCTGGACCGTCGGCGCGCGCACATTCGACTGGCGCAAGCTGGTTGCGGCCAAGGACAAGGAAATCACCCGGCTGGAGGGGCTCTATCAGAAGGGACTTGCCAATGCCGGAGCAGAAATCCTGCATACAAGGGCAGAGCTGACCGGACCGAACACGATCAAGCTGCTGGACAGCGGCAGAACCGTGACGGCCGAGCGTATCGTGATCGCCGTTGGTGGTCATCCGACGCCACACGATTCTCTGCCGGGCCATGAGCTCTGCATCAGCTCGAACGAGGCCTTCGATCTGCCGGCGCTGCCCAAATCGATCGTGATTGCCGGCGGCGGCTACATCGCCGTCGAATTCGCCAACGTCTTCCATGGCCTGGGTGTCGAGACGACGCTGATCTATCGCGGGAAGGAAATCCTGTCGCGGTTCGACCAGGACATGCGGCGCGGACTTCATGCGGCTATGGAGCAAAAGGGCATCCGCATCCTTTGTGAGGATCTGATTCAGTCGGTCACCAAAAATGCAGGCGGCAGGCTGGCGGTGGAAACGAAGAAGCATGGCACGCTCGTCGCCGATCAGGTGATGCTGGCGCTCGGGCGCGTGCCGAACACCCAGGGGCTTGGCCTTGAGGCGGCAGGCGTTGCGGTCAATGAGCGTGGCGCGATCATCATCGATGCGTTTTCGCGCACCAGCGCGCCCGGCATCTATGCGCTGGGCGACGTGACCGACCGCGTGCAGCTGACGCCGGTGGCGATCCATGAGGCGATGTGCTTCATCGAAACGGAGTACAAGGGCAACCCGACATCGCCGGATCACGATCTGATTGCCACTGCGGTCTTCTCGCAGCCGGAAATCGGTACGGTCGGGCTGTCGGAAGACGAGGCCGCGAAGAAATTTAAGGATCTGGAAATCTACCGGGCCGAGTTCCGTCCGATGAAGGCGACGCTTTCGGGCCGCAGCGAAAAGACCATCATGAAGCTGGTCGTCAATGCGGCTGACCGCAAGGTTCTGGGTGTCCACATTCTGGGACATGAAGCCGGCGAGATGGCGCAATTGCTGGGGATCACGCTGAAGGCCGGTTGCACGAAGGATGATTTCGACCGCACGATGGCTGTGCATCCGACGGCGTCGGAAGAATTGGTGACGATGTACAATCCGAGCTATCGCATCCAAAACGGCGCGCGGATCGGATAAGCCGATTGGGTGTTCGGCTAAGCACGGACGGCAAAGGGTAGGGCACGCCGGGGCAACGCATACTTTGCTGGCACAATGGCTTTGCAATCCCCATGTTAACGTTTATAAGCCCGCATCCGCAAAATCGCCGTTTTCCCGAAAGGGGAGCTGCGGTTCAGGAATTGTGCCGTTGATACACGGTTCAAAACCGGTTTCAGGCGGCATTGCCCGGACGGTATCCGGCGATGCGACTGCTGCTGCGGCGGACCTTGCGCAAGAGAACAGGTGATCGACATGGTACAGAATTGGACCCCGAACAGCTGGCGGCAGAAGCCCATCCAGCAGGTGCCGGATTTTCCGGATATGGCAGCGCTTGCGAGCGCCGAAGCGCAGCTCGCGACTTATCCGCCGCTGGTTTTTGCCGGCGAGGCGCGCCGCCTGAAAAGCCAGCTTGCCAATGTTTCGGAAGGCAAGGGATTCCTTCTGCAGGGCGGCGATTGCGCCGAGAGCTTTGCCGAACATGGCGCGGACACCATCCGCGACTTCTTCCGCGCGTTCCTGCAGATGGCCGTCGTCCTGACGTTTGGTGCCCAGCAGCCGGTCGTCAAAGTCGGCCGCATCGCTGGCCAGTTCGCCAAGCCGCGCTCCTCCAACATCGAGAAGCAGGGCGATATCGAGTTGCCGAGCTATCGTGGCGACATCATCAACGGCATAGAATTCAACGAAAAGGCCCGCATTCCGGACCCGGAGCGGCAGATTATGGCGTATCGCCAGTCGGCTGCGACGCTGAATCTCCTGCGCGCCTTCGCGATGGGCGGCTATGCCAATCTTGAAAACGTGCATCAGTGGATGCTCGGTTTCGTCAAGGAAAGCCCGCAGGCCGAGCGCTACCGCAAGCTCGCGAACCGGATTTCCGAAACGATGGATTTCATGAAGGCGATCGGCATCACCTCGGAGAACCATCCGAGCCTGCGCGAGACCGATTTCTTCACCAGCCACGAAGCGCTGCTGCTCGGCTACGAGCAGGCGCTGACCCGCGTGGATTCGACCTCGGGCGACTGGTATGCAACGTCCGGCCATATGATCTGGATTGGCGACCGGACGCGCCAGGCCGATCACGCGCATATCGAATATTGCCGCGGCATCAAGAACCCGCTGGGGCTCAAATGCGGACCTTCGTTGACGGCCGATGGCCTGATCGAGCTGATCGACCTGCTCAACCCGCAGAATGAAGCCGGCCGCCTGACGCTGATCTGCCGCTTCGGCCACGACAAGGTTGCCGAACACTTGCCGCGCCTGATCCGCGCGGTCGAGAAGGAAGGCCGCAAGGTCGTCTGGTCCTGCGATCCGATGCACGGCAACACGATCACGCTCAACAACTACAAGACCCGTCCCTTCGAGCGGATCCTGTCGGAAGTCGAAAGCTTCTTCCAGATCCACCGCGCCGAAGGCACGCATCCGGGCGGCATCCATATTGAGATGACCGGCAACGACGTCACGGAATGCACCGGCGGCGCCCGTGCGCTGTCCGGCGCTGATCTTGCCGATCGTTACCATACCCATTGCGATCCGCGTCTCAACGCCGACCAGGCACTGGAACTCGCCTTCCTGCTTGCCGAGCGCATGAAGGGTGGCCGCGACGAGAAGCGGATGGTCGTCAACGGTTGATCAGCGCCGCTGATAAAAACCGTTAGCGCATTGAATTTGACAGAACCGGGTTGGCTGACGAAGCTGGCCCGGTTTTTTGGTGCCCGCGGGGGCGGGCCGATATGTCAATTCAGGGGATGGACATGGAACAGGAGAATACCGGATCGTGCAATTGCGGCGGCGTCCGCTTCCGGACACGCGGGGCGTTGCGCGAGGTGATCGCCTGCCATTGCTCGCAGTGCCGCAAGCAGACGGGGCTTTATTATGCCGCCACCAATATCGTTGACAGCGAATTGCAACTCGAGGGGGCCGAGAACGTCACCTGGTATCGCTCTAGCCAAAATGCCCGCCGCGGCTTTTGCCGAACCTGCGGCTCGGCGCTGTTCTGGAAGATGGATAGCGCCGACTATACGTCCATCATGGCGGGAGTGTTTGACGAGCCGACAAACTTGACCATCGGCTATCACATCTTCTGCGCCGACAAGGGCGATTTTTATGAAATCACCGACGGCCTGCCGAAATTTGATCAATCACGCATCTGATTTGCCGATGACAGATCAGCGGCCGTCTGGCCCTGGCGCGGCCGCTTCGATGAGGCGCAAAGCTTCGTGATAGGCGCGGTCGAGAGCCATGAACTTGACGGACTGCCAGCGTTTGTAGTCGCCGATGAAGGTTGCCGTTGCCCAAATCCTGTTCCTGTTGGCGCTGCGATCCTGCCAGCCCAGAGAGCCCAGGGCTTCCGCCCGGGCAAACAGGCGGCGGACATGCGTGCGTGACAGGGAATAATGGTTGGAGAGTTCGGCAAAACGCAGGTCTTCGACCCAATGAAGCCCATCCACAGGTTCGGGATTGATGATGCGCGCGACGAAATCGTCGAGAATGAGCCCACCATATTCCGTCCAGACGAAGGAGGAAATGCTGACAGGCGGTTCACGCCATTCCCTGTCGGCGAGCAGCCATTTTGCCGCGAGCGGCTGCGCCTGGTGGAAAATCTCAGGCGTTGCCTCAAGCCTTATCACCCGATCTCCGCCGTCCAGCAGGTCGAGGCTCCGCATCTGGCCGCGAAACCACAGACCCATCGCCTCGTGGCTGGTTTCCGTCGGCTCCATCGGGCGGCTGCGCTTGCTGGTCGAAACCGGCACGTCACGGATGAGTTTGTAGGCCAGCAGCTCGGCCAGAAAAGCTGTTGCGGTGTTGCGGCTTGCCGCTCCGTATTCAACGATAGTGTCGAGAAGCCGTGAGGCGGTGATGCCGGATAGCGGATCCGCCGGATCGCGCTGCAGATGCAATGCGTAAGCTGCCTGGGTGAGCAACCATTTCTGCTGTGCGGCGACCAGCCGGGCAATTCTCGGAAAATGATCGTACAGCTCGATCATGTGCCGTGCACCCTGCTGCAGCACCGGAAGCAATGCAGGATTTGCTGCAAATACGTCTAAATCGGTGCCAGAACCTGCGCTTGGGCTTTCGATCGTTGATGGCTGTGGGCCGGTCATGATTTTGGCGGACGTCCATTGAGGTACTGTGTCAGGCTAGGAATCGGCCAGAGCCGTATTATGGGCTTATGTCACTCGCAAAACGTTTCAAGTCCATTGTTAGTTTCAACGAGGTGGGCGAAAGACGGGACGGTCTGTGACCGTGTTTTATTCAAAAAAGACCGGATGGCAGAGTTACCATCCGGTCAGGAGGAGGAGAAGGGAGAATATGGCGTTTACTGAACCAGAACCGGCTGCAGGCAGTTGACGCCTGTTACGCGAATATCAGCCTCGCCAACACGGACACCGACGGCCAGAAGCAGGTTGTACAGAAGCGTATCGACCGCCGGGGTGACAGCGCCCAATGTCTGGGCAAGGGCTGCCTGCACGAGCTTGGGGTTGCCCAGCGTGAGGAACAGAACCTGGATATCGACATCGAGATTATTGAGCAGGGTCTGCGTCGTCGAGGTCAGGATGTCTTTGGTCGAGACAGTCTTGACGGCATTTGCAGCGACCTCGGACGGGCTGAACGTCAACCGCTGCGGCTGCAGGTTCTTGGTTTCGACATGCGCGATACCATCGATCCTGAGCAGTGCAGAGTCGACGATCCGTGCTTTTTCGACCCGCGCCGCGTCGCTGAAATCCGACAATACCGATGGATCGACCTTACCGATCGCCACTTCCGCGACACCGGGAACCGCATCGATAGAGACGCTGGCATTCGTATTGGAGCTGCCATAACAACGGACATCGGCCAGTCTGCCCTCAGCATAGGCGACTTCGACATAGATCGGCAGTTTGATCCGCAAGCCGGCCAGCAGCGATAGTCCATCGATGTTGACCTCTATGGCAAGACGGGTCTGCGCGGTGCGCACTGCCGACCCCGGAGCGCCCAGACGGTGCGCCGGCGTCGCGACCGGCGGCTCGCCGATGGCGAGCTTGACGCTGGCGGAGGCGATGCCGGGAAGACCCGCCACGGCGGCAAGCGAGATTTGGTTCTTGCCGTTGGCAAGCGCCGCTGCGGCCGAAACAATGTCGAGTGCGCTGACCTTCATCGACCAGTTCGATCCGGCATCGACCGACAATCCTTTTTTCGGATCGATGTTGAGGATCTGCGACAGGGTGAAAGTCTTGTTGTTGTTGCGGCTGGCAGTTTCCAAGGCCTTCAAGGCTGATGTCGCCGTGCTGGCAAGCCCCTGGACAGCCTGCATCGAGGCAAGAAGCTGCGGCATGGTCAGATTGGCCTTCAGAACGTCATCATAGGTTGCTGCAGTCAGGTTCAACCGGGTAGCGACGCTCTTCAGGAAGGGCTGGACATTGATGTCCGCATCCACGAGCGCCTGGTAATCCATGACTTTGAGGGAAATCGTCGTGCCGAGCATCTGCCCCAGCAGCTGATTGAGGATGCCGCCGTTCAGGCTTGCGAGCCGCGAACCGATCGAGAAGGCGGCGAGCTTCGTGCTGGCAGCGGTGCCCATCGCGCTCATTGTCGGCGGTGCGCTGAACATGGCGGCGAGATGAAGTGTTCCCTGCTTTTCGACCGAGACCTGGGCTGCATCGGCGGGGGTGGCGTTGGGGATGAAACGCTGACCGGTCGCGAGCGCCGGATCGGGAACATAGCGTCCCTTGACGATGGTGACGATGCCGTTTTTGAGGGCGCTCAGGTCCTCGGGGATGACCTTGCCATCGGCACCGATCAATCCGCCTTTGGTTTCAAGCGCCAGATTGAGCCCGTTGGTCTTGAAATGATCGAGCGCTGCATTGTCGACATTCGGCAGATCGGAGGCCGCGACGATTGCCGTCAGGTCTGCAATACCCTGCATCTCCCGCTTCTGTAGCGTGAGATAGCCGTAATCGATGCCAAGTCCAAGGGACAGCACCACCAGGGGCAGAACGAGGGCGCTGGATATGCCGATATTGCCAGATGTGTTTGTGAAGATGCCGCCATGTTTGAAAGGAGTAAAAGCCATGTCAGATGCCTCCTAACCTGATGGTTGCATAGCGCTTGATCTGTTCATCGGGCAAAGCAAAGGAAAACAGCTTCCAGATCGGCAAGTCGCTGGCATCATAAGCGATCGTGACGGTGAACTGATTGAGGTTATGGACATCATCCTCGACGTCGATCGTCAGCTTCTTCTTGTTGATGAAGGCGTAGTCCAGCGTCGCCGACTGAATGAACGTATTGGCAAGGCTCTTTCTCTCGGCTTCCGACAGTCCAGCGACGGCTGTTCGTGCCGCGTCCGCGGCGATCTGCTGGATCGCATGGCTGGCGCTGAGATAGATGCCGTAGCCGATCATGGTGAAAATGGTCAGGAAAAACAGCGGTGCGACGATCGCAAACTCCAGCGCAGCAGCGCCTTTATCGTCCCTGCGTATTCGCTTTATGAGAGACATCAAACGCACTCCCAGGTTTACATGCGATCCGTATTTTGATCCATATACACCTATACAGTGTGCTTTATTTATTAATTTTTCTACACCTCAATAGGGTGTTTTTTATTCTCACGCTCCTATTTATTGCATTATGCATATTCAGGGTTGTGTCATTTTCAATCGGTAGAGTGAATGGGCGGCGGATGTCCGGAGCATAATGAGACAGGGGAAATGAGAACAAAGGGCATGGCCCCCTGCAAGTCAGGCTGGATCGCCCGCATCCCGGTACTGCGCAAGCTGCCCTTGGAGGCGGCCGACATCGGCGCGCAGTTCGGCGATTTCACGCAGCAGGACCGTGTCGATCTTGTTGTGCAGCGAAATCAGTTCCAACTCGGACTTGAGATTGACCTCATAGTCCTTCGAGGCATCGAAACGGTCCTTCATCGCCTGCCGGTTCTGGGACATCATGATGATCGGCGCCTGAATGGCGGCGATCATCGAGAGCAGAAGGTTGAGGAAGATGAAGGGGTAGGGGTCAAACGCATCCCGGGTCAGAAGCAGAGTATTGGCGATGGCCCACACGACAAGGAAGATCAGGAACGCGATGATGAAACCCCAGGAACCGCCGACACGGGCAATGCTGTCTGCCATCCGGTCGCCAAATCCCTGCCCGGCGACGAAGGCGGCATTGGTATCCTGAGACACGATCGTCCGCTGTTTGGCGTGGTGGAGGACATGGCGTTCGACCGCGCCGAGTTCGCTACTTGGTTTTCCGAAGAGGAGGCGGGAGATTTCATCAAGATGCGGCATGGGCTGGCTCCGTCAAAACAGGTCGTGCTGTTCTAGCCCATGCCGTTGATTTGCGGAAACGCCCACACCGGGCGTCCGCTACTTTTTACATCGCCGTGCCGGCGAAGAGATCGGCATGTGACTGGAAGAACCGGTCCGTGCCGTAGCGCTTGCCGAACATCATGTCGTGCTGCAGGAAGCGATAGTCGCGGATGAGCGGCGGGATCGTCTTCTGGCGTCCCCAGGAGGCTGTGTCCTTGCCGCCGGCATCGACGAGCATGTAGCGGTCGATGATACGGTACTTGTCGAAGATATTACCGAGGAAGCCGGTATAGTAGGGATGCTCGAAGCCGCCCTGCTTGAGGATCTGATAGGACAGGAAGGCCGGGCTGATCGTGCCGATATCCTTGACCGGACCTGTCTTGTTCGACCAGACGACCAGCGGCGTTTCGTGCTGCGCCTTCATCTGCTCAAGCGAACCTTTGCGCGAAGCGGTGACGTCGTTCATGAAGCCGGTGCTCGGATAGACGGTGTTGAGCGGCGGCAGATGATCGCCGAACAGCACGATGATCGTTTCACGGTCGCGCTCCTTGGCCCAGTCCATCAGCATCTTCAGGCTGTCGTCGGCTTCCTTGATGCCCTGCGCATAGGTTTCAAGAACCTGCTTGTCGGCAGCGGGAAGATTGCCTTCGACCTTGATGGTGTTCTTGGCATAGCGGTTCGCCTCATAGGGGCCATGGCCCTGCAGGGTGACCGTGAAAAAGAAGAACGGGTCCCGCAACTGATCGGCCTGGCGGATGATTTCCTTGGTCAGCGATTCGTCCGAGGCGAAGATGCCGCGTTTCTGCAAGACCGGCAGGTTCTCTTCCGACCTGAATTGCTCGAAGCCGAACGCCTTGTAGACGGCGCTGCGGTTCCAGAACCATTTCTGGAACGGATGAACGGCCCGCGACACATAGCCTTCGCCACGGAAGAAGGTAGCAAGCGACGGAATAGGGTTGCGGATATACTGCTGATACGGAATGCTGCCATAGGGCAGGAAGGCGTTCGAGAAGCCGGTCAGCGCTTCGAATTCGACATTGGCGGTCATGCCACCGAATTCCGGCGAGAAGACGTTGCCCGACTGCATTTCGCGGATCGTCGGCATCGGATCGGGCGACAGCTTGACGTTCGGCAGACGCGTCGGATCCCAGAAGGATTCGCTCATCAGCACGATGACGTCGGGCTTGCCGCGATGGGACGTGCCGGCCGGCACAGGCTTGGTCGGAATCTTGTCGATGGCATCGGACATGTAGCCAGCCGGAGCCGTGACATTGGCCATCGGCAGGTTGAGCGCGAATGCCATGGTGAAGCCGTTGTGACGGTAGTTTTCGGTCTGATCCCACATGATCGGGATGACCTGCAGGCGGTCGCGCACCCATGAGAAATTGTTGTAGTCCATGAGGTGGTAGAACGCGCCGAGCAACGGCAAAGCGAGCGCGAACCGCGTCAAGCGCTGGCGGCGGTTCAGCACCGGAAAGCGGCGCCAGGCGAAACGGACAAGCCAGATCAGGGCGGCCACGGCCAAAACCATGCCGACGACGATACCGGCAGCCGTCCAGGGACGGTCGCGCACCAGAACCGGCATCAGTTCCATGATCTGGCGGCCGAACAGGAAATCCGTCGGGTAAAGCGGGTCGGACAGGAATATCTGTTTCTGCCGGCTGACAAGCGCCGGAACGAGCGCCAGCGGTGCGAGCAGGATGACGCTGAAATTTTCGCGTGCGAAGGCAGCATCAAGCGTCAGAAACAAAAGGAAGAAGACGCCTGCCGTCGTCCAGGCCGGACGGGCCGGATCAAGGAAAAACAGCGCTGCTTCCATCGCGGAATTGCGGGCAATCCATTCGACGCAGAAGATCAGGACGATCGAAAGCAGCAGGGACAGAGAAAGGCGTCTTGCAACCGGAAGCGCCTTGGCATGGCGAGCGCCGAAACCGATTTGGGGGCCATAGGCCCCAGAAGCGGTGGCAGCGATGGCTGCCGATTCAAAAATGGCCAAGGCCGTCTCCGATTTCATAAAACTGTCGTGTGAGTGTCATACAGACGTCATCTTGAATGGAAGATGAATAATTCAAATGGCGTTTTCCCCCGGCTTTTTGCGGGACGCTTTCCACGCGACAATCGGCCGATCCGGCGTTTGCTGAAGGTGTTGAGAACCAATGGCGCCGCCTGGATGGATTTTTTTCTGGCTTGACGGCCAGCACGGGGTATTTTGGCGCGGAATGCGATAAACAGCTTCTCGGATGTTCCGGCATCCGCGATAGCAAGATCAAGCACAGGCCTGTTCATGACCGCGCAAAAGACCATTTCCACCACACTCCGCATCGCCGTTGCCCAGCTCAATCCGGCCGTCGGCGATATTGCCGGCAATCTTGCCAAGGCACGCGAAGCCCGCGCCGATGCGGCCCGCCACGGCGCCGATCTGCTTCTCCTGACGGAACTCTTCATTTCGGGCTATCCGCCGGAAGATCTGGTGGTGAAACCTGCCTTTCTCAAAGCGTGCCAAAAGGCCGTCGATGCGCTGGCGGCGGACACTGCCGATGGCGGACCGGGTATCATCGCCGGCTTTCCGCGGCAGGACGAGACTGGACGCTACAACGCCGTCGCCATCATCGATGGCGGGCAGGTCATTGCCGTGCGCGACAAGGTGGATCTGCCCAACTACGGCGAGTTCGACGAGAAGCGGGTGTTCGATCAGGGGGCTATGCCTGGACCGGTCAATTTTCGCGGCGTGCGGCTCGGCATCCCGATCTGCGAGGATATCTGGGGCGAGCTGGGTGTCTGCGAGACGCTGGCCGAAAGCGGCGCCGAAATCCTGCTGGTGCCGAACGGATCACCCTACTATCGCGGCAAGATGGATATCCGCCATCAGGTCGCCATCAAGCAGGTGATCGAGACAGGTTTGCCAATGCTCTATGCCAACCAGCTCGGCGGCCAGGATGAGCTGGTCTTCGACGGCGCGAGCTTCGCCGTCAATACCGACAAGCAGCTGGCTTTCCAGATGAGCCAGTTCGACGAGGCCGTGTCGATCTCGGAATGGAAGAAGGAGGAAAGCGGCTGGGTCTGCCAGCACGGACTGATGTCGCGCCTGCCGGAAAACGAAGAGGCGGACTACCGGGCCTGCATGCTGGGCTTTCGTGATTACGTCAACAAGAACGGCTTCAAGAACGTCGTGCTCGGCCTTTCCGGCGGTATCGATTCGGCGATCTGTGCCGCGCTTGCGGTCGATGCGCTGGGTGAAGAGCGCGTCCGCACGGTGATGCTGCCCTACCGTTACACGTCTTCGGATTCGTTCAAGGATGCCGAGGACTGCGCCAAGGCGCTGGGCTGCCGCTACGATATCGTGCCGATCGAGGAGCCGGTGCAGGGGTTCCTCAGCGCCCTTTCCGACATGTTCGAGGGCACTGAGTCCGGCATCACGGAAGAAAACCTGCAGAGCCGCACACGCGGCACGATCCTGATGGCGCTGTCCAACAAGTTCGGCTCGATGGTGGTCACCACCGGTAACAAGTCGGAAATGTCGGTCGGCTACGCGACGCTTTATGGCGATATGAACGGCGGGTTCAATCCGATCAAGGACCTCTACAAGATGCAGGTCTACAGCCTGTCGCGCTGGCGCAACACGACGGTCCCGCCCGGCGCGCTCGGTCCCTCCGGCGAAGTCATCCCGAAGAACATCATCGACAAGGCACCTTCCGCCGAGCTTCGCCCGAACCAGACCGACCAGGATTCGCTGCCGCCCTATCCCGTGCTCGACGATATCCTGGAGTGCCTGGTCGAGAAGGAAATGGGCACGGAAGAAATCGTCGCACGCGGTCATGACGAGGCAACCGTGCACAGGATCGAGCATCTGCTCTACATCGCCGAATACAAGCGCCGCCAATCGGCGCCGGGGGTGAAGATCACCAAGAAGAACTTTGGCCGCGACCGGCGCTATCCGATCACCAACCGATTCCGCGACCGGTAGGCCTGCCATTGGAGACGACATGATGCGCAGTTCGGTCGAGATCTACACGGTTGCCAGCGGTGAAACCCGCATCGTCTGGCAGACGCAACAGTTGGTCGAGGCGCCGAACTGGTCGCCTGACGGACAGACGCTGGTGATCAATGGCGACGGCTTGCTCTATCGCTTGCCGCTTTCGGGAGGCGAGCCGCGCTTGATCGACACCGGTTTTGCCCGCCAATGCAACAACGATCACGGCATTTCGCCTGACGGCAAGACCATCGTCATCAGCGACAAGACCGAATTCGGCGCTTCGACCATCTACACCTTGCCTGCGACCGGCGGGCTGCCGAAACAGGTGACGCTGAACCGGCCGTCCTACTGGCATGGCTGGTCGCCGGATGGAAAGACGCTTGCCTATTGCGGCATTCGCGATCAGGTCTTCGATATCTACACCATCCCGGTGGAAGGTGGTGACGAGACCCGTCTGACCTTCGGAGAGGGGCGTAACGACGGCCCCGACTACAGCCCGGACGGAGAGTGGATTTACTTCAACTCCAGCCGCACCGGCCGGATGCAGATCTGGCGCATCCGCCCCGATGGTTCGGATGTGAAGCGTGTTACCGATAGCGAATATGGCGACTGGTTCCCGCATCCGTCGCCCGACGGCAAACATCTGCTGGTCATCTCCTATGACGGCGATGTCTTCGATCATCCGCGTGATCTCGATGTGCGCCTGCGGCTGATGGATCCGGATGGCGGCAATGCCCGCGTTCTGTTTGAGCTGTTTGGCGGGCAGGGCACGATCAACGTTCCCAACTGGTCGCCGGATGGCCGGGAATTCGCTTTCGTGCGCTATCAGCCTGCCCTTGGGAATTAACCGATTTCCAACCAGCTTGTTTAAATGAAATTTCCGCTTTTATCGATAGGCTGCGTCTCGATCAACACGTGAAACCTGGGGGCAGGTTTGGCGAAACGGACCGGTGAGGCGGGCATGACGGCGACGGCAAAGGGGCGCAAGACAGGCAGGGCGGCACTGGGCATCCACGTTGCCTGTACACTGGTTGCGCTGCTGATCGTTGCCAGTCTGGCCTTTGTGCTTGATCGTTCCGTTACCGAGGCAGACCGTTTCGGCCTGACCGCCGAGCGGAAGCTTGTCGAAAGCGAGATGCAGCATCAGGTGGATGCGGTCGCACAGTATCAGGCCGAACTGTCCCATTGGGACAAGAGTTTTGCCCAGCTGGAAGCGCGCACCCTTACCGATGCTTTCGTCAAGGAAGAGCTGACCGACTGGCTTTGGCGCGATTTCGGTTTCTCCTGGATGATCTTTGCCTATGCGTCCGACCAAACACTGGTGGCCGTTGAAAACGGCCGCAGGGTCGATGCGGAGAATGGCGCCCGCATGCTGAAATGGACCGATGACCTCATCGAAAGGGCCAACGACCTGTACGAGGCGGCATTGGTGGCCAAGGGCGGTGGTTGGGCGTTGCAATCGATCGAAGCCGACAATGATGCTCTGGTCGCACCCTTGCCGAACATTCACGCCGCCGATCTGCGGATGATCGAAGGCAAGATGAGCATCGTCGTCGTTCAGGCTGTCGTGCCGAAGACAAAGGATATTCCTGCGGCGAGGCGCAAGCCGGTTTTCATGATCACGGTCAAGCCTTTCACCGGCCGGATGATCCGCGACATGGAAGACAGGCTCGGCATTTCCAATCTCGGTTTTTCGCCTTTGCGACAGGTGCCAGAAGGCTCGATTCATGTCGCGGTCAGCAATTGCTCGCAGCCGGCCTGCATGGTTGCGGCCTGGACGCCCCGCGCACCCGGCAGCTTCGTTCGCTCCGAAACGCTCCCGAGCGTTATCGTCATTGCCATGCTTGCGGCTTTGATCATGGCCTTCATTGCCACAAAGTTCGGCGCTGTCTTCTCGGCTCTCCAGACCAGCGAGACCGAAAACCGTCATCTTGCCAAACACGACCGCCTGACCTGCCTGTTGAACCGCAGTGGTTTCGACGATGTCCTGAATGCCGCGCTGGCCAAGGTGAAAGAACGGCCATTCTCGCTGCTCTGCCTCGACCTCGACAAGTTCAAGGCCGTCAACGATACCTATGGACATCCGGCTGGCGACGCGGTGCTGAAGACCCTTGCTGCGCGTTTTGCCGATCGGGTGGCAGACCGGGGCATTGTGGCAAGGCTCGGCGGTGACGAGTTTGCCATCATTCTCAATCATACCGTTTCGCGAGCCGACGTGATGGCGCTCGCCAATGCCTTGATTGTCGAGGCGCAGGTGCCTGTGGCATTCGAGGGGCAGTTGTTGCGCGTCGGCAGCAGCGTTGGCGCGGCTTTTGCGCCCGAGCATGGTACGATTGCCCGCGAGATCGTTCCGCTGGCTGACCAGGCGCTCTACCTGGCGAAGAATCGCGGCCGCAACCGCGTCCAGATGGCCGATGATCTGATCCATGCCGAGCGTCCCGCGCAAACCGGGCACGCCGCGTAACTAAAGCGCTTCATCTTTAAACGGAAGCATTCTGCCGAAATTCATCCGGCCCTTCGGGTTGGCTGAAAATGGCCATCCACGGTGTCGGATGGCTTGCCCGATGGATCGGCATCGCCTTGCGCCATCCTTCGTGTGGAACGGCCGTTTTGAGCCAACAGAATCGCTTCCGTTTAAAGATGAAGCGCTCTAACGCAGCGACAGCGGGATGTTGTAGGGCGTGACGACCTCCACCGCCGACAGACGGGCCACAACCGGCGCGGCCAACGCGCCCCGGCGGCCCATGATCGCCCGGAAGACGGTTCTCGCATCCGCTTTCAAATCATGATGCAGGACAAAATGGATTTTACCGTTGCGGAGAAGGTCAAGGTTTCCCGCATCGAGATCATGCGCCACGAACACCGAGCACGTCCGGCCCGCGGCAGCAAAAGCCGCCAGCACGGCGCGGTTGCCGCCACCGATGGAATAGACGGCGTTGATTCCCGGATTGTTTGAAAGGGCCGCCGCCGCAAGAGCGCCGGTCGCATCGTCGCGGCCAAGGCCCTCGCTGATTTCGACGATGGCGATCGATGGGTAACGATCCCGCAATATGCGGCGAAAACCGATTTCCCGCTCTTCCTCTCCACGGAAGCGGCTGCTCGACAATGTTGCCAGCACCGTTGCCGGATCGCCGGCAAAGTGTTCACCGATAAGGTACGCGGCCGTTTCGCCGGCTGCCCTGTTGTCCGCCCCGGCATAGGCGGTGCGGGGTGCATTGGGCAGGTCGGTGACCAATGTGACCACGGGAATACCGGATTGCTCCAGCCGCGCCACGGCCAGGCTGATCTCGGGCACATCCGGCGCCTTCAGCACCACCCCGTCTGTGCCGCGCAGGCGCACCCGGTCGAGCCGTTGGACGATATCCTGCGGGCGCATGGATTCGGCGAAATGGAAGCGGCACCGGAAGATCGTCGGCAGAAATGTCAGGCTTTCGCTTTCAAACGCATCGCGCACCGTGTCGGTAAAGCGGTCGGGCGCTTCCATGACGATGTCGATGCCGAATTTGCGTCCCTGGATCTCGACGCCGGCCTGCTGTTTTTCCAGTTCACGGATGGCGGCGCGCACACGCAGCTCCGTCTGCTTGCGCACCCCGGCACGGTCGTTCAGCACACGATCAACCGTGGCGACGCTGAGGCCCGCCTGAAAGGCGATATCCTTGACCAGAAATTCGCGCGCCACCATGGCTCCGTTCTGATGGTTTTTTGAGGTGTTTCTGCTCTATATCAGCTTTTTCCTCCGCGTATAGTTCAGTCATCAACAGACATCCGGCGGGAGGAAATGGGATGAAGACAGATAATATCCTGACACAGCGTGCGGACCGGGTCTGGCTTACGGAAGCCGCCTGTGATCTTGAGGATTTCCGCGCCGAGGTGGAGCGCACGACATCGCTTGCCGACTATCCGCATGCGGCGGCGGTGGAGAAGAATGTCCTGATCTACGATAGCGCCAGCGTGCTGAAAGCGGCTGCGGCGGGCGAAGGGCGCCGGGCAGTGCTGGCCGAAATCTGCGAGGTGTTTGCGACAGGCCCAGGCGTCGTTGTGCTGAAGCGGGCGTTTGAGGATACGGCCGTCATCGATGCGGCGAGCGGCATTTTCGACGATATCATCAACGAGCAGCACCGGACCAATACCGGCGGTGGCGACCATTTTGCCAAGCCGGGCGCCAATGACCGGATCTGGAACTCGCTGGAAAAGCACTGCTTGCGCGACCCGCAAAATTTTGCTGCCTACTATGGCAACGCGCTGATCGCGCTGGTCAGCGAAGCCTGGCTCGGGCCGAGCTACCAGATGACGGCGCAGGTCAACCGGGTCAATCCGGGCGGGGCCGCACAATCTGCACACCGGGACTATCATCTCGGCTTCCAGACCTCGTCCGTGATCGAGCAGTTTCCGGCGCATGTGCATCGTCTGTCGCCGGTCTTGACGCTGCAGGGAGCGGTTGCCCATTGCGACATGCCGCTGGAAAGTGGGCCGACCTTGTTCCTGCCGTACAGCCAGACCTACGTTCCAGGCTATCTGGCGTTGAAACGCCAGGAGTTCCGCGACTACTTCGATCGCAATCATGTGCAGTTGCCTCTGTCGAAGGGCGATCTGGTCTTCTTCAATCCGGCACTCTTTCACGCCGCCGGTACCAATCGCTCGCAAGGTATCAAGCGCGTGGCAAATCTTCTGCAGGTTTCCTCCGCCTTCGGGCGGGCAATGGAGACGGTCAACCGGGAGCGTATGAGTGCCGTGCTTTACCCGGCCTTGAAGGCAATGCTTGCGGACGGCCGGTTGTCTTCTGCCGAAGCCGGCCTCGCCATCGCTTGCTGCGCCGAAGGCTATTCATTCCCGACCAATCTTGACCGGGACCCGCCGGTCGGCGGGCTTGCGCCGAAGACGCAGGCGCAACTGATGCATGAGGCGCTGTCGGGTGGCTGGGAGGGCGCCGTCTTTGCGGCGGCGCTTGCAACTCAATCGGCGAAGAAGCTCAGCTAACAAAATTCCATCAACCAATCCAAACTCCTGCCCGCATTCCGGGCGGGAGTTTTTGGACATCAGCGACATTGAAACGGAGGAGATGCAATGAGCAATGATTATGGCCGTCTGGACGGCAAGATCGCGATCGTTACGGGCGGTACGCAAGGGCTGGGTGCGACGATCGCCACGCTGTTTGCCGAACGCGGTGCTGCGGGCATCGTCATTTGTGGCCGCAATGCCGCCAAGGGCGAGGCGAAGGCCGAGGAGATCGGCAAGGCGACCGGCACCAAGGTCGTCTATGTGCAGGCCGATCTCGAACAGGTGGAGGATGCGCGCAAGGTGGTGGCAGCCTGCGATAGCGCCTTCGGCCGTGTCGATGCGCTGGTCAACGCCGCGGCGATTACCGATCGCGGAACGATCCTCGATACCAGCCCGGAACTGTTCGACCGGATGTTTGCCATCAATGTGCGGGCCCCGTTCTTCCTGATGCAGGAGGCGATCAACGTCATGCGCCGGGAGAAGATCGAGGGAACCATCGTCAATATCGGCTCGATGTCGGCCAAGGCCGGCCAGCCGTTCATCGCAGCCTATTGCGCCTCCAAGGGTGCTTTGGAAACATTGACCAAGAACACGGCCTATGCCGTGCTGCGCAACCGGATCCGCGTCAATGGCCTTAACATCGGCTGGATGGCCTCGGAGGGTGAAGACCGTATCCAGCGCGAATTTCATGGCGCGCCCAGCGACTGGCTGGAAACGGCAGCGGCGAGCCAGCCCTTCGGCCGCCTGGTCGATCCGGCCGAGGTGGCGCGCGCCTGCGCCTATCTCTCGAGCGGAGAATCCGGTCTGATGACCGGTTCGGTGATCTGCTTCGACCAGTCGATCTGGGGCGCGTATGACGGTTCGCCGCATCCGGTTGCCGCCATCTAACGAGATCAGACGGGCCGCCTTGCATTTGGCGGCCTGCCATGCCCATATCGGTCTTGCTCAGGTGCCCGTGAAAGCGGGAGAATCGGGAATCCGGTGAAAATCCGGGACGTGCCCAACGCTGTGACGGGGACGGCTTTGCAATTGATGAATCTCTGATGCTTTTCAGAGTTCTGCCACTGGATCTTCAAGCGGTCCGGGAAGGCGGCAAAGCCGGATGATCCGCAGTCAGAAGACCGGCCTGACGAGATAGACCAGCCCCGCGCGGACGGCGGGAGGTTTCGCATTGTTGGGGATCAAACGATGCAGACTGAACCACAAGACCACCTTGTGAGGGCGGACGCTTTTTCACCGGACGAGCGCGCGGCCGTCTACCGCGCCATCGAGACCCGCCGCGACGTACGCGACCAGTTTCTGCCTACACCTTTGCCTGACGAGGTGATCGGGCGCCTTCTTGCTGCTGCCCACAGTGCGCCCTCGGTTGGCTTTATGCAGCCATGGAATTTCATCGTCGTTCGCGACGAAGGGAAGCGCACTCGTGTCTTTGAGGCCTTCCAGCGGGCCAATGAGGAAGCGGCGCTGATGTTTGAGGGCGAGGCGCAGGACACATACCGGTCGCTGAAGCTCGAAGGTATCCGCAAGGCCCCGGTCAGCATCTGCGTCACCTGCGATCCGGCCCGCGCCGGCAAAGTCGTTCTCGGCCGGACGCACAATCCGCGCATGGATGCCTTTTCCACCGTTTGCGCCGTGCAGAACCTGTGGCTTGCGGCGCGCGCCGAAGGCGTCGGCGTCGGCTGGGTCAGCATTTTTCATGAGCACGATATCAAGGACGTGCTCGGCATTCCCGATCCTATCGAGATCATCGCCTGGCTGTGCCTTGGTTATGTCGATACGCTCTATGCCGAGCCGGAACTGGCCGTCAAAGGCTGGCGCCAGCGGTTGCCGCTCGAAGAGCTGGTGTTTGCGGATGCCTGGGGCGTCAAGCCGAAAGACTGATCAGTTGGTCTGTTGCGGCTGGTAGCCGGGGCCGGCCGGATGTTTGAGGTCGATCGACGTTTCCTGCGAGGGCAGGAAGCTTGGGCCGACGACGCGCACCTTGTTGTCCTGCGGATTGTAGGGCCGGTCCGCGACTGTGCTTTTCGTCTGCGTGTCGTCCGCCTTCTTGCGGGTACGGACATCGACGACGCCCTTGCCGTTGTCGGGTGTGCTCTGCTGGATGGCGGTTTGCCCCACCGGCCGGCAACCGCATTGGCCGGATTGACTGCGGTCACGGGTTTTGTAGGCGAAAGCGCTGGGCAGTTCGGCATAGGGCTCGCCGGTTGTGGCGGAGACCATCTGATCGGTCTCTTCCGTCGTCAGAGCATGGTAATAGAGCGCTGTCTCCGTTCCCGGACAACGCCGCTGGCAGCTTTCGGCGTCGCGCTGAAAATCGGCAGGGGATGAATTCGACGAGATCGGGAAGAATGCTCCGTCGCAGGTGCGAACGCAGAGTGTGCGCAGGCTGCCGGGATAGTCGGCATCCGGTCCGAAATCGTCATAAGGCCCAAAACTGTCGTGCGACGTTCTGAAATCCGTTATCTCGGCTCCGTCCTGTGCGTCCTGATCGCTTTCACCGATCGGCGGCAGGTCCTCAAGGATGTTGCGATGGGTCTCCGGTTCATCGATGGCCGCTCTCAGGATTTCGTCCTGCTCCTCGTCACAGCGATTGGCAACCAGAGCGGCATGGATACGGCGCCGGGTAATGTCGCTGGCGCTGCCTTCCAGGAGGTTCTGGCGGCGAGCTTTCAGCGTTTCGAGATCGATTTCCATTTGCGAGATTTCAGCGGCAAGGTTCTGGCAGGCGTCCTCGTTTGGCCCCCCGACAACGATCACGCTCCCGGAACTGCATCCTATGCGCCGCAGATCGCTGCGTGCCTGGCGCAAATCGAGATTCTGGCGTGAGATTGCTCCGGTATACTCGCGAAGATTGGCATTGGACGCCACCACTTTCGGCAGGCTGGCAAGGTCCGCATTCAGGCGTTCGCACACCGTCGAGGCATCGGCGGTGGTCGCCATGACCAGAAAGAGCGGCGCAATGCGCGCTGCGAAGGACACCGAACGGAAGACCACGTGTTTCTCTCGCCTGAGCATGCCGGCGTACTGCCGGGTGCACAGGAACATCCCGCGCACTCTGACTTTTCCTTATCATACCGCCATTCGAGGAGTGCGCAACGCTGTCCGTTCACCAGCGTTAACGAGGCCCGGGAGAATTGAACCGGGCGCGGCGGAAGAGCCACAATTTGCGGCTCCTCCGCCAGAGGGAGCAGTTTAAGCTGCTCTTGCCATTTCAAGCGACATTGGCCGCTCAAGCACGGATCCGCCGATTTCCGCGACGGCCTTCATCCTGTCCAGAAGATCCGTCGTGACCTCCCAGGCGACGGCGACTGCATAGACCGAGCCGATACGCTGGGGTTCGCCGATGCGTTCGCCGGGGCATCCCATCCGCCTGAACATGCGTTCCAGGAACACATCGGTCACGGTGACGATATGGCTGAGACCGGACGACAGTCCCAGTTCACCGACGCCGCACATCAACTCCGCGGCTGCGATCGTCACCTGGTTGGAGCCGCGATCCTGGGAGATGGTGGGATCGATGCAGAACCGGCTGGATTCCCAGACGGACGCGCTGCGCACCTGCGGATTGTCACCGAGCAGGATCGGGAATGTATCGTCGAGCATGTTCGGCCCGAGCGTCGGCAGAAGGCGCAGCGAACCGCGCAGATTGCCGGTCTGGTCCGAGTAGGACAGGACGTAGAGCGGGTTGGCGTCGTCGTAGTTGTCGATTTCCCAGTCGCCGCGAACCGACACGTCCCATTTCAGTAAGTCGTGAAAGACGCGCTTGCGCAGCTGGAACATGGCGTCGATATCGCCCGGATTTTGCTTGCCGGTGTTGCGGTTGAAAATTCTGATCATTGTTTGCTCCTGTGTGTGAATGCGGAGAGCAAATGCTGTCAGGTAACGGCAGCGGGCATAACTGTCGGTAGTGACAGGTTTCCAATGCACGCGGATATGCAATGAACTGCGGGCGTCCTTCCGGACGCCCGCAGTTCATTGCATTCGAGGGAGAGGGGGTGGCTACCGCCGGGTGGCGGCGAAAATCATCACAAAGCCGGAATGAGGTCGCGCCGGACGGCCTGGGCGACAGCCTGCGTGTTGGAGACGACATTCAGCTTGCGGCGGGCGTTGGTCATGAAGAAACGGACGGTGCGCTCGGAGATGCCGAGGATCGTGCCGATTTCCCAATAACTCTTGCTGGCAGCGGTCCAGCCGAGCACTTCTGTCTCACGATGGGTCAACATCTTGGCGCCATGCCCGGAAAGTTCAATCCGGTTGTCGTTTTCCAGAACGGAAGCGTGGAAAAGATTGGCCAGCAGTTGAAAATCGCGCAGATGGTTGCGCCGGTAGGCCGGCCACTGTTCTGCCGGGACATTGGCATGGATCGCCAAAAAGGCCAGGCGGCGTGTGGGGGTCGGAAGTGGCAACGTCACGCCGTCGACACCCAGCCCCAATTGCGCGGCGGCGGAAAAGAGCGGTTCACTTTCGGGGTGGAGTTGGCGGGCGGTTGCCCAGTCTACCGGCCTGATTCCGCCCACGGTAAGCCGAAGGATAGGATCGATCCGTTGAAATCCTTCATCGACATAGGTTCTGGCCGCGCTGGCGCTGAAGGTATGATGTAGCCGGTGAATCGCGAAGCCTGTCGCTAGAACATCGACATCGGCGTACAGTAGATTTGCAATACAGAAAGTGCTGCGCATCAGGGCGAAAAACCGTTTTGCTTCAACGAGTTTCTCGTTTTCCATAATGTCCAGCAGGTCAAAGAATGCCTGTTGGTCCGTCATGTTGCAAATACCCTGTTAATTAAGGGAATTTACCATGATAATGGTTTTTATAGTTTGTCTAGCGCAATCTTTAGTTAACAGAAATTTATGAAATTTTACAACTTTAAATTGTATTTTCGGGTCATTTGGCATTACGATTGAGCCGGTTTCACGCCAGCTCAATCGAGGTTCAATCAGGCCGGATAGGATGCCTCGACAACCGCGAGTGCCGCCATGTTGACGACGCCGCGCGACGTGACGGATGGCGACAGGATATGTGCCGGAAGAGCCGTTCCCAAAAGGATCGGTCCTACGTGCAGGCTGTCGGTCATCGTCTTGACGACGCCAAGCGTGATATTGGCCGCATCCAGATTGGGGAAAACAAGCAGGTTGGCTTCGCCGGCCAGTGTGCTGTTGGGCATCACGCGACGGCGCAAGACTTCCGAAATGGCGGAATCGCCGTGCATTTCACCGTCGGCTTCAAGATCGGGAGCCAGTTCACGGACGATCTGCATGGCCTTGCGCATCTTGAAGGCGCTTTCCGAATCCCGCGAGCCGAAATTGGAATGCGATACGAGCGCTGCGCGTGGCGTGATGCCGAAGCGGCGGATTTCCTGGGCGGCCATCACGGTCTTCTGGGCGATTTCTTCCGCCGTCGGATCGAAGGTCACATAGGTATCGGTGAGGAACGTGGTGCCGCGCTGCGAGATCAGCAGGCTGAGCGCCGAGAAATCCAGAACCCCTTCACGCTTGCCGATGATCTGGGACACGGCCCGAAGATGGGCGCTGTAGCGGCCTTCGACACCGCAGATCAGCGCATCGGCTTCGCCGCGCCGCACGGCCAGCGCGCCGATCACGGTCTGGTTGGTACGCACGATCGTGCGGGCTGCTTCGGGAATGACGCCAAGGCGGCCGACCAGCGCGAAATAGTCATCGACATAATCGCGGAAACGCGGATCGCCTTCCGGGTTGACCACCTCGAAGTCCACATCCGGGCGAATGCGCAGGCCGTAGCGTTTCAGGCGCGTTTCGATGATATGCGGGCGGCCGATCAGGATCGGGCGGGCCGTGCCGTCTTCGAGCAGCACCTGGGCGGCGCGCAGCACGCGCTCGTCTTCGCCTTCGGAAAAGATCACCCGGTTCTTCTGGGCATTCTTGGCGGCAGCGAAGATCGGCTTCATGATGAAGCCGGAACGGAAGACGAAGCGGTTGAGCTGATCGAGATAGGCGTCAAAATCGGTGATCGGCCGGTTGGCGACGCCGCTGTCGGCCGCGGCCTTGGCAACCGCCGGGGCGATGCGCAGGATCAGGCGCTGATCGAACGGCGAGGGGATCAGGTAATCTGGGCCGAAGACCGGCGTTTCGCCGGAATAGGCGCGGGCTGCGACATCGGACGGTTCCTCGCGGGCAAGCGCTGCGATGGCGCGCACGGCCGCCATCTTCATTTCCTCGTTGATCGTGCGGGCACCGCAATCGAGCGCGCCGCGGAAGATGTAGGGGAAACACAGGACGTTGTTGACCTGGTTGGGGAAGTCGGAGCGGCCGGTGCAGATCATCGCGTCCGGGCGGGCTGCACGCGCAACTTCCGGCATGATCTCCGGGTTGGGATTGGCCAGAGCCATGATCAGCGGTTTTTCCGCCATCTGGACCAGCAGTTCCGGCTTCAAGACGCCGGCGGCCGAAAGGCCGAGGAAAACGTCGGCACCGGCAATGCTGTCGGCCAGAACACGGTTGGCGCTGTCCTGGGCATAGATCGATTTCCACTCGTCCATCAGCACTTCGCGGCCGGTATAGACGAGACCTTCGAGATCGTGCACCCAGATGTTTTCGCGCTGGGCGCCGAGCGTTACCAGCAGGTTGAGGCAGGCGAGTGCCGCGGCACCGGCGCCGGATGTGACGATCTTTGCCTTGGCAATGTCCTTGCCGGCCAGTTCGAGGCCGTTGAGGATGGCGGCGGCGACGATGATCGCGGTTCCGTGCTGATCGTCATGGAAGACCGGAATATCCATCTTCTCGCGCAACCGGCGTTCGACCTCGAAACATTCCGGCGCCTTGATGTCTTCCAGATTGATGCCGCCGAAGGTCGGCTCCAAAGCCGAGATGACATTGACCATCTGGTCGATTTCGGGCGCTTCGATCTCGATATCGAAGACATCGATGCCTGCGAATTTCTTGAAGAGAACCGCCTTGCCTTCCATCACCGGCTTGGAGGCGAGCGGACCGATATTGCCAAGGCCGAGAACCGCCGTGCCGTTGGAGACCACCGCGACCAGATTGGCGCGCGCGGTGTAGTCGGCGGCGGTCGAGGGATCGTCGCGGATCGCAAGGCAGGGGGCTGCAACGCCCGGGGAATAGGCGAGCGCCAGGTCGCGCTGGTTGCCGAGCGGCTTGGTCGGCTGGATTTCGAGCTTTCCGGGGCGTGGATAGCGGTGGAAGAACAGCGCCTGTTCATCGAGGTCGCCGCTTGCTGGGGCCGATGGGGTCTTGGCCTTGTCGCCGGTGCTCATATTTGTGTTCCCTATCTATTCGTCGCGGCTCTTTTTGCATGAAACGGCGGCTCCGTACAGTTTTGAAACGGGCGTTTATCCCCGGTTTTCAGGAACAGCTGTTCTTCCCGCATGACGGCTGGTTCCACAGGCTGTCATTCTCCTGAAACAAGAGTCTGTTTTTGAGGGTTCTTAAGAGAGGCACGATAGACCGTTGCGAGGCAGCATGACCGAGAAAGAGCAAGAAACCCGGCGTTTCAGGACCCTGTTCATTTCCGACGTTCATCTGGGATCGAAGGCCGCCAAGACAGATTACCTCCTCGATTTCCTGCGTGTGACGGAGGCCGAGACGATCATTCTCGTCGGCGACATCATCGACGGATGGCGGCTGAAGCGCAGCTGGTACTGGCCGCAATCCTGTAACGACGTTGTCCAGAAACTGTTGCGCAAGGCCCGCAAGGGCAGCCGGATCATCTATATTCCGGGCAATCATGACGAGTTCATGCGCGATTTCCCGGGCGTGCATTTCGGCGGTATCGAGGTTGCTCAGCGCCACATGCACGAGGCTGCCGACGGCCGCAAATATCTGGTGTTGCATGGCGATGAATTCGACGTCGTGGTCCGCAATGCGCGCCTGCTCGCCTATCTCGGCGATTGGGCCTACGACACGGCGATCGTCATCAATATCGGATTGGCTGCCATCCGCCGCCGTCTCGGAATGCCCTACTGGTCGTTTTCCGCCTGGGCGAAGCTGCAGGTCAAGCACGCGGTGAATTTCATCGGTGAATTCCAGCGCGTTGTTGCCGACGAGGCCCGCCGTGAAAATGCCGATGGCGTTATCTGCGGTCACATCCATCACGCTGTCATGGAAGACATCGGCGGCATCCGCTACATCAATACCGGCGACTGGGTGGAAAGCTGCACGGCGATTGCCGAGCATCACGATGGGACCATGGAACTGATTACGTGGCGCCAGTTGAGCGGTGTACCCGCCGTTCGCGAGGACACGTCCGAAGTGGACGCGATGATGGCACGCGTTCTTTCGCAACAAGCGGCATAAAACTGCAGCTGCCAGACGCTGTAGGGAAAACTAGCGGCTGGCGCTGATCTTGGCTGCCGTGATAAATCAAGGACCTAACTGTCAGGTCCTTCCATGATTCCCTCGTCTCCGCCTCCCTTTCGCGAGGAAGCGCCACGCTATTTCGTGCCGCGCATCGCATTGCTCTTCTGTGCGCCTCTTGTCGTCAATGGCTTCGCCATGCCGTATTTTCCGGTCTGGCTCAGCACCTTGTCGTTGAGCGATTTCGAAATCGGCATCATCCTTGCGTTGCCGATGTTCGTGCGCGTCATCACCGCGCCGCTGGTCGGGCTCCTGGCAGACAGGATCGGCGAACGGGCGGAAGTTCTGATCTGGTCGGCGGTTTTGTCGCTGCTGACGGCGCTGGCTCTGTTCGTGTCGCACAGTTTCTGGTTCGTGCTGATCGTCTATGCCGTGCAGGGCGGGGTCTACGCACCTTACATCCCGATCGTCGAGGCGATCGCGCTGACCGGTGTGCGCCGTTGGGGTTACGATTACGCGACCATGCGCGTCTGGGGCTCGGTCGCTTTCATCGGCGCAACGATGCTGGGTGGGGTGATGGTCGGCCTTTATGGCGGCTCAATGGTGGTGCCTGCCATGGCAGGCGGTTTCGTTCTGATGGTTCTCCTGACCTTCATCGCGCCGCGCGTCGGGCGTCCACGGCGGCCCTCCACATTGACGACACTGACGGAACCGCCGCCAAAGGCGTTGCGCAAACTCGATCTGCAGCTGCTGTTGATCGGTGTAACGCTGGTCAACGGCAGCCACGCGATGCTGTTCGCCTTCTCGGCGATCTACTGGCAGCATATCGGCTTTTCCGGAACGCAGATCGGCCTCTTGTGGAGCGCTGGGGTCGCTGCCGAAGTGGCGATGTTCTTCTGCGCCAAGATGGTCATCCGGCGGTTCAGCCTGTGGACGATGATTTTTTCAGGCTGTATCCTGGCCGTCGCGCGCTGGATCATCTTTCCGATGGATCTCGGCTTCTGGGGCTATTTCGCCCTGCAGTGCTTCCACGCCTTCACCTATGCGACCATGCACACCGGCATGCAGAACATTCTGGTGCAGCGGGTTCCGGAAGAGCAGGAATCCTCGGCGCAGGGGCTCTACTTCTTCTATACCGGGGTGTTTACGGCGGTCTTCACCTTCATATCCGGTTATTTCTACACCTGGTTCGGCGTGCACGGCTTCTATTCCATGTCGGTGGTCGCCTTCGTCGGCTGCTGTTCCGCTTTCGCTGCCTGGTATCTTCAGCCCCAGAGGGCGGGAAGAGACGGAAACACAAGCGAATCCTCGTAGCGCAGGCCGTGTTCACGGTCGCGGGCAAGCAATAGCGGGCCATCAAGATCGACGAAATCGGCGCCCTGCGCCAAAAGGACTGCCGGCGCCATGCCGAGCGAGGTGCCGACCATGCAGCCGATCATGATCTTCAAGTTCAGCGCCCGTGCCGCTTCGCGCATGCGCAGCGCCTCGGTCAGGCCGCCGGTCTTGTCAAGCTTGATGTTGACGGCATCGTAGAGTCCCGCCAGCTTTGGCAGGTCTTCGGTCTTGTGGACGCTTTCATCGGCGCAGACGGGCACCGGGCGGTGAACGGATCCCAGCAGGGCGTCATGTCCTGCGGGAAGGGGCTGTTCGATCAGGGCCACACCCGATTCGGCGCAGACATCAAAATGATGAGCCAGATTGGTTTCCGTCCAGCCTTCGTTGGCGTCCAGGATGATGGCGCTCATGGGGGCTGCGGCTCGTACGGCGCGAATGCGCGACGCATCGTCAGCGGTTCCGACCTTGACTTTCAGAAGCGCCCGATGGGCATGTTGCGCCGTCTGCGCGGCCATGGCCTCCGGCTCACCCAGCGAAATCGTGTAGGCGGTTGTCAGCGGCCCGGGGTTTGGAAGCCCAGCGAGCGTGAAGGCGGGAGCGCCGGCTTTTTTCGCATCAATATCCCACAGAGCGCAATCAACGGCGTTGCGCGCCGCCCCGGCCTTCATCGTTTGCCGCAGTTCTTCGCGGTCGATGCCCGCTTCGATCCGCGGCCGGATCGCTTCGATCTCGGCCAGCACGTTGTCGATGGTTTCACCATAGCGCGCATAGGGAACGCATTCGCCCATGCCGCCAGAGCCGCTGTCCGAAATATGGCAGGTCACCACGGAGGCGGTGGTCTTGCTGCCGCGTGAAATCGTAAAACTGCCGGCGATGGGGAAGTGTTCGACAACGGCTTTCATCAGACGGGTCATGGCGTTCTCCTGTGGCATCGATATCGCAGCAACCAACCGTTTGATACGGAAACGTTTCAATCGGTGACAGACCGGGCTCAAGCGGCTATGAGTCGCTGACGTTCTATCAAATGCAGCCATCTCCGGAAGACCCAACAGACGTGACGCGTTCCCAAGCGAAAACCGACACCGACGTGCAGCTCGAAGAAGCTGGCAAGGATGGCGCCCGGATCTACCGTTTCAGCGGTGACTGGCGCAGTGTCTCCATTCATACGGTTACTCCCCGGCTCGACGAACTCGCATCCAAGGGTGCGGACGCGGGCGAAGTCGACCTGAGCGATATCACCGCCATGGATACGGCGGGTGCCTGGGTCATTCGCCGCTTCATGAACAGGATCGGCGACGTCAAGCTGACCAGCGACAAGCCGCGTTACGTGGAGCTGCTCGGTGCCTTGCCCGAGGAACTGCCGGAGCCTGCTCTCGAAAAGAGGAAGCCCGGCTCCCGCTTCACCCAGTTCTTCACCCCGATCGGCGAGTCGGTGATGTCTGCCTGGGAAGATACTGTCGCTGCGATGTTCATTCTGGGATCCGCGGTGCGCGGCGCGCAGCTGAAGCTTGGCCGTCACAGCGGCCTGTCGCCGGCAGCGATCGTCAACCAGATCGACCGCATGGGCGTTCAGGCGGTGCCGATCATCCTTTTGATGTCGTTTCTGATTGGCGCGATCATCGCCCAACAGGGCGCGTTCCAACTGCGCTATTTCGGCGCCGAGCTTTTTGTCGTCGATCTGGTCGGCATCCTGCAGCTGCGTGAAATCGGTGTATTGCTGACCGCGATCATGATCGCCGGCCGCTCAGGCAGCGCGATCACGGCCGAAATCGGCTCGATGAAGATGCGCGAGGAAATCGACGCGCTGAAAGTGATGGGGCTGAGCCCGATCGGTGTTCTGGTCTTTCCAAGGCTCGTCGCCCTGACCGTGGCGCTGCCGCTTTTGACGATCATCGCCAATTTCGCCGCCCTGACCGGTGCTGCCGTGGTGACCTGGAGCTATTCTGGAATCACCTTCTCCACCTTCCTGGCGCGGCTTCAGGAGGCGGTTGATTTTTCATCGGTGCTGGCCGGCATGATCAAGGCACCGTTCATGGCGCTGATCATCGGTGTCGTCGCCGCTGTCGAGGGGCTGAAGGTCGGCGGCAGTGCCGAATCGCTCGGCAAGCATGTGACCCAGTCCGTGGTGAAATCGATCTTCGTGGTCATCCTCGTCGATGGTCTGTTTGCGATCTTCTACGCATCGATCGATTTCTGATGGAAAAGGTATTACCGGTGGATCCGAGGGAAGACGCAAGCGCAGCCGAGCCGGTCGAAGGCCGTGAAAACGGTACGGAGATCATCCTGTCGGTGCAGGACCTGACGGTCGGTTTCGGCTCGAATATCGTGCTCGACAAGCTCAACCTCGATATTTATCGCGGCGAGATTCTCGGCTTCGTCGGAGCATCCGGCACGGGCAAATCCGTGCTGATGCGCACGGTGCTGCGCCTGTTGCCGCGGCGGTCCGGCTCGATCAAGATTCTCGGGGTCGAATATGACGCGGTCAGCGAAGAAGAACGCATGGAACTGGACATGCGGCTGGGCGTTCTGTTTCAGCACGGCGCGCTGTTCTCGTCGCTGACGGTCAAGGAAAACATCCAGGTGCCGATGCGGGAATACCTCAACCTGCCGCAGGACCTGATGGACGAGCTGGCGCGGCTGAAGATCGACATGGTGGGGCTGGCGCCAGAGGCGGCTGACAAGTTCCCCTCAGAACTGTCCGGCGGCATGATCAAGCGGGCGGCCTTGGCGCGCGCGCTGGCGCTCGATCCGGACCTGGTTTTCCTCGATGAGCCGACGTCCGGGCTCGATCCGATCGGCGCCGCCGAGTTCGACAACCTGATCGCCAAACTGCGCGACACCCTTGGGTTGACCGTGTATATGGTGACCCACGACCTCGACAGCCTGTTTTCGGTCTGCGACCGGATCGCTGTGCTCGGCAAGAAGAAGGTTCTGGTCGAAGGTACGATCGAGGACATGCTGGCCTGCGACGACGAATGGGTGACATCCTATTTCCAGGGCAAGCGCGCGCGTTCAATTGTGCGCGATGACGAAAACAAGGTTTCCTGACAGCGCTCCGTCACACAGCCGCTGCATGAAGAATTTGATTGAAGCAAGGAGCCGCAGTGGCGGCGTCCCCCAAGGGTACCGGTAGCAATGGAAACAAAAGCCAACTACGCCATCGTCGGATTTTTCACCGTCGCGGTCATCTTCGCGGCCTTCGGTTTTGTCTACTGGATGTCGCAGTATGGCAGGGGCGGCGAAATGGCGGAGCTGGTCATCAGCATTCCCGGATCGGCCAACGGCTTGAGCGTCGGGTCTCCGGTGCGCTTCAACGGCATTCCCGTCGGCTCGGTCCGCAGCCTTGCCATCAATTCCAACGATCCGCGTTATTCCGTTGCCGTGACCGAGGTGTCCGCAGACGCGCCGGTGTTGAAATCGACGACGGCGACGCTGGAGATCCAGGGATTGACCGGTGCTGCCTACATCGAACTCAGCGGCGGCAACAAGGGGGAAGAGAACATCCTGCGCAAGGCGCTGGACACCGGAACATCCGCGCAGCTGACCGCAGATCAATCCAGCGTCACCAGTCTTCTGGCGACCGCCGACAAGATCCTTGACCGCGCCAACGACGCGATCGGCGACATTCAGGGTTTCGTCAAGGACGTACGCGGACCCCTGACCAATACGATTTCCAACGCCGATCGCTTCACCAAGTCTCTGGCCGACAATTCCGAAGGGATTGACCTGTTCCTTAAGAGCGTCAGCGCACTGTCGACGTCCATTACCGCTGCTGCCGGAAAACTTGATTCGACGCTTTCAGCCGCCGACGTTCTGGTCAAATCGGTCGACCCGAAGAAGATCGACCACATCGTCAGCAATGTCGAGAAGATGAGCAATGATCTCAGTGCCGCATCCACGGGCGTGGCCGAGACCATCGCCTCGTTCAAGAGGACGGCCGAAACCTATGAACGGTTCGGGGAAAAGGCCACTGCGTCGCTCGACCGCGTCGATACGTTGATCGCATCCATCGATACGCAGAAGGTTTCCGGTGTCGTCAATGACGTCTCGGCCGCAAGCGCCGACGCCCGCAAGGCTGTTGCGTCCGTGGCGGAATTTGCCGAGCGGATCAAAGGCCGGCAGAACGATATCGACCAGACGATCACCGATGTCACGCAGATGGCCAACAAGCTGAATGCCGCGTCGAGCCGCGTCGACGGCATTCTCGTCAAGCTGGACGGTTTCCTTGGCGATGCCGATGCGCCTTCGCTGTCGGCGGATGCGCGCGCGACGCTGGAATCCTTCCGCAAGGTTGCCGACAACCTGAATGCGCAGATCGGACCGATCGCCGAAAACCTGAAACGCTTTTCCGGTTCCGGCCTGCGCGACATCGAGGCGCTGGTCAGCGATACGCGGCGGACCGTCAATACGCTCGACACCACCATCTCGACCTTCGACAAGGATCCGCAGCGGCTGCTGTTCGGCGGCGAAACGGTGAAGCAGTACGACGGGCGCACGCGCCGCTGATTCTGTGCGCTGCCGTCGGCGACAATTCCCCTCGGGTCGTGTGTCGAATCGGATATAGCGTGCCATCGCGCCAATCCGGCGTGGCACGGCTGCAAGCATTGCCGGTTTTTTGGCGTTTCGGTGCCGGGTTTGGCTGCTTTTCGTCTTGTTTTGACCGGACTTGCCTCTAAGTTGCTGATGATTGGCGAAGGATACTGTTTGAAATGAATTTTCCCGGCGTTCCGTGTGTTCGAAAGGCAGGATTGATCCGGGCCTGTGCAGCAATAGTTTTAGTCACCGCGCTCTCGGCCTGCGCCAGCAAGGCCAGCAACGACACCTATAGTCTGTCGTCTTCGCCGGCCATCGAAGGCCCATCGTCCACGAGCAAGCAGATTCTTGTTCCCGAGCCGACAGCGCTCAAGGCGCTCGACAGCGATCAGGTTGTCATTCGTCTCTCGAGTGCGGAAATCCAGTATCTGGCCAAATCGCAATGGAGCGACCGTCTACCCAAGATGGTTCAGGCAAAGCTGGTCCAGGCCTTCGAGAACACCGGCAAGATCGGTGGCGTCGGCAAGCCGGGCGAGGGGCTTGCGATTGACTATCAGGTGATCACTGAAATCCGCTCGTTCGAAATATCGACCGAAGGCGCCGATACCGCTGTCGTCGAGATTTTCGCCAAGATCCTCAACGACCGCAACGGCACTGTCGGCGCACAGAAGGCGTTCCGCGCCACCATGCCTGTGCGTGGCACCGGGGCTTCAGCGTTCGTCGCGGCTCTTGACGGCGCCTTTGCGCAGGTTGCGGGCGAGATCGTTAGCTGGACCCTTAAGGCTATCTGATCAACGAACAGCGATCCGGTTGACGATTTCTGCGACGCCTGCGACGGTCGTTGCAGCTTCCTCGGCCCGTTCGGCTTCCTCGGCGGTCGCGACAATGCCGCTCAAGAGGATCGTGTTTCCCTTTGAGACGACCGAAACATCCGACGCATCCAGCCCATCCACCGTTGCCAGGCAATTGGCGACGCGCGTTTCGAGGTCCGCTTGGCCCGGATCGGCAAGCCCCTCGGGTGGTCGCCCGTGAAATGTGCGTTCCTTGAAGACCATGGTGGCGTTCTCCTGTTTGCCTTTCTCCACAACGCCGCTGGAACGCTTTTGTTCGGCCCTGTTCCATTCGAAACAGCGCGGACAAGCGGCGCGTGAGATTGTCGGGTCACTGGATGAGATGAACTCATCAGGAACCAACAGAGGAGACATCGTCATGCGCAAGCTCATCATTTCCGCCGCCGTCGCAGCCCTCGCAGCCGTTTCGTTTGCCACACCGTCACTGGCCGGCGGCCATGGCTATCACGGGCACCATGGTCATCACCGCGGCGGCTTCTCGATCGGGTTCTTCGACACCGGCTACTATGGCGGGGGTTATTACGGCAGCGGTTACTACGAACCGTCCTGCTACATCAAGAAGGTAAAGCGCTGGGACAAGTGGGGTAACCTGCGCATCAAGCAGATCAAGATCTGCGACTGACACGCCTCATCCAACCAACAAAAATCCGGCCGTTCAAGCGGCCGGATTTTTCCGTTGGGGAAGTCTGGCATCAGGGCCAGCGCACCACCGGCGGCAGCGAGGAGAGGATTGAATCGACATTTCCGCCGGTTTTCAGGCCAAAGATCGTGCCGCGATCGTAAAGCAGGTTGAATTCGACATAGCGGCCGCGGCGCACCAGCTGCTCATCGCGGTCTTCCTCGGTCCAGGGCTTGTTGAAATTGGCGCGCACGATCTTCGGGTAGATCAGGCTGAAAGCCTTGCCGACATCCTGGGTAAAGGCAAAGTCAGCGTCCCAGCCGCCTTTCTCATCATCGGAATGCAGCCAGTCGAAGAAGATGCCGCCGATGCCGCGCGCCTCGTTGCGGTGCTTCAGGAAGAAATATTCGTCGCACCAATCCTTGAAGCGTGGATAATCGGCGACGGCATGGCGCTTGCAGGCGATCTCCATGCCGCGATGAAACAGCATCGTATCCGGATCGGTCTGTGTCCGGCGGCTATCGAGAACCGGCGTGAGATCCGCACCGCCGCCAAACCAGTTGCTGGTGGTGACAACCATGCGCGTGTTCATATGCACGGCGGGGACATTCGGATTGACCGGATGGGCAATCAGCGAGATGCCGGACGCCCAGAAGGTCGGGTCTTCTTCGGCGCCGGGGATCTGGCTGCGGAATTCCGGCGAGAATTCGCCGTAGACCGTCGATGTGTGAACGCCGACCTTCTCGAAGACGCGGCCTTCCATCATCGACATGCGCCCGCCGCCGCCGGCCCCCTGGTCACGCAACCAGTCCCTGCCGATGAAACGCCCTGGCTCACGGTCGGACAATGGGCCTGCCAGTTCGTCCTCGATGGTTTCGAACGCGGCGCAGATGCTATCGCGCAAGGATTGAAACCAGGCCGTGGCTCTGGCCTTCTTGTCTTCGATATCCGCGGGCAATCCCTGCGGCAGGTTGGGTCGTTCCATGAAAAGCAATCCTGTTTGGCGGGGCCTCAAGCGGCAAAAAATCCGCCGATTCGCATCTTGGCTGACAGTTCATATTTTTGCCACATCTGGCAACGGCGCAAGCGATAGCCGGGCAGTCTGCCCCAGGTGGCCATGCGGAGATTCGGACTCGCAAATGCAGGAATATCTCCCTATCTTCTCTTTACAAGGCTCGGCTGGCGAAAGGTGGGCTCATGGCAAGACTTCCGGCTGGACCGCCGCTCGACGGCTTGAAACGTCAGATCGACCGGCACCGAACCGGCAATCCGCAACGAAACAACGGATTGTTCGTGCGCGAGACCTTCCGGCTCGATCGCATCCATGCGCGTAAGAAAGCGCAGGAATGGTTCGACGCCTGGCCGAAAGCCGCCTATTGGACCGAAGTGGAGAGCTGGCGCCAGCTTGAGGGCGACCAGATCGAGTTCACCATGCGGCGTCTGCCGAGCGCTGATTGACCTCTCGATCCGTGGGCCGGTCTCCAGCCTTTGGCCTAATCCTGTTCCTCGCCGGCATGCTCGATCAGATAGGCGCCGGCGCCCTTTTCCGACAGCGTGTCGTAGGGGTTGCGCAAGGGACAGTCCCGCATGGAAAGACAGCCGCAGCCGATGCAGGAGGTCAGCTGGTCACGCAACGCCGTCAGCTTGGTGATCCGCTCATTGAGGTCGGTCTTCCAGTTTTCCGACAGGTGCGCCCAGTCGCTGGCCAGCAATTGCCGGTCATCGGGCAGGGCGGAAAGCTCCCGCTGGATATCGGCGAGCGGGATGCCTGTGCGCTGGGCAATCTTGATGACGGCAATGCGGCGCAGCACGCTGCGAGGGTAACGGCGCTGGTTGCCCCGGCTGCGCATGCTTCTGATCAGGCCTTTGGCCTCATAGAAATGCAACGTCGATACCGCCACACCGCTGCGCGTGGCGACCTCTCCAACCGTCAGTTCGCGGCGGGGCAGATCGCCTTGATTTTTTTCCGGCATGTCTATTGACCTCAACTATAGTTGAGGTTCTATACCATGAGCTCCATCGTATCGACAACGGAGCATTCGCAGACATGAACGAGAAAATGACCATCGCCGTCGTCTATGGCAGCGCGCGGCAAGGGCGCTTCTGCGACACGGTCGTCAACTGGGCGCTGACGGAATTGTGGGCCGAAAGCGGTTTTCGCGTCACGCTCATCGATCCGCTTGAACTCAAGGGTGCGGCTGAGGACACGGCGTTGAACGAGGCATCTCTGGAGACAAAGATTGCCGAGGCCGACGCCTTTATCGTCGTCACGCCGGAATACAATCACGGCTATCCCGCGCCCCTCAAGGAGCTGATCGACAGCTGCTACGAGCCATGGCACGCGAAACCTGTCGCTTTCATCTCCTATGGCGGCGTTTCGGGCGGATTGCGGGCCGTCGAGCAGTTGCGCCAGGTGTTTGCGGAACTGCACACGGTCACCATCCGCGACACCGTCAGTTTCGCCAATGTCTGGGCGCAGTTCGATGCGGCAGGCAATCCCTTCAAGGCGGCGGAAGCCAAGGCCGGGTTGATGGTGATGCTGCGGCGGCTGAAATGGTGGGCGAGGGCGCTGAAGGCTGCCCGGGCCGAAAACGCCTATAGCGGGGTTGCGGCATGACGCCTGAGCGCTGGTTTCAACTGTTGACCTGCCGGATCGCCTCGCCGGCGATCATCGCCACCGACATGGCAACATTCAGCGACCGCTGGCCCTCGACCATCGGCACGATGATGCGCCCGTCTGCCCTGTCATGGACGTGATCCGGGACGCCGGCGCTTTCGCGGCCGAAAAGGAGGGTGTCGGTCGGTTGAAAGGAGAAGCGTGTATAGGGTTCTGCGGCCTTGGTGGAGGCCAGGATCAGTCTGCGGCCCTGCGCTAGCCGGGTCTCGTCGAACCGCTCCCAGTTGACGTGGCGCGTCAGCGTGACCGAGGCGATGTAATCCATCCCGGCACGCTTGAGGTTCTTGTCCGAAAGATCGAAGCCCGCGGGCTCGATAATATCGACGGCAAGGCCAAGACATGCGGCAAGGCGAAGGATCGTCCCGGTATTGCCGGGAATGTCGGGCTGATAGAGGGCGATGCGAAGTGAATGTGGCGACATATCAACAAGTCTTATGGGGTCCATCAATGCCCGTAATCAATCTGTGCCGTAAAGGCAACAGGAGCCGCTGGCCGCTTCATGTGATGAAAAAAGTGGCTGCGGCAATCTGGCATATTCCGGCAAATCAATCTATGTCTTCAGCATCTTCAACGCGAACCACAGGAGGCATGCATGGATATTCGAATGACCACCAGCCTCCAGGCTGTACCTCCAGTCCACTTGGGCTGACCGGTTTCGCGCTTTTTCTTTTACGGCATTTTTGCGCACGACCGCCCGCTTTCCGGACGAACACGTCTCGTATGCAAGATTGAGCTGTTTTCCGGTTATTAATTTCTGATCGATGAATGCGGGGTCTCCCGCCTTCCTTCACCGGATTCCTGAAGGAGCCTATTATGTTCGGCTGGTTTGAATCCCGCCTCAATCCCTATCCCGTCGAGGAACCCAAGGTTCCGCCGCAGGGTCTGTTTGCCTTCTGCTGGCACTACACCAAGCCGGCCGCGCCCTGGCTGTTGACGATGTCGGTCTGCACCATGCTGATTGCGATTGGCGAAGTGGCGCTGTTCCAGTTCCTCGGCAATGTTGTTGACTGGCTGTCGTCGGCCAAGCAGGACACCTTCCTTGAAACCGAGGGTACAAAGCTGTTCTGGATGGGCGCGCTGATCCTGATCGGCCTGCCGGCTGTCGTCGCCGTCGATTCGTTCATCATGCATCAGGTTCTGCTCGGCAATTATCCGATGATCGCGCGCTGGCAGATGCATCGTTATCTGCTGCGGCAGGGCATGACCTTCTTCGCCAACGAGTTTGCCGGCCGCGTTGCCACCAAGGTGATGCAGACGTCGCTTGCCGTGCGCGAAACGGTGATGAAGATCCTCGACGTGTTCGTCTATGTCGTCGCCTATTTCATCTCGATGCTCGTCGTTGTCGCGGCGGCCGATGTGCGGCTTTTGGCACCGCTGATTGTCTGGATCATCATCTACGTCTGCATCGTGACCTATTTCGTGCCGCGCCTGCGCAAGATCTCAAAGGATCAGGCGGATGCGCGCTCGATGATGACCGGCCGCGTCGTCGACAGCTACACCAACATCGCCACCGTCAAGTTGTTTTCGCATGCCGGACGCGAGGAGGTGTATGCCAAGGAAAGCATGGATGCGTTCCTGCAGACCGTGCACCGGCAGATGCGCAAGGTGACGTTGTTCCATGTGCTCGTCTACACCAACAACTGCATCGCGCTGTTTGCGATCTCGGCGCTCGGCATCTATTTCTGGATGACCAGCGGCATGTCGGTCGGCTCGATCGCCATTGCCGTGTCGCTCGCCATGCGCATCAACGGCATGTCGCAGTGGATCATGTGGGAAGTCTCGGCGCTGTTTGAAAACATCGGTACGGTCTATGACGGCATGAGCATGATGACCAAGGCACACGACATCGTTGACGATGACGATGCCAAGGCGCTGAAGGCGCCGCAGGGCGCCATCGCTTTCGAAAACATCGGCTTCCACTACGGCAAGAACAAGGGTGTCATCGACAACCTCTCGCTCACCATCAAGCCGGGCGAGAAGATCGGTCTGGTCGGACGCTCAGGCGCCGGCAAGACGACGCTGATGAACGTGCTGTTGCGCTTCTACGATCTCGAATCGGGCACGATCCGGATCGACGGGCAGGACATTGCTGCGGCGACGCAGGACAGCCTGCGCGCGCAGATCGGCGTGGTGACGCAGGATACCTCCCTGCTGCACCGTTCGATCCGCGACAACATCGCCTATGGTCACCCGGAAGCCGACGATGCCGACATCATCGCCGCAGCCAAGCGGGCCAATGCCTGGGACTTCATCGAGCTGCTCGAGGATAACCAGGGCCGCAAGGGGCTCGACGCGCAGGTCGGCGAACGGGGCGTCAAGCTTTCCGGCGGCCAGCGCCAGCGGATCGCGATTGCCCGCGTCTTCCTGAAGGACGCGCCGATCCTGATTCTCGACGAGGCGACCTCGGCGCTCGATTCGGAAGTGGAAGCGGCGATCCAGGAAAACCTGTTTGCCCTGATGAAGGGCAAGACGGTGATCGCGATTGCCCACCGCTTGTCGACGCTGACGGAGATGGACCGGCTGGTCATTCTCGAGGCCGGCAAGATCGTCGAGACCGGCAGCCATGCCGAGCTGGTCAGCCGCAGCGGTCTCTATGCCGACCTCTGGTCGCGGCAATCCGGCGGCTTCATCGCCGACGATGCCGATGCTGCAAGCCAAAAGGAGGAGGCGGCCGAATAGGCCGCCTCCAAGCCTAGCATGTTATCTCCCGGGACGATCGACGTGAGCGATATCGGTTTTGAATTCGACATCCTGATCAAGGGTGAGCGCACGGAGGCGTTCGAGGCCTTCACAGCGGCCAATCCGGACTGGGGATGCCGTTATGGAAAGAATGGCGGGTTCCTTGCCGAGCCTCCACAGCTGACCAGCGATCCGCCGGACGCCAGCAGCTTCATAGCGCTGCACGTCGATGCCTACGCAGCCCAGCTTTCGGCGCTGCGCGCCCTCGGGCACGGTCATGGCATCCGCATTGCCGTCTATTTCGATGCTGTGAGGGTCATCACTTTGAACCTGGGTCTCAAACCCTCGACCATGGCGCTGGTCTCGGCGCTTGGATATGAAGTCGAGTTCTGCCTTTATCCGTCCACCGGCCATGATGGTGACTGGAAACACGGCTGAAGAAATTCGCTGAAACGAACATGACGTATTTGTAATCGAAATCACCGGCATTCGCGGCCGATTGCCGATTGTCGCCTCTGCGAATCCGCCTATATCGGACATATGTTCTTGCGCGCCCTGTTTGCCTTTTTCGAAAACTGGATACAGCCTTTCGCGGCGCGCGGCGGGTTGCAGCCGCCTGAGCGGCTGATGCCCTATGTCTGGTTCTACATCAGGCAGGCGAAGACGCCGTTCATTGCCATGCTGGTTCTCGGCGGCATGACGGCGGCGATCGAGGCGACGCTGTTCTGGTTCGTCGGCCGGGTCGTCGATATTCTCGCCACGGTCAAGCCAAGCGACGGCTGGAACGGGTTGCTCGTCACCCACGGCGCCGAGCTGTTCGGCATGCTCGTTCTGATCGGCGTCGTCCGCTTTGTCGTCTCGCTCATGATGTCGCTGGTCGATCAGCAGGTGATTACGCCCGGCTTTTACAATCTGGTTCGCTGGCAATCCTATCTGCACGTCTCGCGCCAGTCGCTGTCCTTCTTCCAGAACGATTTTTCCGGCCGCATCGTCACCAAAGTCTGGTCGGGCGGGCAGGCGGTCGGCGATGTCGTGACCTCGCTGATGGAAAGCGTGTGGTTCGTCGGGATCTATTCGGTTTCGACGCTGGTGCTGGTCGGCCAGCTCGATCTGTCGCTCGCGATCGTCGTTCTTTTCTGGCTGATCGGCTTTGCGTTTCTGGCGCGCTATTTCGTGCCGCGCATCCGCCAGCATTCGAAGGAGACGGCCGAAGCGTCCTCGATGCTCAGCGGCCGCATGGTTGATGCCTACAGCAATATGCAGACGTTGAAACTGTTTGCCCGCGACGAGGAAAACGACCGCTACATGCGGCAGGGTTTCGACATCTTCCAGGGTACGATCATTCGCTTCACCCGGTTCATCACCGGTGTGCGCGCGTCGATGGCGTTTCTGTCTGGGATCATGATCGTGACCATGGCGGGGATGAGCGTCGATCTGTGGCTGTCCGGAGCGATCAGCCCGGGCGCGGTCGCGTTCACATTGGCGCTGGTTCTCCGGCTGAATTTCCTGCTGAGCCGCATGATGGTGCAGTTCAACGGCATCATGCGCAATATCGGCACGATCCAGAATGCCGCCGAGATGATCTCGCAGCCGGTGCAATTGGTCGATCATCCGGATGCACCAAATCTGGCGATCAAAATCCCGGCGATCCGCTTCGAGAATATCCGTTTCCACTATGGCAAGGGCTATGGCGTCATCCAGGACCTGTCGCTGGTGATCAAGCCGGGCGAAAAGGTCGGCATTGTCGGCCGCTCGGGAGCAGGCAAGACGACGCTCGTCAATCTGCTGCTGCGTTTCTACGATCTGGAAGGCGGGCGTATCCTGATCGACGGACAGGATATCGCGGCGGTGCGCCAGGAATCGCTGCGCACGCAGATCGGCGTCGTCAGCCAGGATACCTCGCTGCTGCACCGGTCGATCCGCGACAATATCCTGTTTGGCCGGCCGGATGCCGATGAGACCGGCCTGCGGCAGGCGGTAATGAAAGCCGAAGCGCTCGATTTCATCGAACATCTGCAGGACCAGCGGGGGCGCAAGGGCTTTGACGCGCATGTGGGCGAGCGCGGCGTCAAGCTGTCCGGCGGGCAGCGGCAGCGGGTGGCGATCGCGCGGGTGATGCTGAAGGATGCGCCGATCCTCGTGCTGGACGAGGCGACATCGGCGCTTGATTCGGAAGTCGAGGCTGCGATCCAGTCCAATCTTGACCGGCTGATGCACGGAAAGACCGTGCTTGCCATCGCACACCGGCTGTCCACCATCGCAGCCCTTGACCGGCTGATCGTCATGGATCAGGGCCGCATCGTCGAGGATGGCACCCATGACCAGCTGATTGCGGCCGGTGGTCTTTATGCCGATCTCTGGCGGCGTCAGTCCGGTGGATTTCTGGCCCGCGACGCTGCGGCCGAATAGCGCACCAAGGCCCAATTAGCAGCTATGAAAAAGCCCTGTTTTGACCGTGCCGGACGGCAAAAATCGGTTTGCGAACATCGGCTTCGGTTTTCCCGCGACATTGTGGCTCACCTCTTGCGCTCAAGGCTAGACATCCCCAGCGATCAAGCATAGAACGCGCCGGAATGCCGGGGAATCTGCCGTTTCTGATACGTGTGGGGTTCGCCCGGTTTTGATGTATGACGCGGGAAGGCGAAAGTTTTCTTCGAATCGTGCATTAAGGCTTATTGATTTGGCGCTGTTCTTTCGCTCAAGTGTCAGCACGGGGCGCGGATCGACGCCGGGGACAGTGCGGTTTCCGCAAAACATTGCGTGAGAGGATGGTTTAGCCGTGAGCGAACACGAGATATCAAGCGAAACCTCGGGCGAGCCCACTCGCCGCGATTTCCTGTATTTGACCACTGGCATGGCCGGTGCGGTCGGTGCGGCAGCAGTCGCCTGGCCGTTCATCGACCAGATGCGGCCCGACGCTTCGACGCTGGCGCTGGCCTCGATCGAAGTCGACGTTGCGAGCCTTCAGCCGGGCATGTCGCTGACGGTGAAATGGCGCGGCAAGCCGGTGTTCATCCGCAACCGTACCGACAAGGAAGTCGAGGAGGCCAATGCCGTTGCTTTGGCTGACCTGAAAGACCCGGTTGCGCGCAATGCCAACCTTCCGGCCGATGCGACTGCGACAGACCTTGATCGCTCTGCCGGCAAGGAAAAAGAAAACTGGATCGTCATGATTGGCTCCTGCACGCATCTCGGTTGCGTTCCGCTCGGCCAGGCTGGCGATTTTGGCGGCTGGTTCTGTCCGTGCCACGGCTCTCACTACGATACGGCCGGCCGTATCCGTAAGGGCCCGGCGCCGGAAAACCTCGCCGTACCGACCTTTGCGTTCGCTACCGACACAGTCATCAAGATCGGTTGAGGGGAATACTGATAATGAGTGGTGATCATTCAACCTATATGCCGACGTCCGGTCTCGAGAAATGGGTGGATTCGCGTCTGCCGCTGCCGCGTCTCGTGCATGACAGCTTCGTTTCCTATCCGGTTCCGCGCAATCTGAACTATGCCTACACATTCGGCGCCATGCTTTCGGTCATGCTGATCATCCAGATCCTGACCGGCGTTGTTCTGGCCATGCACTATGCTGCAGAAACGACGGTTGCCTTCAATTCCGTCGAAAAGATCATGCGCGACGTCAACCAGGGTTGGCTGCTGCGCTACATGCATGCCAACGGTGCGTCGTTCTTCTTCATCGCCGTTTACCTGCATATCGGCCGTGGTCTTTACTACGGGTCCTACAAGGCTCCGCGCGAAATCCTCTGGATCCTCGGCGTTGTCATCTACCTGCTGATGATGGCTGCCGGCTTCATGGGCTACGTTCTGCCCTGGGGGCAGATGTCCTTCTGGGGTGCCACGGTTATCACAGGCTTCTTCACCGCCTTCCCGTTGGTGGGTGAGTGGATCCAGCAGTTCCTGCTCGGTGGTTTCGCCGTGGATAATCCGACGCTCAACCGCTTCTTCGCGCTGCATTACCTGCTGCCGTTCATGATTGCCGGCGTCGTTGTCCTGCATATCTGGGCGCTGCATGTCGTCGGCCAGACGAACCCGACGGGCGTCGAAGTCAAGACCAAGACGGACACGGTTGCCTTTACCCCCTTCGCGACCCTCAAGGACGCGCTCGGTGTATCGGTGTTCCTGCTGGTCTACGCATGGTTCGTCTTCTATATGCCGAACTTCCTTGGCCACCCGGACAACTACATTCCCGCCAATGCACTGAAGACGCCAGCTCACATCGTTCCTGAATGGTATTACCTGCCGTTCTACGCCATGCTGCGCGCCATCACGTTCAATGTCGGTCCGATCGATTCCAAGCTGGGTGGCGTTCTGGTGATGTTCGGTGCGATCATCATCCTGTTCTTCCTGCCCTGGCTCGATACGTCGAAGGTTCGCTCCGCCGTCTACCGTCCGTGGTACAAGCTGTTCTTCTGGCTCTTCGTGATCAATGCCATCATCCTCGGCTGGCTGGGCTCGCGTCCTGCCGAAGGCCTGTACGTCGTGATGTCGCAGCTCGGCACACTCTATTACTTCGGTTTCTTCCTCGTCATCATGCCGGTTCTCGGCCTGATCGAGACGCCGAAGCGCATCCCGAATTCCATTACCGAGGCGGTTTTGGAAAAACAGGCTGCGAAAAAGCCCGTCGCTGCGTGATGTCTGCGAAGATCAAGGAACCCAAAACAATGAAAAAGCTTGTTACAGGCATTCTTTCGCTCGCAGTCGTCGCCGGTCTTGGTGCAGGCATGGTGTTCGCCGCGGAAACTGGCGAACACAAAACCGAAGGCGCCGCTGCTGAAGGGGAACATGCTGCCGGTGCGACGCCGCATTATCCGATCCATAAGCCGAAGCAGGAAGAATGGTCCTTTGCCGGCCCGTTCGGCCACTATGACAAGGGTCAGCTGCAGCGCGGCCTGAAGGTCTACACTGAAGTCTGTTCCGCCTGCCACTCAATGAGCCTTGTGGCCTTCCGCACGCTGGAAGACCTTGGTTACTCGGACGCACAGGTGAAAACCTTTGCGGCCAACTACGAAGTGCAGGACGGCCCGAATGCCGAAGGCGAGATGTATACCCGCAAGGCCGTGCCTTCGGACTATTTCCCGTCGCCGTTCCCGAACGAGGAGGCTGCCGCCGCCGCCAACAATGGCGCCGCTCCGCCGGACTTCTCGCTGATCGCCAAGGCCCGCGGTATCGAACGCGGCTTCCCGACCTTCATCTTCGACATGTTCACGCAGTATCAGGAAGGCGGCGCGGATTATATCCACGCACTGCTGACCGGTTACACGGACGCGCCGAAGGGCGTCGAGATTTCCGCAGGCACGCATTACAATCCGTACTTCGCGAGTGCCGCCGCTCTTGCCATGGCAAAGCCGATCTCAGACGATCAGGTTACCTATGACGACGGTGCGCCGCAGACGGTCGAGCAATATTCGCGCGACATCTCCGCGTTCCTGATGTGGGCCGCCGAGCCGCATCTGGAAGCACGCAAGCGCAACGGCTTCATGGTCATGATCTTCCTTTTGATCTTCACCGGCCTGATCTACCTGACGAAGAAGTCGGTCTACGCCAATAAGGAACACTAGGTCTTTTAGGCCTTCATAGAAAAAAGGCGGTCCATGTGGCCGCCTTTTGTCGTTTCATCCGAAGAAAACCTTCGCCTTTGGCGGAGGATTGGAAGAGTTCGACACGGTATGAAAGAAACCTCCGGGCTTGGATCGCGAAGTGATCAAAGACCGGAGGTTATAATGGACGATAACCATC